>Ga0209978_10000923_pt1 | contig 11751 bp, 9 predicted proteins | sample BentaG_FD_182805 | JGI IMG/M metagenome (GOLD analysis project Ga0209978, IMG submission 182805) | Deep subsurface microbial communities from South Atlantic Ocean to uncover new lineages of life (NeLLi) - Benguela_00093 metaG (SPAdes)... | ecosystem: Environmental > Aquatic > Marine > Oceanic >...
CTCTTCCTTTATAAAGCCCAACTCTTCCTCATCTATCTCCCTCTCCAGAAGATGCTGCAAGGTGCCCTAGCCCACTCAATCGATTCTGGCCTGCCTTCCTCATACAAGGCAAAGGTTATTCACCTGTTTTAACCGATAAAGTTTACTATTTTCATGACATCACATTACTACGAACGGCTGCTCAAACTGGATAAGGCTATATTCGCTACGCCCTTTATTCCAGCTGTCTCAAGCGTGGCACAAGAATAGCCACCACAATGGCTGAAATCGCCAGAAGCAGGCCAGCAGCCGACACGGCAAAGGGGATCCCTCTGGCCTCAGCAAGAGCACCCATAGGTAAGACTCCAAGGCTCTCTGCAGTCCATGTCATCATATATATGGACATTACCCGACCGCGCACTTTATGAGCTATATTGCTTTGGATAAGGGTGTTATTCAGAGCAAAGGAGGCAGTGGCCACAGCACCTACAATTAAGAGGAAAAAAAGAGATACGTAAAAAACTTTGGAATTTGCGAATAAGACCAGCCCCACTCCAAATAGGAAAAAAAGACCCAGCAGGAACAAACCTTTGTGTCTGAAGTCACCTAAAGACGCCAGGCCCAAGGAGCCACAAAGAGCACCTACCCCAGTTACGCTCATGAGTATGCCAAGGCCGGCAGCCCCAACTCCAAAAACATCCCGGGCAAACACTGGCATCAATATCATATAAGGCCAGCCTAAAAAGTTAATAACGAACTCCAATGCCAGCAACATCAAAACAAGCGAGTGATGACGAACGTAGGTAAATCCGTAAGCGATGTCACTTATCACACCTGTATTTTCCGTTCTGGCAGCCACTCCCGTAGCCGGAACTTTTAACATAGCCCCCACCGTCACCACATAGCAGCCAGTTATAATCATATAGACTCCTGGTATGCCAATAAATCCAATCAGGATACCGGCCAGAGCTGGCCCCGCAATTTTAGTGGCATTCATTCCCGATGAGTTGAGTGCAATAGCATTCATCAGCTGCTTTTGTCCCACCAGTTCGGGAACGATTGCCTGGCGAGCAGGCATATTCAGTGAAAAGACCACACCACTAAGTAATGAAGCGGTCAAGAGATGCCATAGTTGAATAGCATTGGTGACAATGAGAATTGTCACTGCTAAGGCAATCAGCACGGTTGCGGTTTGATTGGCGATGATGATATTCCGCTTCTCCACTCGGTCGGTTATCACTCCGCTGAAGGGGCCAAGTATTAGGGTAGGCAATGCCCAAGCAGCGGTGACAATTCCCAGGAGAAATGGAGAATCAGTCATTTCATAGACCAGCCAACCCCGGGCCACCAGCCCCATCTGATAAGCAAAAAAACCAGTTGTGTTGCTTATCCAGTACCAACGGTAGTTTAGGATTTGAAGAGAGCTGAAAGTCCTGCGCCAACCCCTAGTGTTAACCGGTGGCGAGGGCCCAGCCGACTGGCCTGGAGGCGTATCCATAATTCTAACTAACCTCCCCAGTAAGTTTTATGTCCATCACATGCAGTTTTTCTAGGCATACGTATAACCCCAAGCCCAACCTCCTGGTTTTCTGTAAGCGGTTTATAAACCACTACGCAGAGTTCATTGCAATGGAGGAAGAGGTCTTGCTCCTCCCCTGTTTTGATGCAGCCAAGACCACAAATCTGTCATCTCATCCTTACACCCCAAACCACCCTTGGTGACTTCTTTAGTTTGCGCCAGCCTCCTTCAATATTGCCTAATTAAGCTCATTTTGTTGGCCAGGCACATACGACCTGCTGCGCGAAAAAGGATATACTGGCCCTCCTTAGCTGTCAATATAAGTACAGGGTAAGTCTGTAACGGTACAGGCAAACGGGTGCCAGTGTGACTACTATGGCAACTCGGTTAAAACTAAGCCCTACATTTGGTTACTATATAACACAATGGACCATAATGCACAGTAAGGCAATATCTCAGGTAGGCGATATATTCTGTTGCCCCTATCTCGGGGGTGTTCTTATTCAACAACCACGATTAGGCTGAATGTCTTGGCTGCCTTCTCACCGCCCTCCCAAGGCCGGCTATACTCCATAGATATAATGCTCTCGCCTTCCTTGAGTGTTCTGAAAGTCCATACTTCTCTACCAGCAGCTCCAATAGGGGCCCCCGCTTCAGAAGCCTCATATTTGTTATCCACCTTCTCTAAGACAGTTTGGTCAGTAATTCCTGCCAACTCCCACTGGAAGCCTGTTGTGGCATTTAACTCCAGAGTTATTGTCAATGAACCACCAACAGGAACTTTAATTTCCTTGCCATTATACGAAGCATCCACAGCTACTTCCGAGGAGCAGGCAAATAGGCCGAGCAAGATAGCCATTGCAGCACACATTAGGATTAACTTTGATTTCATGCTTCAACCCTCCTTATTTTAACCTGTCAACATAAATAACGAGAAAACTTTATTTTGGTTTAGTATCAGTCTCAAAGCTAGCACAACTCAGCAACAGCACTCTAAGTGGAGGAGTTGCTTTTGTCAAACACTCTAATATAAGGCACTAAAAAACACAATCTGCAATGAGGCAACGTTTCATCCCATTGCTCACTCTGCTATACATAAAGGGAGTTACGACTCTCCTTTCAAGGGCTAAACCAGGAGGGCACTAATATTTCACTTCAATGCTTAAGGCAGATTTAAGCGAATTACTCCGTGCAATCGGTTGCAGAAAAGGGTCAATAGAGTAGTTGATATACCATATCAAATTACTTCATAATAATGGTTTGCAGCAAGCCACCTTACGAAACAGTGATATTAAAATCAATTAAGCATAGCTATAGGAGAACCGAGTATAACTGGTGAGGACATTAAAGAAAATCAAGCAGGGAACAAAGAAGGTGAACTTATAAGTGACAAATATAACACTCCCCATAGCATTAGCTGCAGGAGTATTATCCTTTCTCTCACCCTGTATTTTACCCCTGGTGCCAATATATATAGCCACTGTAGCTGGCAATTCAGCCCTGGCTACCAGCCCTCCAAGCCGGAGATATGTTGTTCTCCATACCATTAGCTTCATAATCGGTTTTTCATTAGTTTTCACCGCCCTGGGAGCATCCGCAGGTTTATTAGGAACTATGATGCCCTCTGGGCTATTGCGTAATATAGCTGGCGTGCTATTAATCATATTTGGGCTATTTCTATTAGCTTCCATGAAACTACCCTGGCTAAATTATGAGAGGCGTCTTAGCTTCACCCAGGCTAAGGGTTCAGGATATTTAAGGTCACTATCAATAGGAGCAATATTCTCCCTCGGCTGGACTCCCTGTGTCGGACCAATACTAGGTGGCATATTAGCCCTAGCCTGGGGCTCGCAGACAGTATGGCAGGGAGTTTACCTTTCACTTGCCTACTGTTTAGGATTGGGTTTGCCTTTCATTGGCATAAGTCTAGTCATAGGTTCAGCCTCTCGCTACCTCAGCTGGCTTAGCCGTCATGCTTTCATTACCTCCGCAGTAAGCGCAGCTCTATTGATCAGCGTGGGAATTCTGATGTTGTCTGGTCATTTAGGTTATACTAGCAGCCTATAAACAAGAGTGGCCAACAATGGTTAAAAAACAATTAAAGAGTCAACTACTGATAGTGAACTTACTCATCGCCATATTAGCCTTAGACGGAGGAGCCATAGGTTGTAGTTCCTCCAACTCACTAGGCTTAATACCTGCAGACACAATAGCACCAGACTTTACTCTTCCCACCATGACAGGCACAGAAGTAACTTTATCGGCTCTACAAGGGCAGCCAGTGGTGCTCAATTTCTGGACTACCCGATGCTCTCATTGCAAAACAGAACTGCCTTATTTTGATACAGTAGCTAAGCAATACTCTGATAGAGTAACAATCGTGGCTATTGACATACAGGAAAGTGTTTCGCTGGTGAAACGATTTTTCGGCGACAGCACAGTAGACTTCATCGTTGCTCTGGATAAAAATGCTCAAGTAGCCTCAAATTACGCTATACGGGGTACTCCCAGCACCTTTTTCATAGATAGTCAGGGCGTCATTCGCTATATAAAACTTGGAGCATTCACTAATGAGCAGGAGTTACAGGCTAGCATAGAGAAATTATTAAATTACTAAACGAAGAAGAATATACATGACTGTTAAGGTTGTAACTGATAGTACGTCTGATATTCCTGCTGAAGTAGCAAAGGAACTAGGAATCAGGGTGGTGCCCCTATATGTCCACTTCGGCAATGAAACGTATCAAGACGGAATCAATCTCAGTGCCGACGAGTTTTACCACAAACTGACAACAGAGCCTAAACTTCCCAAAACCTCAACACCCCCTGCAGGGATATTCACAGAGACCTACGAAAAACTTGCTGCTGAAACCGACGAAATCATCTCTATCCATATCTCCAACAAGCTTAGTTCCACATACAACTCCGCAATGCTAGGCAAAAGGGGGATGAAGGTAAACTGCCGTGTGGAAGTAATTGATTCCCTCTCAGCTACTATTGGCCTGGGGCTTATAGTCATAACCTCTGCCAAAGCAGCACTAGCTGGGGCAAACCTAGATGAAATCACAGCTATGTTAACTCAAACCATCCCCAGAACACACTGCTTCGGTATGGTAAATACTCTAGAGTATCTATATAAGGGGGGCCGTATAGGCAAAGCACAGGAGTTGCTAGGCTCAATGCTCAATGTAAAACCTCTAGTGTTTATTCGAGATGGAGAAGTATGCCCTCTGGAGAGGGTGCGCGGGCATCGCAAAGCACTAACCAGATTATGTGAACTGGCAGGTAAGTTTCACCATATTAAAGAGATGGCTATAGCTCACGCCACTACCCCTGAAGAATTGGAGGTATTAGCTATGCGTCTGGCGCCTTCATTTCCACAAAACCAGCTATATAAATCGAGGTGTGGAGCAACTATAGGAACTTATTTAGGGCCGGGTTGCCTAGCTGTAGCTGTAGTTGAGGAATAAAAGCAACGACGAAGCTGCAATCGACCATAAGCCATTACCTCATAATCTACGATAAGCTGCCCATAGAAGTTTCTAAATCCTATCCAAAAGATCGCGATATTTATCCATTTTTATCATATGTCCTTCTGGCTGAAGCAGCCATGTCATCCAACATATTTCAGTAGGTCCATAACCTGAGATTTGTGACATCTGCTCAATTGTTGTGACTAACTCCAAATCTCCCTTAGTTGGCATTCCCAACTCTGCCTCATTGAGGATTTGCTCAATCACTCTTCGCACTATTTTGTCAGGCATTGCTGTATCTATACCCCCCATCATCCTCAAGTATTGAAATGTAACGACACCAACTCCTTTAATTTTGCCTATTGGATTTTTCTCCCAATTCTCAAGACGTGAGCTAGCTGCCCAACACCGTAGCGCCCCTCTGTCATCCAAACCCTCTGCTGCCGCCAAGTTGGCAAGGTAGAATGCAACATTTTTTGCCATTTGCCAAGACCTGCTATTTCTCCAGATGCGTTGCATTTGGGCTACCGAAAAAAGACTGAGCTCTCTAAGATTTTGAACCTTCCCGCTGATAATCAACTCTCTCTCAAACTTCACCACACTGGGGACTACAGCAGTAAAGTAGTTAAGGCCTATAGAGGTAAATGCTGCATCCACGACCATAAGTACTACACTCCCACCCCACCTTTTAGTTTGTAAACACCGCTCACAGTGTTCCCTTAAGCCACCTGTCCTGGACATATACACATTTATAATCTGTGATAAACCTTTGCTGAAATTCGGCAAGCAAGCTCCTAAGTATCCTATGGCATTACTTTCTCTTTTTTCTTAAACAAAAGCCAGTTTTTCGCACTTGTATGCACAAGAGCATAGTCTCCTTGCAGCTTATCTCCATAAAGCGTGAATATTATCCGGTCAGGCTTCTTTTGGTGCAGCTCATATTTCCCTTCATCCCAGATTTCCACCTTACCAGCGCCGTAAAAACCTTCAGGAATATTCCCTTCAAAATCTATATAACTTAGTGGATGATCCTCTACCTTAACCGCCAACCTTCGAATACCAAACTTATCCGGAAGGCCTTTTGGCACAGCCCAGCTTTTGAGCACTCCTTCCATTTCCAAACGGAAATCATAGTGCAGACGAGTTGCATGGTGTTTTTGTACTACAAATCTGCTCACCTTAAATATAGTTTATCATTTGCTATCCCCTAGCGATAACTTAGCACCCAGTGCCAAAACTAGAACGTTCCTCAGCAGAACTAACCCAACAAAATTTACTTTTTCACTAACTGGTGAATCTCAGTTTATTTAGTGAAAAGTGTTGACAAATAGGAGAGGAAAGTATCAAGATTTCACTCTGATGTTTAAGACGGATTTATATGAATTACTTACGTAAGCGTTTTCAACAAGAGGCTAATAAAATGGCACAAGATTACGTTGCTTCTATCCCTTTTGACCAACGGTTATATCGTCAGGATATCGAAGGCAGCATTGCCCATGTCCAGATGTTGGCAAAACAGCAAATAATAACTGAGAGCGATGCCAAAGCTATAACTAACGGTCTTAACTCCATTCGCGAAGAAATCAAGCAAAAAAAATTTCAGTTCAAACTCGAACTTGAAGACATACATATGAATATCGAAGCAAGGTTATTTGAAAAGGTAGGCGATATAGCTGGTAAACTTCACACCGCCCGATCCAGAAATGACCAAATAGCTTTAGATCTACGCCTTTTCGTCAAAGAAGAGACCTTGAGAACCATTGATAAGTTAAAAACTTTGCAATCTTCGCTTGTAGGATTAGCTGAAGCAAATAAAGATGTCATCATGCCCGGCTACACCCATTTACAGCAAGCTCAGCCAGTACTTCTAGCTCATCACTTATTAGCTTATTTTGAGATGTTTCAGCGAGATAAAGAGAGGCTTCATGATTGTCTCAAACGCACCGATGTTCTGCCTCTAGGTAGCGGTGCTTTAGCCGGTGTCTCTTATCCTATAGACCGAGAATTTGTTGCCCGAGAACTAGGTTTCAGCAAGGTAAGCAACAACAGCCTTGACGCTGTTTCTGATAGGGATTTCATAATAGAATATGAAGCTTGTGCTGCCAGCATCATGATGCACCTCTCACGACTAGCGGAGGAGATTATCCTGTGGTCATCAGCCGAGTTCGGCTTTATAGAAATTGGTGAAGCCTATACTACAGGCAGCAGCATCATGCCACAGAAGAAAAATCCTGATGTAGCCGAGCTAGCCCGAGGTAAAACTGGCCGAGTATATGGCCATCTAATGGCCATGCTAACTACAATGAAGGCTTTGCCTTCAGCTTATAACCGGGATATGCAAGAGGATAAGGAAGGCCTTTTTGATACTGTGGATACGTTACACTCTACTCTAAGAGTATTTGCTGAAATGGTAAAAACAATCAAGGTCAATGTAAAGCGTGTTCGTGACGCTATAAAAAAGGATTATATTTTGGCTACCGATTTAGCTGATTATTTGGTGAAGAAAGGCCTGCCTTTTCGGGAGGCACACAGCGTGACAGCTAAACTTAGCGAATATGCTATAACCAGAGATAAAAGCTTCCACGAGCTTAGCTTAAGTGAATATCATAATTTCTCTCCCCTCTTTGGCGAAGATGTATATGCTATAAACTTAGAATCTTCTCTCGCTGCTCGTAATACTATTGGCGGCACCTCTCCCCAACAAGTAGAGGCAGCATTAGTGAGAGCCAAGAATCTCATAGAGGAGTAATGTGCAAAATAGTCAGATTAAGCTAGCGCCATCTATTCTTTCCGCTGATTTTGCTCAGCTTGGGGAACAAGTGGCTGAAGCTACAAAAGCGGGAGCTGATTATATCCACATTGATGTTATGGATGGCCACTTCGTGCCCAATATAACTATCGGTGCTCCAGTAATAGCCTCCCTCCGTAGCTGGACACATCTGCCTTTAGACGTCCATTTGATGATAGAGCAGCCTGAGCGTCACATTTCTCAATTTGCCAATTCCGGCGCTAACATTATCACTGTGCACGTTGAAACCTGTTTTCACCTCCATCAAACAATTCAGCTAATCAAAGAGCTTGGGGCGAGAGCAGGAGTAGCTTTAAATCCAGCCAGCTCTTTAAGCTTAATAGACAGGATTATGCCTCAAGTTGACTTGATTGTTATTATGAGCGTGGAGCCTGGTGTTGGTGGACAAGCTTTCATCCCCGAAACATTAAGAAAGATAAGCCGCTTACACAGTATACTTGATAGCAGAAAGCTATCCATCGAGCTCGAAGTTGATGGAGGCATTACCATAAACAATGCCCCTCAAATAGTTAAAGCGGGAGGCAATGTTTTAGCAATTGGAACCAGTGTATTCAAGACTAAAGAGGGAATAACCCACGCACTACAAAAAATTAGGGAGACAATAAGCTAACGGATTGCTTTGTATTGGCTGCGAAGGCACCTGGTGCAAATATTGACTTTCCTTTTCTCACCGTTTACAGTAATAGTAGCGCGATGAATATTGGGCAACCAGCGTCGCTTGACACGGTTCTTAGAGTGGCTTACGCTATTCCCGAATTGAACCCTTTTACCGCAAATATCACATTTCATAGAAAGCTTCTATTCCCTCTTTACTACAAATCTCATTTTCGTTATTATACCAGCGAATTTCACATCAGGCAAAGGGGAGGAAATGAAGACTGATTTAGCCAATGGACAAACATTGAAAAAGATGTTTGCCTCAGGGACTTCATGGCTGGAGGAAAGCGCCCCCGAAATCAATGCTATAAATGTTTTCCCTGTACCTGATGGTGATACTGGAACCAATATGCTGCTTACTATGCATTCTGCCATGGAAGAGGCGAAACAAAACACGGATAGCGATGCTTCCTCAGTAGTCAAATCAATGGCCCATGGTGCTTTAATGGGGGCTCGAGGTAATTCAGGAGTCATTCTATCACAATTCTGGCGTGGCTTAGCCAGAGGGCTAGAAGGCAAAAGCTCCTTCACTGGCAAGGACTTTGCCTTAGCCTTAGCCGAGGCGTCACAAGCCGCTTATGAAGGAATTATCCACCCGGTAGAAGGCACTATACTAACAGTGCTTCAAGATGCCTCTAAAGCTGTTGATGTAGCTACCAAGTCCGATTGTGCAAACTTGCTTTCAGTAATAGAAATTGCAACGGAGGAAGCCAGGAACTCAGTAGCTCGGACGCCCGACTTATTACCGGTATTACGCGAAGCAGGAGTAGTGGATGCTGGAGGACAGGGTTTATACGTATTGCTAGATGGTGCCCTTCACTTCCTTAAGGGAGAAGCAGGTAAAATGCAATGTCAGAAACCTCATCTAGTTACGGCTAAGCAACGTTTCGCTTCTAAAGTGGCTCCAATAGCTGAGGTGGAGGTGCCCTATGGATATTGCATTGAGTTTCTGCTGGAGGGGCAAAAACTCGATTTGAGCAAAGTCCGCAAAAAGCTACAGAGAAAAGGGCACTCTGTGATTGTCGCCGGCAATAGCTCTACGCTCAGAGTTCATATCCATAGCCTCAAGCCTGGCGAAGTTATTGATTACGCTACCCATGTGGGCACATTGCACCAGATAAAGATCGATAATATGGATGACCAATATGCAGAATTTATCAAGAGACAAAAAGAAAAAATGCCCAGGGTTGATATCGCTATAATAGCAGTCGCCTCAGGAGATGGATTTTTTGAGGTATTTAATAGTCTAGGTGCTACAATCATTATCCCTGGGGGTCAAACAATGAACCCCAGTATTCGCCAGTTATTGCAAGCTGTGGAATCAGCACCCTCAGATAATATTATTTTACTGCCCAATAATAAAAATATCATCCTCGCAGCCTCTCAGATTGAACCTTTAACTCCAAAGAGCGTAAGGATAATCCCTACTAGAACTATTGCCCAAGGTATCGCAGCACTTCTCGCCTTCAGTTATGAGATAGATTTAGAGAAAAATGCTCGAACTATGGAACAAGCAATATCCACAGTAAAAACCATCGGGGTAACTAAAGCAGTACGCAAGACGCAGATCAATGGCCAAAAGATAAAGAAGGGGCAATTTATTGCTATTCTAGATGATGAGAATTTAATAGCCAGTAGCAACAATAACAATAATATATCAGATGTCATCTTTGAAGCTCTAACCAAAGTAGATATTGAAAAAACAGAAATTGTAACCATTTATTACGGCGCTGAAATTCAAGCTGCTGAAGCTGAGGATATAGCCCAGAAAATCCGTGATAAATACCAAACTGAAGTTGAAGTAGTCCGCGGTAACCAAGCTCACTACAACTATATAATCTCACTGGAATAACTTCGAGTTCTCTAAAATTTTGTTTTTCAGCTATCTCCATTCTTGAACCAGAAATGTGATATTCTATAAATACTACTTTACGATAATTAAGTGATAACCTCGCAAAATGGTAACTATTGATTCACTAAGAAAGATTCTTGAATTGGAGTGCAAGAAAGGATATGGCGATAAAGCAGTAATCGGTGGTTTGGATAAATATCTTCACAAACAAGCGGGGCAAATTAGGCAAAGTATAAACAACCAGCAACTTTTAGCTGAATTCGATAATTTCAGCTTAGCCAATTCCAATTATGGTTCCAGCAATGTAGATAAACGCAAGAAATGGATAATGCGCGTCTTCGATTGGTTAAACCAACTAGAAGAAGCAAAACAGATAAGTAAGCCAAAAGAGAAAATGCTTGGTAAACCACCTATAGTAACAGCTAAATCACATCCCCGAAAGAAAAACTATGGATTAGACTCGCCCATAACTATTATCAGAGGCATTGCGCCAACCATAGCTAATAAATTTGCCAAACTGGATGTGAGGACGATGCATGATTTACTTTATTTCTTCCCTCGGAGGTATGTCGATTATAGCCAAAGGAAGCTCATTGCTGAACTTGAAGAAGGCAAAGAGCAAACTATTATATGCACGATATGGCAAGCCAGAATAGCTACTTTTGGTAATCGACGAGGCACTGAGGCAATTGTGGGTGATGAGACAGGAAATATTAGAATAATTTGGTTCAACCAACCTTATCTGGCAAAAAGATTCACCACTAACGCTAAAGTGGTAATCAGCGGTACAGTTTTCTCATTCAAAGGGCGAAAGATTTTTGAATCGCCTGAGTGGGAAATGCTTGAAGAGAAAGAACTAATTCACACTGGTCGCCTGGTCCCCGTCTATCCACTTACCCAGGGTTTGTATCCCCGGCAAGTGAGAAAATGGACTAAAGAAACTATTGATGGCTGGGCATGGCAAGCGAGCGATTTCTTACCATTAGAGATAAAAACCCGATGCCAATTATTAGATCTTCCTGAAGCACTCGCTCAAATTCACTATCCTAATGACTATTTGATAGCGGAGAAGGCAAAGAAGAGATTAGCCTTCGATGAGCTGTTCTTACTCCAATTAGGCGTGCTGGCTAAAAAGCGAGATTGGCAAGAAAGTCAGCCAGGCAATGCTTTTAATATACATCAAGAGGTTATTGATAAATTCCTACATTGCTTACCTTTCACTTTGACCCACGCCCAAGAACGAGTGTTAGGAGAGATTTTAGCCGATCTCAAACAGCCCAAAGCTATGTCAAGGCTTCTTCAAGGCGAAGTAGGCAGTGGCAAAACTGTAATTGCTACTTTGGCTTTATTAATGGCAGTGGCCAATGGCTATCAAGGGGCACTGATGGCACCTACCGAGGTGCTGGCTGAACAACACTTCAACAACATCTGTAATTATTTATCTAAAGCCAGCACTCAGAAG
>Ga0209978_10000924_pt1 | contig 11750 bp, 10 predicted proteins | sample BentaG_FD_182805 | JGI IMG/M metagenome (GOLD analysis project Ga0209978, IMG submission 182805) | Deep subsurface microbial communities from South Atlantic Ocean to uncover new lineages of life (NeLLi) - Benguela_00093 metaG (SPAdes)... | ecosystem: Environmental > Aquatic > Marine > Oceanic >...
AAAGATTATTAAAGCAATTTTAGCAAACTCAGAGGGTTGAAAATCAAAAGGTCCTATAGATAACCAACGTCTTGCTCCATAAGTTGACCTACCAAAAATTATCACCACTACCAATAGAATAAGAACCCCAAAATAAATAACCGCTGAATTCCTTCCCACCTGATGATAGTCGATAAAAAGTATAAATATTAAAAATAAAAATCCTATGATCATCCATAAGAATTGCCGTTTAACGTAAAAATACGGCTCCCCTCCTATAGATTCAATACGAGTTGAACTATACAATACCAGTATGCCATAAAAACAGAGGATTACCACTGCAAAAAGCAGGGTATAATCTAAATTTTCAGTTAATTTATTTAATTTTTCTTTCAAAATCCACCCTCCCGCAAATTATGTAACATTTTGTGCCAGGCACTTTTGTTTCCCTTTTTCGTTTTTGGATATTAAAATATTTTTCCAGCATAGCACGGGCTATGGGAGCAGCTATTTCTCCCCCTTCTCCCCCATTTTCTATAAAAATTGTGATACAAACTTCCGGATTCTCATAAGGGGCAAACCCCATAAACCAGGCATGGGTCTCTCCTTGGGGGTTCTGAGCCGTCCCGGTTTTACCGGCTATCGATAATTCCTTAATATTTGCCCGCAAACCTGTCCCTTTTAATATAGTAGCTCTTAATCCCTCTTTAACAGTCTGAAAAGTGTTAGCAGAGATCTCTACTTTCCTATAAACTTCTGGTTTAACTTCTTTAACTACACTACCATCAGGAGAAATTATCTCTTTTACCAGATGTAATCGGTAAATATCCCCCTCTGTAGTAATCGCACAGATGACACTGTGAATCTGTAAAGGAGTTAATAAAAGATATCCCTGACCTATGGAAAGATTTATAGTATCACCAGGAAACCATATCTGTTTACACTCCCTCTGCTTCCACTCGGAGGAAGGGATTGTCCCCAGGGCTTCTACTGGTAAATCAATACCTAATTTCTCTCTCAATCCAAATTTATGCATATATTTACTTAATCCTTCAATCCCCAGTTCGTTTCCCATCGTATAAAAATAAATATTGCAGGAATGAGCAATGCCATCGACAAAGCTTAAACTGCCATGCCCTAATTCCTTCCAGCAAGTAAAAACCTGATCAGCTAATTTAAAAGTACCTGAACAATAGACTTTTCTCTTTCTATTGGTAACCCCTTCTTCCAGGGCAGCTATGGCAGTAACTACTTTAAATATTGAACCAGGGGCATAGACACTCTGGACACTCCGGTTGGTTAAAGGATAATCAGGATCAGAAGAAAGTCTCTCCCAATCAGAATAAGAAATTCTACTGGTAAATAAATTGGGGTTGAAAGAAGGTCTATTGACTAAAGATAATATCTCACCAGTATAAGGATTACTTACTATAATAGAGCCTTTTTTTCCGTAAAGTAAATTTTCTCCATAGAGTTGCAGATCTTTATCAATGGTCAAAACTAAATCTTTACCGGGTACAGGTTTCCGATATAATAAAAGAGTTATTTCTCGGCCTAAGGCATCGACCTCGACCTCTTTTCCCCCTTTTTCTCCTCTTAAAATGTCATCATAATACTTCTCCAGCCCGGCTTTGCCGATGATGTCTCCTCCTTGGAATTTAGGATTACCTAATCTTTGCAACTCTTCTTTATCTATTTCTCCTACATATCCTAAGCTATGAGCTGCCAACTCATAATAAAGATAATTCCTCTTAGGTTTAACTTCTAAAATCACTCCCTTTAGTTCATCTTTTCCCTCTTCGATCTCAATTATTTTACCTTTCTTGCAATCATCTAAAATCTTTACTGGTTTAAAGGGATTATCCGTATATTTTTTTACTGTTTGCTCAATAACTTCCTTGGAAAGACCAATTATTTCACTTAATCTATTACTTAATTCTCCTAAATCATCAACTTCTGCGGGGATTATCGAAACTATCACCGCTGGCCGATTGGTCACTAATATTTCTCCATGACGGTCATAAATATTTCCTCGAGGAGCTTCTTCAACGAGTGAACGAATGCAATTTTCCACTGCCCTTTTTTTAAGTTCTTCCCCCTTAATCATCTGTAAATACCACATACTGATAACTAAAATAGAAAAACATATAATAATAAATATTAATAACCAATTTAATCGTTGTTTCACATCTTCTGGAACAGTAGAAGATTCCTTCATATTTTCTCCTTTATTTTAATATTTTATTTGAATGACAAGTTTTGTACCTGGCACAAAATTTGTCATTGTAAAGCCAGGAAAGGATAAAACCTATCCCTGATACCATCACTATCGTCGCCCCGGACGCTAAATTAAACTGATAAGACAGGGCTAAGCCCATTATACCAAAGATCGCGCTGAGAATGACAGAGATAAACATCATCTTCTTCATATTTGTGGTAAGCTGTTTACTTATGGCTGCGGGAATAGTCAATAGAGCAATTACTAAAATAATACCTACCACTCTCATCAGCACTACCACAGTCAGGGCAATAAAACATAAAAGAAGAAGGTACAGTTTCTCAGTGGGAACTCCTACCACAGTTGCGAATTCATCATCAAAAGACAAGGCTAAAAATTCCTTATAGAATAAAAACACCACTTTAATTATCACTAAACCTAAGATTAACATCACTATTAAATCAGTAAGTGTTACCGTCAATATACTACCAAAAAGATAACTGAAAAGGTCAGGGGCATAACCGGGGCTTAAACCAATAAAGATAATCCCCAAGGACACACCGAGGGCCCATAATATTCCAATAGCAGTATCTTCTGGTATCCTGGTGCGTCTGCTTACTAATCCCATAACCAGGGCAGAGGTAATACCAAAAGGTATTATCCCCCAGATTGGATTTATTCCCAAAAAATATCCCAAACCGATACCCCCAAAAGAGGCGTGGGCAATACCTCCACTTATAAAAACAATCCTCTTTACTACAACATAAACACCCACAATCCCACAAGAAATACTGGCTAATATTATAGCTAATAAGGCATTTCTCATAAATTCGTACTGGAGGATTTCCATCATTCTCTTTGTTCTCTTTTAACTTTTAATTTAAATTTCGAGTCTTCTAATTTTTTCTTTTTTCTATTCTATCGGTCTTTTATCCTTTATCTTTTATTATTTATTATTTTTAATGTTTTTTCAATACCCAGTAGAGAATACCATGAGCGATTAGGTCTACCGGACAACGATAAGTTGCTTCTAAATCCTCTACACTTATTTCTTTAGAATTATGGTAGAAAAGCCTTCGATTTAGATAGGCAATCTTATCCACATAAACTGAGACTGCACTAAGGTCATGGGTAACCAGAACAATAGCCATCTTTTTCTTTAGTCTCTCTAACAATTCATAAAATCCAGTTTGTAAGGGGGTATCGATACTGGCCAGGGGTTCGTCAACTGGCAACATCTACGCCTACTCAATCTCCCCGTTAATACTACCTCCTCAACACTTATGGGAAATTCTCGATCAAAAAGACAATACTGAGGAACATAACCGATATATTTTCTCCCTTCTTCTGGTTTTGCCCCTAAGACATTAATCTCTCCTTGGCTGGGAAGAACAAGACCGAGGATAACCTTAAGTAGAGTGGTCTTGCCTCCACCATTGGGCCCTATTATCCCCAAAAACTCCTGCTCGTATATGAAAAGGTTAATATATTCTAATACAGTAATATCATGATAATCTACCCAAACATTTTTTAAATTTATAACCTCTTGATTTCTATTTTTTTGATTTTTATCGTTTTTATGGTCTGAATTCATCATCTATTTATCACCGACCATCTCACCTGCCAATTTTTTAAGATTTTTTAGATAATCTCGAGATAAAGGGTCAGCAATTATAATCCGGGCCCCTATTTCTTGAGATATTACCTCAGCACTTTTAGTATTAAATTGTGGTGAAACTAAGATAATAGAAATATCATAGACCCTGGCCTGCTCTATTATGCTGACTAAAAAGGCGGCACTCGGTTCTTTACCTTCCTTTTCAATTGCTATCTGAGTAAGGTTATAGTCCTTTGCAAAATAACTCCAGGAGGGATGGTAAGATAGAAATTTTTTGTTCTTAATCCCCTTAAGTTTAACCTTAATTTCTTCATCCAGCTCATCTAAACTTCTAAGAAATTCTCTTGCATTTCTCTCAAAATATTCTCGACTTGGCGGATCAATTTCGGTCAAGGTCTGGTAAATATTTTGTACCATTATTTTTGCATTTCCAGGAGAAAGCCATATATGGGGATCCCGATCTATCAGCTTGATGCCCTGGGAAGAATCACAAATCAACATATCTTTGTTTACCCTACTTATCTTATCCATCCAGGCTAATTCAAAGTCTATCCCTGATCCCACTTTGATATATAGTTGGGCCCGGCTAATCTTCTTGAGCTGGAGAGGTGTCGGCTCATAAGTGTGGGGACTCGCCCCTGAAGGTACCATAACTGTAACTTCTTCCACCTTATCCTTACCCACTTGCTCTACAAAATCAGCTAAAGGGAGGATGGTAACTACTACCCCGATCTTCTCTCCTGATAAGGGTACTCCCACTTCTGCCCTAACCGGCACAACCCCGGCTAAAAGCACAAATACAAATACTAATATTATAATTAATCCTAAATATCTATTATATTTATATTTTATCATCTTTATCTCTATTAATTCTTTTTTCAAAAATGTAACATTTTGTGCCAAGCACAAAATGTTACATGCCAGGCATTTTTTTTTACATTTTTTACTTTAAGATTCTTTTTACGGCTAGAAAAATAAAAGGTGATAATAGGCTGTTATATAAAGCCTCGGGGAGGGCTACTTGTTTTAAGCTCCAAACTAAACTGTATTCAACCCCAAAAGCATGGAGTACTAAAAATATTAACATGCTCTGGCTAATCGAAACCAAAAAGGTTATTACGGGAATAATAAATAAGATATGTTCAGCAAATATCCTTTCTTTTAAAACTCCACAAATAAAACCCATTACGGTCTTAGCTAAAGCATTTATACCTAACAAGCCTGAGGAAAAAATATCTTGTACAAGGCCGGAGGCAAATCCAGAAATAGCCCCCTCTTCTGCTCCCTTTAGTAGAGAAAAAACTATCACCACCAATAATATTAAATCAGGTTTCAGCCCCTGTATGGTAAATAAATTAATAAGGGTAAGCTGAATTAATAAAGTAAATACAATTATTCCAATTTTCAGGTAAATTTTCATCAGTCATCTCCTTAATTAATTAACTAAACGGTGCTTGATAAAGGGTGATAGTTGTCTTAGACATATTGAATCGAGGCGACAATTTAAACATTTAAGATTAAGAGGATAGAAAGATTAATCCTATTATAATTATTATTATAGTCAACTATTATAGACAATACTTTTTTTAAATAATTAATGTCTTTTACTTTTTATAATTAATTTTAAGTGATGATTATTGTCTATTTATTATTAATTCTCTTCTTTTAAAGTAAATACTATCTTTCCTAAAGCTACCAACCAGATAAAATAAAAAAGAGCTAAGACCCGAAAAACCCTCTTTGGTTGCTTAATTGATCTATAAATCCATTCCATCCCATGTCTTTGCATCCATAGTGGTGCACGCGGTATCCTCCCAGAAAGAACATCAAAACTACCTCCTACCCCCATACATACCGGAACATTTAATTTGTTTAAATTTTTAGCAATCCATTTTTCTTGTTTGGGTTCCCCCATCCCTACTAATAATATATCTGGTCTCTTCTCTTTAATCTCTCTAATAATCTCTGTTTCTTCTTGGGAAGCAAAATAACCATGATGGCTTCCCACAATCTTTAACCCAGGATAACGTCTGGTTAAGTTTAGGGATGCTTCTTCTGCCACGCCGAGAGAAGCACCTAATAAATATAGAGAATACCCTTTCTTTATTGCTAATTGGCATATACTGTTTATTATATCGATTCCAGTTACCCTTTCAGTCAAAGGACAATTTAGGGTCTTGGTGGCCCATAAAATACCTGCTCCATCAGGGGTAATCAAATCAGCAGATTTTAATATAGAATGATATTCTGGATCTCTCCGTGCTCGCAATATAGCCAGTGTATCTGGTGTAATCACCAGGTGAGGTTTTTTAGAAATCACAAACTCTTCGATCTTTTGAATAGTTTCTTGATTATCTATCTGGTCAATACCCACCTGAAAAAGCGTTATTCGATTATTAGAAATATCCTCTCTTATGATTATTTCTCCTGATTGAACCTGTTTCTTTAACAGTTCAAAGACTAACCCGCCAAAAGCTACCAACACCATCAAAAGATAGAAACTCTGATTTACTGAAATAATCAGGGCAGAAAAACTTAAGTACAGGGATGATCCGATAATGGTTAAATTGGCTCCCCTGGGAGAAAAGCCATATGATTGTAATTTTTGTCGCAATCTACTCTCTGAAAATGAAGGATAATCTCCCTGAACTTGACCTCCTGGGCGGGCATAAACCGCCACAATAGAATAAGAAGAATCAATAAGTGGAACCCCCAATATTAAAAGGGGGATTAATAGGGTCAAAGCAGCAGTACTTTTTAATACACCAACAATAGCTATAATGGCTAATATAAACCCAAAAGACATATAGTAAGAAGAGAATTTTCTCCGTGGTAGGTATCTGATAAAAATAAAAGATATTGCCGCCAAGATTAAAGACAAAACTTCAGCTAAAATTAGTCCCTGTCTCTGGATAAGAGAAACAATTAAAAAAGTTAAGGAAGCAATGAAGACAATATATGGAGTGATATCTCCTAACTCATCCACCTGGCCAATAGAATTAGTTATACTCACCAGCCAAATCATGGTTAAAGGTATAGCTAAAAAATTAAAATAAAGATACCCGCCGGATGAGGAAGGATCTCTTAAAAATTCTATTTTAATCCCAGAATATATTACAATTAGAGAAATCAGGATCTGGAATATAAGTTTATTCGCCGAAGAAAGTTTTTTCTTTTTATCAACTCTCCCCAGGATAATCATCAGTGCACTTGCGATAACAATACCTACAATCTTATATATCATTCCGATTTCAGACATATATTTATCCTTAATATTCCTTAATTTATGTTTTCACATCTCGTTAATATTTTAATTCTACAAAAAAATAAAAAAATCCTTTTTTTGTAGTGATATTTTTTTAAATTAATTAAAGAAGGGTCTGCCTTTTAAACCAATCAACTGTCTTTTTTAACCCTTCAGATAAATCAACTTCTGATTGCCAGCTCAAAACCCTTTTAATCAATCGACAATCCAGGATATTTTCTCTTAAATCCCCTGGTCGAGGAGGTCCGTAATTAGCTGAGTGAGGGAATTTAATAATCTCCCTCAAAAGATGAAAAAGTTCATTTACTGAGGTCCCGACCCCGGTGCCCAAATTAAAACCATTGCTATTAATATTAAGCGCAATCTCTTCTACAATTTTCTCCTTTTTTTCTCTCTGAATAACTTTAGCTAATTTTAACATATTTTCGATAGCGAGTAAATTAGCCTGGGCTACATCTCCTACATAAACATAATCTCTTATATATTCTCCGTCACCATTTATCGTGGGAATCTCCCCTTTTAACATCTTCTCTATAAATATGGCAATAACTCCTGCCTCACCATAAGGATCCTGACGAGTACCATAAACATTTCCATATCTCAAAGATACGTAATCGAGGTTATAATTTTTTTGATAAAAATTAAGATAATGTTCTACCGTCACTTTACTTATTCCATAGGGAGATAGGGGTCGGAAGGGATGGGCTTCGCTAACCGGGAAATGCTCTGGTTCTCCATAAATTGTTCCCCCACTGGAGGCAAAAACTATTCCTTTGACCTGACAATCTACACAGTACTGTAATAAATTTAAGGAACCTAAAATATTAGTCTGGGCATCAAACAAGGGGTCTCTTACCGAGAGAGATACACTAATCTGAGCTGCTTGGTGGCTAACATAATCAGGTCTTTCTTGCTGAAATACTTCTTCTAATTCTTTTTTATCAGTAATGCTTAATTTATAAAATTTGGCATCTTCATTTAAATTTTCTTCTTTCCCTGAAGAGAGGTCATCAACTACCACCACTCTATAATTATTTTCGATAAATAAATCCACAATATGAGAACCTATAAAACCTGCCCCACCGGTAACTAAGACCTTCTTTTTCATAATGACAAATTTTGTGCCAGGCACCAAATTTGTCATAAATGTAAAATCTGGTGCCGGGATCCTCCTTTTTACTTTATATTTTGTGCTAAAATAAGGGCGATTATGCTGCAGGCAACGCTTACTCCCCATAGGAGGAGTACTGCATTCTTATGAGAAATTCCTCGGGCCAAAAGGCGGTGATGGAGATGACCTTTATCTGCCTGAAAAATAGGATGATGGCCCCTATATCTCCTCAAGATAGCAAATAGGGTATCAAAAATTGGTAGGGCTAAAATAATAATCGGGATAAAAATAAAAAATACATTCCCACTTTTTAACATCCACAAAGCCCCTACACATGCCAGTATAAAACCGCTAAAAGTGCTGCCTGAATCTCCTAAAAAGATCTTTGATGGATAAAAGTTGAATTTTAAAAAAGCAAGCATACTTCCCGCCAGAGCGATAGATATAAGATTAAGTGTTTCAAAATTTTGCTTCAAACCCAAAACAAAAAAAGTTATTAAGGTGATAATTGAAACTCCACAAGCCAGTCCATCTAAACCATCTATTAGGTTTATAGAATTTGTGACCCCTACTATCCAGAAGATTAAGACAGGATAAAGAAGATAACCTAATAAATCAAGACTTTTTAATTGATTAACTATAAAACTATTTATTAAATCACTGTTATATATAATCACTATTAATGCTGGTATCATTTGAATTACAAATTTATGTTTAGGGGAAAGGTCTACAATATCATCTACTATTCCTAAAAGTAAAATAATTACCCCACCCATCAGAAGGGTCTTAACCTGCCCTTCTATCTGCACAATAAATAGCAAACTCAATAAAAAGCCGAAAAAGATAACTATCCCCCCTAAATTAGGGATAGCTTCATTATGGACTTTACGGTGATCAGGTAAATCTACCATATTCTGTTTTTTTCCTACACGGGCCATATAGGGAGTTAAAATATATGAAACTATAAAGGCAATAATACCAACTTCTATATACTTCAAATAAATAATCTCCTATCTTTTAAATAAATCGAGTAGTGAGGTAACATTTTGTGCCAGGCACAAAATGTTACCTCACTATCACTTTAAATTATTTTATTTAAGTTTGGCCAATTCTTTTTTTAAATTTTCTATACATACTACCGGAGAAGGATCAACTTTATTTAAAATGGCCAAATAACAACTTACCATATCTCCTAAATAGATTATGGAAAACATCCGGGCTAATTTACCCTTCCCCTTTGAGGGGCAAAGGATAAACTCTGCTACTCTCTGGTCGATAATCTTTTTGGTAATCTCGCATCTTTGACTTATCCGTGGATTCCCCTCTTTGTCCTCTAAATATACAATCTTTGCTTGTTTATTTATCTGGTTTTCAATCTCATAACCCACAATTTCATTATGGTCTAATTCAGAAAATATATTCCAAAAACAGGGCCATTTACTATTTTCATTTATCTGGGTCTTCCAGCGCATAGTCACTGCCTTGAACAATCCTTCTGAACCGTAAATTAAGGGAAGGTATTGATGTAAACTTAGGGCAATTTTTTTGGCAAAATTATGCTGAGTTAAAGATTTGCTTCCATATTCAGTAGAAAGTTCTTGTAAAATATTTATCATTTCCTCTAATTCTTCAGTTCTTTCTTTAATGAGGTTTAGGACTTCCAATACTTTTAATATGGGAAAGAAGAGATATCCAAGGGCAGCTCTGGGCTGAATGCCGCTGGGCACTTTGATGAGAGGGAAATTATAATCTTTAGATAAATTTTCAAACCACCCTCCGGAGCTTAAAGCAATAACTCTGGCCTCAATCTCCACAGATTTGGACAAGGCAGAAATGGTCTCTTCGGTATTTCCCGAATAACTGACTGCAAAAACTAAGGAATTTTTGCCCACAAACTTAGGAATACTATAACCGCGAATAACTATTATCGGGATAGAAAGCTCATTAGCCAGATAATTGGATAAGAGGTCTCCGCCAATAGCCGAACCCCCCATTCCCAATACTACGATATTTTTAAACTTACCACTGGGAACAGGGAAAAAGTCGGTAGGAACAAAAAATTCTTCTCCTAATTGTAAGGCATCTTTTATATTCTGAGGAAATTCCTCTAACGCTCCTATCATATTGGCCTTATCAAGATCAGCAAAATTTTCATCTAATATATTTATATTCTTTTTGTTTTCTCTTACCTCTTCCATAATTCCTCCCTTCACATCCTTTGCTCAATTTCTTTATTTCTATATTTTATAACATACCACACAACCATCTTTCAAACAAGCACAAAAATGACAAATTTTGTGCCAGGCACCAAATTTGTCATAAATGTAAAATTGGTGCCAGGATCCTATATAATTCTTTATTTAAAAAGGTTAGGGCGCTGTAGACAACCAGGGGTCAAAATCAATAATGCCATCTGCATTGTCCCAATAAACCCGATCTCCAGTAGTGGCAGGGTTCCCGGAACATATAGGACCATTAGCATCTCCCCACCAGTTTTTTTCTGCCTTAATTAAATGATTAGTTTTATTATATATTCCATAATTTGTATTACCGGTTACTATGTTTCCTCCTGGGCTATTCCCTCCTGAAGGATATTCGTTTCCGATATCAGGATTAACCGCGTCACCCAAACTATTATCAATTAGTATTCCACAATAAGCATTATTGCTGATCGTATTATAAGAAATAATCGGAGTAGCACTCTCTCGACAATAGATACCACTATTAGTATTATTGCTAATATTATTATGAGTAATTTCGGGAGAAGAATCACTGCAAGTTCTTATTCCATATTGATTTGAAATTATAGAATTATTTTTAATCATTCCTCCTCCCCCACTACTAACTTCTATTCCACTATAACTATTGCTCTCTATATTATTTCCTTCAATTGTAGGTGCAGAATTACTATAACTTATACTATAATCTTTACTATTTTTTATTAAGTTGTTATTTATATTTATAGAGGAATAACTGTCAAAATATATCCCTATGACAGTGCTACTGGCACCATCAATAGTAAAACCAGTTATAGTTATATGATCGGCTTCAAGAGCAATTAAATTTCCAGTTAATCCACTACCTATTATAAAAGTATTATCCAGACTAGCTCCTTGCAGGGTAATCCCTTTATTTACAACTAGCTGTTCATTGTAAGTTCCGGCACTGACTATCACTGATTTTCCAGCAGTAACTGCCTCTATCCCTTCACTAATAGTATTAAAAGGATGAGTCTTAGTCCCATCTTCTATTCCACTATTATTTCCGGCATCAACATAGGTATTTAAATCATATTCTATTTCTACTGTAACTACTAAACTTTCGTTGCCAACAGTATCTTTAGAAATAATTATTATGCTATTGATCCCATCGCTTAGCTCAAAAGAATAAGACCATTCAGTGGATGAATCAAGAGGAATAACTTCTAGTCCATTTATCCAGATAGAAGTATTGACTTCTTTGGTGCCTGATAAAGTCTGAGGAGAAATATTGGTTGGAGAAACCACGGTATTTAAAGTAGGCGCTTCTGGGGTATTTGTATCTAATATGATAGTAGCTG
>Ga0209978_10000926_pt1 | contig 11741 bp, 11 predicted proteins | sample BentaG_FD_182805 | JGI IMG/M metagenome (GOLD analysis project Ga0209978, IMG submission 182805) | Deep subsurface microbial communities from South Atlantic Ocean to uncover new lineages of life (NeLLi) - Benguela_00093 metaG (SPAdes)... | ecosystem: Environmental > Aquatic > Marine > Oceanic >...
TTCGCCCTTATCTTCTCTTCTAGCGAAAGAATCTTTGTGAGAACAAATCGTGTTTTGGAAATAGCCTTGATAGTAGTCTTTTCGCCTCTTTCAATTTTCCTTGCAACAGCTAGCTCTTCTTCCCGTTTTAAGAGCGGGATATTGCCCATATCCTTAAAATAAAGTTTCACGAGATCGTCTGTTTGCTCCAGACTCTTGTAAGAAACAAAGCCGCTCTTTCCTTTTTTAGGAAGAATTTTTCTGTGTTTATTGAGCATTTTTATCCCGAGGTGATCCAAGAGCTTAGAAAACCATCCAAACCCTCTCCATCATTAGAATCATCTTTAAAGGCTTTTTTGCCTTCTTCAAAAAAAAGATATCCTTTTTTCTTTCCTTCTAAAGTTAGTTGTTGAGATGATTCGCTGAAGGAATTCATGCAATCTTTCGTTCTCATAATTAAATTCTTTAACTATTTGTCTTGCTCTTTTCGAGAGCCTTTTGTAACCCCAAATCATTCTGGAAATTATTTCGGATTCATCGTTTCTCTCAGCATAAGCCAGGAGATTGAGTTTAAAAAATGACAGGCTGTCAGCATCTTTTAGAATAGCAAGATCTGAGTCTTTACTTTGACCGAGTTCGTGGTTTTTGATGAGGCTGATGATTTTGTTTTTCACCTTGCGGCTGAGAGGATATTTATCCAGTATTTCCTGAACAATCTTGGCACTATTGAGCGCATGAGTATTTTTGAAATCGTTGTAGCTGGAGAACTTAGAGCGGACAACTTTCCTCTGGGGGAGAGCGCGTTCAATATCATGGGCAAAAGCAGCAAGGAGAAGAGCCCAATCTGCGTCCGGCCTTAATTTCAGTACCCACTCTTTCACGCTTTTAGCATGGGCATAGTCCTCTGGCACTTCTGAGCGGGAAATAATTTCCTCAATCTCATTTTCTATAGCCTTACGATAATTGATGCTCATGTCTTAACACAAATAATCTTCTTATCGATTCAGCATTAGTAACTATGGATAAAATTAATAATGTTACGAATAGTTGGTTCAAAACAGCCCCTATGAACACGATAAACAGTCGAATATCCCGCCCCATCCTGAATTTTCTTTTCTTGATAAAAGCCTTTGAAGTTAAAAGCTCATCATACTGCAAAGCTGTGTAGCTATTCATGAAGCTTCCTGTAAGAGCGAGGAATCCGACCAGCAAAACCCAGTTCGTCTCCATCGTATGAAAGCAAGCAAGGGTCATGCCTAAAATAATCAAACCGTCAGCATATCGATCGAGAAACCGATCCAGATATCCGCCGAATTTGCTTTGTTTAAACTTCAGGCGGGCGATCTCACCATCACATCCGTCAAGGACGGAAGACAGTTGAGCCATAAACCCTCCTATGACAATTTTGGGATATCCGCCCAGAAAAAAGAACAGTCCAGACAGTACAGCCAGGGAAAAGCTAATCAGAGTCAAATGATTAGGATTGATATTGAAGCGACTCAGTTTCGAAGAAATCCAAACAGAAATTTTACGATTCAAGCTTTTGGAAATTGGGCCATCTGTGGGCTTCTTCAATTGTTTAAGCAATATCTTCTTTGCCTTTTTGAGGGTTTCTCTGTCATCCACATCTATCCAGAAATTGTCGCCCATGTCATATGTTTTCAGTTTTCCTCGATTGGAGAGTATTTGATTAGCGGCCGAAAGCGAATATTTCCCATGGGAAATACTTTCCTCCAATGCACCGAAAATAACCGGAGAACAGAGGAAAATTCCTGTATCAATAGCATTGAACCGATCAAGCCCTTTGCCAATTTCTTTGACTTTATTGTTTTCTACCCACACTTTGGTTATGTCATCGATGTTGAAGTGATCACCGTTAAGTCTGCGATCCACGCATAAAATACAGCAATCACTTTCAGGTTCAATTTGCTGAAGATTTCTTAGAATCAAATCATCAAAGAGGTGGTCTGACATCAAAAGGATGAAGTTCTCCTTAAGAAAACCTTTGGCTTTGTAGACAGAGACACCGTTGCCTTTTTCCCATTCGGGATTGAAAATATAGTCCACATGAACACCGTACCTATCACCGCTACCAATTTTTTTCATAATTCGGTCGGATTTATAGCCAACCACAATATTGAAACTGGTAATGCCGGCTAACTTGGCTCTCAGGATTATGCGTTCAATTAAACAAAGTCCAAAAATTGGAATCAATGGTTTTGGAGAAAAGCGATGATTTAATCTGCTCCCTCTTCCAGCAGCGATGATAAGCGCTTCCATTCCGTATCAATCTCCTTTCTAGTATATTCTCTAATCCCTGGCATGGCGATTGCTTCTGTAAGGGCTAATACTTCCGTGATATAAAAACTTTTGGCTTGTTCTTGCTTCATGCGTAATTTTACCTGCATGCTTTCCCTTCGTAAAAATGAGCAAGATTTAAGAAAAGAATGAACCAGAAGAAGAGGTTAATATTCTAATTTTTTGTGGATTCTAGATTTTCTATTTTCTGCACACTTGCTCCTGAGTAAAACACGATAGAACAGCCGCCTTCTCAGGGAATAAATACTGTCTGTTACCTTTTGATTCATATTAAGGCTTTTTCAAAAAAATGTCAACAGAACTGCCGACATTAATCCAAATTGGCGCCGCAACTTACAATTGAAAGAGAAAAAGGCTGCGAAAACTTTCAATCAAAAATCTCAAGGATAGATATCATTTAAGGAATCGTTACAATTATTTTGAATATGGAGCAAAAAATTCGTTAACTTAAATTGAAATTAAAAGCTATAATGCTAAAATATAAAATAAATATAGCTCTCTTTGGCCGACTGGATAGTGTTCCCACCTTTATGGTTCCCAACTATAAATCCACTTTTGCTGACAACAGCCGGCGATTTGTGTGCCCAAGATTGTGCATATGCTAGAAATACAATTAGATCAATTTATTAAAAAAGAAATTGTTTATTTTTCAACAAATTTATTCACAGAAATAGTAGAAAAATGGGTGACTTTATTGGTAACTCACCTTTCCTTCTTTCTTCTCAAAGTTCAATCGCTTTAACGTTTCGGGTGTTTGTGAAGTCTGCAATAGGCGGATTAAAGGGAACGAATTGAGCCCCAAACTCCGGCTTATTTGAAGTTTTGGAAATCATGATATTACCCTATATTGAATATCTTTTTCCATCCTCCGCAATCTTTATCGTTGTATTCGGAGGAGAAGTAAAATTCCTGATTTCATTCTTCCAGTCATCATCCGTGGGAATATGATCATAATATCCCTGGTCATAATCTTCAAATCCCGATATGTGGTTGAGTAGCACTAATACTTTAGAGCACCCAGTTATCCAACACGAAATTAGCTTCTTGTTTTGTTCCCAGTTTGTATGATTGGTGCCCACAGCTTTTATGGTATTTGTATCAAGAAGAAGCAAAGCTGGGTCTTTAAGGTCTGGGTTTTCTATGATACTATCCTCAATCGATTCAAAATCTCCTGATATAACAATCTTTTTAGATAGTCCTTTAATACGAAAAATGTAAAGGCACGAACCTAGTGAGTGAGGAGCATGATAAACTGGTAGTGATTTGAATTCAATCGGGAATATCGCTTGTTGAATAATCATGTTACTGGGTATAAGTTTTCCATCTGGTATACGGATTGAATACCACAAATCGTAAACAGGAATAATCGTCCATTTTACTAAATCTTTAAGGTAATAAAATTTGGCTTTCAAACCGTTCTTTGGATCTTCGAGGCATCCATTAGTGCAAATAATAGGAAGTGGAACAAAATCTTTTCTTAACAGTTTGAAGCTTCTTTTCCTGCTGTTTACCAATTTATCTAAATCTGATACATGATCAACGTGTGGGTGAGTAATGAGCAGAACGTCAGGTATCCTTTTAACGTTTTTCCCTATCATGGTCTCGACACATGGTGCTCCAGTATCGATTAAAAAGTGAAATTTTAAATCGTTGACCAACTCCCCGATAATAGAAGTTGAAGTATGATGTCTTGTGCTTCGGCCTGGATGCGATAATCCAACCTCCCTTCCAAATGCTCCACCTGTTCCCCATGTCCAAATGTTTATTTTCACCGCCTTTCACCTCCTGTATATTTAATTGTTCAGAATTTCATATAGAATTCTACCCGTCTGTAAAGCATCAAAACCATTTGGGCAAGCGAAGCGAACTGCAATCACGCTATTAGAAGAATGGCTTAACTACATCATTCTGAAAAGTTTCCTGAAGTCTCTTCCTTAGTTCGTTCTTCATCCCATGCCACCGAATATCATCAAGTACCTTAAAGAATTCGTGAAACTGTTTTCGACACCTTGCTCTAAAACTTTTAGATGTTCTGCTATTGCCACTTAAATTTATTTTATTTACTTCTTCGACTCTCTGTCAATTTAAAATCCTTAATTAGAGTTCAAATGGATTATTCCCATTGAGAAAATACAATCGGGTTGTTTGTCTATTTTAATGAGACACAGATACCTTTAAGGTTTGCTTTTTTTTCAAAATCGGGGGGCCAAGTAATCCTCGCTTCCAATCGTCTCCAAGCCAAACTGTTCTAATCATTCACTTATCTATTTTCTCTGCCTCTTTTTGCTTTATCTTCTCTATGGCTTCCCGAGCCGCCCTCCGAACATCGACATCTCTATCCCCTATAGCCAGTGAGAGGGAATCTAGTGCCCTTTGATCTCCTATCTTTCCAAGAGTCAGTGCTGCGCTCCATCGGACATCTGTGGATTCGTCCTTCAGAGCTTGAATAATAGGTTCTACTGCCCTTTTATCTTGTATCTCTCCAAGAACCCAGGCTGCATTTGATCGAATGTTCTTGTCTTGAGATTTAAGGTCCTGAATGATTTCTTCAAACGACTTTTCCACTTAATCTTCTTTAGACTAGGAGAGGTAGTATAGAAACAATTCTTTTTTAACAACCCATTTAAAAATTTAATTATTCTATATAACTCGCTTATTTTTTATTATTCTACTTTTTATTTTTCTGTCAAGGGTGTAGCTAAAAGACTTCCCTTTCTCTACCTGAGAATCCCCCCTCTCCTCACTCATCTATAGCCGCCAATTCGCTCAGCTGTCTTTTTTCACAACAGGGAAGCAGGGCTTAGAGGCTTTGGCTTCCACTCGGCTCTTTATTGATCAAAACTCAAATCTAAGCAACATTGTAAGTATTGCAAAATATGATATAATAAGAAAGACTCTCTTTTGCCGGCTGGAGAGAGCACCCACCTATTTGGTTCCCATCATCAACCCCCCTTTTGCTGACAACGGCCGGCTTGTTATCTGCCGTGACATTTTGAAGAATTATAGGTGGTCTTAATTTTGTAGGGTAGTTGAGAAAAGGGAATGTGAGGAAAACTTATGAACAAATTTAATTCTTATTTCTTTGCTAAAAATCTATCCCATGAGAAGGGAAGATAGAGCAGTAATCGTCACAGGTCCTTTAAAGGAAAATATGTCAAGACCTTACTCTGCCCTCTTAAATTGTATCAGGCAGGATAAAAATTAACACCCGCAAATAAGTGACAAAAATGACTGAAAATATGGAAAAGGGATTGAAAGGAAGATTAAACGTAAGTCGCTGGTCTGGTATTATTGATATTTCTGGTGAATCCAAGGCCTTATAAATTCTGGGGGGCATTGTCTTGTAGCTGCACGATTCCCTTCGATGCGGTTTGCTTCTTGAGATACATATTAGGATCGTGTTCGAGCGCTCCCTGGGGGAGGAACTCCCACAGCGGCCCGAGATCCTGTTTCACACGCTCATGGTAGAAGCTCGGGATCTCGGTCGTTTCACCCTCGAAAAATCGTCGCACAGTGACATCAGTGTCGAACATCTCGCGGATCATTCTCAGATACTTTAGCCGTCCGAACCCTTCCGACGACACTGCGCTCAACACATTCATCCAGCCCGGAATTGTGGAGCCCTGGGCGGCGAACCGGCGGCGGATACTACGCCACGAGAAGGAATACCTCAAGAGATCGATGATGCGGTCGTACAGCTCGATCCAGGTGTAATTCAGAGGCCGTACGTTCATGGCCTGGAAGTTGGTTAGAAAGTGGAACGGGAAGGGAAGGATCCGTCCCGCTCGCTGCAACTCAAGGTTAAGAGGCGCCGCCTCGCCGAACGCCGTTAACAGGCCAAAGCCCGGGAATGCGCCGGGCACGAGGTCCAAGAACCACTTGGTGAGCTCGAAAGGTTCGGCTCCCTGGTCCGTATCAAGGCCGAGGATGAAATTCGCCCGGACGTAAGGTATGTACCGAAGGATAATGTTCATATGTTCGGCCACATAGCTGACTTTCGTCTCGCCCATCCGTATTCCCGATTTCGACTTGTTGCAGAGGTCGAACCACGACTCTATGCCAGGTAGGATGGCTTTGAATCCATTTCGCTGCAATCGCCACAGTCGAGACTCGGAAAGCAGAGAAAGACTGCTTTCTGCGACGAAGTCAATGCTGTTTGGCGGCACGGCCTCTTCTATGGCATTCATGCAATCATCGAATCGAACGCCGAAGTTGGGATCGTGCCACCCTACCCGCGGGTGCTTCATCTTCTTCAACAGGAAACGTAGATCTGCCTTCATCTGCTCGAAGTCAAGTGGGCAGAAATCGACTCCGGAATCGATGCAGAAGCTGCAGGTGTACGGACACCCGAGACTCCCGATGAGCGGGACGAGCTTGATAGCTGGGGCCTTTCTGATCGTCGGCTCGATGAATTCCCACCGCTCCTCAACGCTTGGCATGTCGCTGGGTTGCTGTTTCGCAGTGAGATGAACTCCGAGGGGCCGGTGTGGAGCATAGTCCTGAAGAAGGTCGTGTATGAGGTGTTTGTCGGTAAACCCGAGGACATAATCGAAGTATTTACAGGCATCTTCCGGATAGCACCGTGCGTGCGGTCCTCCAAGCACGGTCACCGCGCAACGCTGTCTGAACAAATTGCTGATGGCGTAGGATAGCTGCGCAGCCTGGGTAAAGGCGCCAATAAAGACAAGATCGATGTCGGCCGGCAGCTCCTCGAAAAGGTTCTCAAACCCGGTGTAACAAACAAACTTTACGTCGTGACCGGCTTGCTTGCACCACACCGCAATGACTTGAGGCATGATGCTTGCGAAGTTGGGATGCATGACCCTGGCGTAGAGGGCTCGGGTAGGCCCCTTTGTCACAAGGTCAAGGATGGCGATTTTTAGTTTGCGCACAGATATTTCTTCCAGAAATGCTGATGGAAAGCTTATATCACAGAAAAAATTTAAGTTCAAATATGTGACAACATGGACTGAAAATCGCTGAAAATATGGTAATGGGACTGAAAAATTTAAAGAATCAGGAATAATCCAGGGGAAAACAGGGATTTTGTCTGGTACGCCCGGAGGGATTTGAACCCCCGACCTTCTGATTCGTAGTCAGACGCTCTATCCAGCTGAGCTACGGGCGCACCGCCTTTGTTTTCAATGGGTTACGAGACGGGAGGCCTGCTCTTCATCCCTGAGCTTTTCCTGTTTCTCTTTCAGAATCTCTACAGCTCTTCTTTTTTCTTCAATTTCTGCTTTTAGGGCCTCCATCTTCTTTCTGTGTATTTTTGCTACTTCTTTATTTTTTTCCCAGCCTTTATCCTCTAAGATTTCGGCTTTTAGTGCTTTCTCATCTAGAAGCTCTTGTTCTGTTTTTGCGAGACCGAGTGCGTTCTCCAGTTCGGCAATTTTGGCATTATACTCTTGAATGGCCGCTCTCACTTTTTTAAATTTTCCGTTTTCCATTTTTTAACCTCCATTTTCACCATATTTTTGGAATAGGTCCCGATGGTCCAACAGCCAAGACACAAGCACCGGCCGCAGAATTGGCAATATCATCGTGACCTCCAGGAAAATGATCAACTGAATCCTTACCTCCGGATCTTGTTCGTCTTTCCAAATCCCTCAGTTGCGAAAAAAGTTTCTTATTGTCCAGGAGCTCCACTCCCCCCTGGGCCAATAAAGGCTCAAATTCAAGATAGATCTCAGAGCGATTCAGTTCTGAAGATTTAAAAGTTACTCCGTTTGCCTTAAATGCGCTCGAGACCCATTCGCCAGCATATTTATCTCCGGTTACCTTGCGAAGTCCGTAACTCTTGATGGTTTCTGAAAACTCCTCTGCTACACTCTGAGGATTAAAAGGAGGCTTTCTTTCTTCAATATGATCCAGGATAATCTTTTTTGAGCTGGAATTTTTGTGGGCGATTCCCAAAGTGAAACTATCCACGCGGCCGCCCGAAGGATCAGCAAAGGCATAGTAATGAGCTCCATCGACTTTAGGCAATTGCCACCTTTTACGCATAATTGCAGCCTCGATCATCTCAGTTGAGAGGAATGTCTCAAGATCCTCGCGAAACTCAGACAGCCATTCGGCTTTAGCCGCGCTATAATCATCTTTGAGAGCTTTGTCAATTACCCTATCCTTAATAGTCGGATTCATGGCCTTGGTCGGAGCCTTCCAAACTAAAACATCAGGATCACCCTGGCCATACTTATCACGGAAAGCCTCATACAAAGGACCCGAACGAGCGTAGGGAGTGGAGATCGCCAACAGCATTGACCCCGGGACCGTAGCCAATGCCGGCCTTAGAGCCGTCAATATTTCCTTTGCTGGATTCGCGCCTTCGGATCTCCAGAAACTTATCTCATCGCATATAGCAGCAAGAACCGTATAGCCTCTTAGACTTCGATAGCTGCATGTTACAACTGAGATTGTGACCTGGTTTGAAAGCTCAATCTCTTCTTTGGTTTCGTTTATGACCTTATTCCTGAATATGGGAAGCCTGAGAATTGCCCGGATATAACTCAGGACAACTGAAGCCTGCTTCCTGTCGCTGGCAATGCACATCACAAAGCCGATCTCTCCAGGCCTCAGATACTCTCTCCAGTCCTTGAAAATAGCCAAGAAAACAGCTATCAAAGCTGATATGAAGCTCTTGCCTCCACGTCTGCCGATGATTAAAAAGATTTCCTTGAATGAATTCTCTGAAAGCTTTTTCCGGCCTGTGAATTTCCGATAAACCTTCAGCTCTTCCTTGCTCATAGGGAGGCCAAAGATCGCCTTGAGCGTAACCTTCCAATTTACAAAAGTGGATTGATCCCGGATGAAAGAGCCGTAAATCTTTGGATCTTCAAAAGCCTGAATGATGTCTATGTCGCTCATTAGTGATCACGCCTTTTTATCGGATTCAAGTCCTCTTTCTTAATTCTTGCCCTTGCTACATCGATCAACAGGAGCAAGTCTTTTACAGGATGAAGTTGAATAAGCATCGTTTTTAAATCCTCACAGACATCTGGTTTTAATTCTTTATTCATTTCTCTTTCCCCTTGCCGTATCTCTCCTGTACGTACTTACCTAGATCCAGGGCCTCATCAGCCTTTCTCTGATCTATGCCAAGAGCCAGAAGATTCTGCCTGATTGTATTCATAAACGCTATGAATTGATGACCTAAGACTGGCTGCAGCTCAATAATCCCCCTCTTCATCTTATCTGGCCTGAGAATCCCTTCACGCTTACAATACATAGAAGCTAAGAACAACACTCCATAAGCTTCAATAGTCGCCTTTATTAAAATTTCTTTAGCAGCGGTCATATTTTCTAGGCCGCCCTGATCATCAATAAGATTCTTTTCCATGCCCTCAAGATACTTCTGTAGCTTCTTATATCCCCTGATTGAGGGGTTGATCCGGCCTGTCTGTAGCCAAGAATAAACTCCGTGCGTTGCCTTTCCCTGGCTTCCTGATTTCTTAATATTGCTCATTTCTGCAATCCTTTTGTTATCAATCTGTTAGGAAATGTATCAAGACTGTTAAGGTTAATAACCACGTCAATAATGTCGACACTTCCATTTTGAAACATTATATTTCTTGAGTAAATCCCATGTAGAGCAACGGACTTGTTAAGCAGTGACCTATCGTCTCTTCTCTGAGGTATCAAAGCGGCCTCGATGCATTTCTTTAAGAACGTGAAGGTGATCATATATCGGTTCAAGGCTGCCAAGTATTTTTCAGGTTGGCCATCTTGAAATTTGCAATATACACGAACACACTTTTTCTTTGGCCATCTTGGACATCTTGACATATATATATATAATAATAATACACTTATGAAGATGGCCATGGTTGGCAAGGTTGCCAAATGTTTTGGCAGTCTTGAGTTCAAGGTTGCCAAGGTTGCCAAGATGGCTAAGTCTTTGTCCAAAAAGCTCATTTTTTCAGTTTCCAGAGCCAGGAGACCTTATCATTTTCAAGTTCCCTATAGCTGATAATGTTCAGGGCGTCTTTGGCTCTCCTGAGTGTTCTTTCAGATATGCCGGCCTGATATGCTTCCTTGAAGATTACGTTGGCTCGAGCGGCACCATTTGAAACTGACTCAAGCAAGAAAATTTTAGCCTCTTCAAGCTGGGAGCGCTCAAATCTTTGGTCTTCTGTGCCGAACACCTCATCGGCCACTATTTTGACTGGTTCATTTTCAAAGACAATTCCCTGGTCGTCAGTTATAGAGAAAGCGAGGGCCAGAGGTTTTTTTGACAGGTTTTGTTTGACTGGCATAAGGAATCGCCGGTCTTCTGCATCCTCGTCTTCTGCTATGGCCCAGACTGCTCTGGCCATATTGACGTATGACTGAGACCCGGTGGTTCTGTAGATCAGCTTTTTCGCATCGTCTTTATTCAGATGAGATATGATGAGGATGGCGATATCGTATTTCTCTGCGAGAGCTGCGAGCGGAGCGAGTGCGGTCCGGGTGGGTGCTGCTCTGTGGTCATCGATATTGCCGATGAATTCAGTGATAGGGTCAAAGACTAGGAGGCGCACGTTGCCGATTTTGACGATTGCCTGCTCTATTAGATTGATGTTTTTGCCTATTATGAGAGAGGCAATATTTTTGCTCATTCCTTCTCGTATGCCGTCGATGATCTTCAATTTTGTCTGGTCTGTTCCCATGAGTACGGCTCGAGCCTTGATGGTATCGGCCACTCCGTCCTCGGTTGTTATGATGAGCGCAGCTCCAGACGTCAATTTTTTCTCTGAGTCTATCCAGTCTCGCCCTGTGGTGATTCGGCTTGCCATATAATTCGCGAAATAGGATTTTCCTGCGCCGCCGTCGCCCACGAGAAGCGAGACCTTGCCGATAGGGAAAACATGGTGCCAGAGCCAGCGAATCGGCTTTGCCTCGACCTCATCGACGTTGATTATATGAGCGCGGTCTTCTTCATCTTCTCTCGTTTTGAATCGCTTGCTTTTGTCCAGGAGATCGAGAAGCGCCATCGGCTTGTCTCGTTGAGTCTCGAGATAGTCGGTTATGTCGCTTCCCTCTTCACTCATCGGGATCTTGATAATGAATATTTCTGTTTTTGGATAAGCCTTTTGCAGTTTCCCGGCGTGTGAGAGGACGTTCTTTTCGGCTCCTATGTCGTAGCAAAAGGTTATTTTCCCGAAGCGCTCAAAATGGGGGGTCATCTCGTCCGGCCAAGCACCTTTTCCTGTGGGTGCACTTGTGGCCAGGAAACCGATCTTCAGCCGGTTGATGGTATCGGCGTCTTTCTCCCCCTCGGCGATAATGACGTCTTCATAGTTCTTGAACAAGTCCAGATGATATGGAATATGCGGAGTCTTGCCCTTAGTCCAATCCCAAAGATCCGGCTTGCCTTCAACCGGATGCTGAAAGAAATATCCCTTGCTGCCATCGGTATAGATGATCTTAACTTTTCGATATGGAATCTTTCCGGTTGAAGGCAA
>Ga0209978_10000927_pt1 | contig 11740 bp, 10 predicted proteins | sample BentaG_FD_182805 | JGI IMG/M metagenome (GOLD analysis project Ga0209978, IMG submission 182805) | Deep subsurface microbial communities from South Atlantic Ocean to uncover new lineages of life (NeLLi) - Benguela_00093 metaG (SPAdes)... | ecosystem: Environmental > Aquatic > Marine > Oceanic >...
ATAGCCGTTCCCTATGCGTCAATTGCTGGTTTCACCTTCAAGAGCGAGGCTAGTCAATTTTATCTTATTATGGTAATTGTTGTCATATGCATATTCTTTGCCAAGAATCTGGCAAGGACGAGGATTGGTAGAGCCTTTGTCGCTATCAGGGATAATGACCTGGCGGCTGAGGTAATGGGGGTTAATCTATTTTACTATAAGCTTCTTGCCTTCTTCATCGGCTGTTTCCTCGCCGGGATAGCTGGCTCATTGCTGGCACACTGGATTGGCTTTATGAACACTGAGCAATTTTCAATAATGGAATCTATACTGTATATCGGTATGATAATTATTGGTGGTCTGGGCACCACCCTCGGTCCCATCCTGGGGGTAATCTTTATCCGGCTTCTGCAACAGGGGATGATATTTGTCGCCCCAACCATTGAGGCTGCCCTACCGGCGTTACCCGCCGGATTTGCCACCGGTATAGCTCCAATGCTATTTGGTGCAATAATTGTCCTGTTTCTGATACTTGAGCCACGGGGACTAGCCCACCGGTGGATGCTATTTAAGGCTGCCTACCGGCTGTGGCCGTTCTCATACTAGTTTAATAAAGGGGGTGTAGTATAATGTAGTGCTTCATAAAAAGACCGGGAAAATTAAGACTCTAAAGGAGGTATAAATGAAAAGGAAAAGGCTTCTAGTGGTGAGTGTTTGCCTGGCACTAATAGTAGCCGTGGTGCCATTCTTGGCTGCCTGTCCGGCGCCACCGGCACCACCAGCACCACCAGCACCACCAGCACCACCAGCACCGCCAGCACCGCCGGTCATACCCGCGTCAGAACAGCCACTAAAGTATGGTATGAGCATCTGTATGACTGGTGTTGCTGCCGAGAAGGGGAGCCCTATGGGGCATGGTAAGCTGGACGCCATAAAATATATCAATGAAGAACTCGGTGGCATTGACGGGCATCCCATTGACGCAATATGGTATGACAATTCCTATGATGCGGCTAAGGCAGCCACCATAGTCAAGAGACTAATGGCTGATGGTGCCTTGTTCTTCACCACCAACTCATCCAAGATGATGGCGTCATCTATGGAAATTGCTAACCGGGCTGAGTTCCCGGGTATAGCTTCCTTCAGCTCTCCGGTGGTCACTAACCCACCGAAGCACATGTATGCCCAAATGCCCGACTATGGCGATGACTGGGCCGCCTTTGCCAACTACTATCTGGCGAATATCTGGAAGGGACCGGGAAAGCCCAAGATGGCACTGCACTTGCTCAATAACCCCACCGGTTCCGGAGCTCGGAATGCAGCTCTTGCTCTGGCTGATGAGCTGGGAATCGAGATTGTTGCCGATGAAGAGCACACTCCAGTTACTATATCCGAGATGGAAAGCATGACCCGAATCAAGGCAGCCAACCCTGATGTCCTGTTCATCTCAAGCACACCGGCACCTACCTCTGTCATTATTAAGAATGCTTATGAACTGGGTATGTATCCGGGTATAGTCATTGGCACTGCTCATGCCAGCTTCACCAAGGCTCTGGTTGACATCGCTGGCGCCGATATTGTTGAGGGTGTCTATGGCGTATACGGTACCTCCAGTTGGGGCGAGGATGTGCCAGGTATGGCTAAGATGATCGAATACGCTAATAAGCTGCACCCCAAGGATGCTGGGAATTTGGACTATATGTTCTCCTGGGCAGAAGCCCTGATTGGTGCCGAGATTTTGAGGCTGACGCTAAGGGCAGTTGGCTATGATGTCCTCGCCAAGGGCGATGTTGAGTCGTGGCGAGCTACCGAGACGCTGGGCATCCAGAAGCTGGACTATGATGTTGAGGGTCTCCAAAGCCCAGTGAAGTATACCGCGGGGGACAACAGGCTGGGTAAGTTCATCAAGGTCTTCCAGATCCAAGGTGGCAAGATTGTCGCCATAACCGACTACATTGAGGCACCACGGATACCATACGAGAAATACCCTGAAAAGTTCCCGTGGGCGGTGGCTAAGTAAAATAATAATGGGGTAGGAGCCCCTGCCCTCCAGGTCGAGTCTTCGACTTAGGTGGGGGCTCCTACCGAAGTGGGTTAAATATGCTGAGGTTGAATAATATTGAGGTTACTTACCTCAACGTTATCCGGGTATTGCATGGTGTCTCTATGGAAGTCCAGGATGGCGGAATCATCGCTCTACTCGGGGCTAATGGCGCTGGTAAAACCACTACCCTCAAGGCAATATCCGGTCTGCTCCACGTTGAGGAGGGAGAGGTAACCGATGGCTCGATTGAGTGGAACGGGGAAAGGATAGATAAGAAGCCTGCCCAGCACATAGCCAAGCTGGGCATTATTCAGGCACTGGAGGGACGAAGGGTCTTCGGGCATCTGACCGCCGAAGAGAACCTCCTCGTCGGTGCCCATTACCGCACTGACCGGGCGGCGATAAAGAGAGACCTGGAGATGGTCTACGACTACTTTCCGGCGCTTAAACTGGTTCGGCACAATATAGGCGGCTACCTCTCCGGGGGCGAGCAACAAATGCTGGTCATAGGTCGGGCGATGATGAGTGCCCCCAAGCTGATGCTGCTGGATGAGCCATCACTGGGTCTGGCACCAATGCTGGTCGAAGAAATATATGAGATTATAAAGCGGTTTAATACCGAACTGAAAACCTCTGTCCTCCTCGTCGAGCAGAATGTCAGGATTGCCCTCAGTATCGCTGATTATGGCTATGTTATGGAAAATGGTCGGGCTGTCCTTGATGGTACCGCTGATTTCCTTAAAAATAACGAGGATGTGAAGGAGTTTTACATGGGGCTATCGGCGGTGGGGGCTAAAAAGAGCTACCGTGAGGTAAAGCACTATAAGAGACGAAAGAGGTGGCTGTAATGCCAGAAACACAGCCGACTGATTTTTTTGATGACCTGGAGGTAATGCCACCACAGAAAAGGGAGGGGTATCTTAACCAGAAATTATCTGAGACTATAGACTATGCCTACCACAATGCGCCAGCGGTAAAGGAAATATTTGATAGAGCCGGGGTTAGTCCGGGTCAGATTGGCACTATAAAAGACCTGGAAAAGCTGCCTATTACCAGGAAGACTGAGCTGATAGAGCTACAAAAAACAAATCCGCCATATGGCGGATTTTTAACTATACCACCTGAAGACGTCAACCGCATCTTCCTTTCACCCGGTCCTATCTATGAGCCACTGCATACCGAAAATATTAAGTGGTTTACCAAGTCATTTTATGCTGCCGGGTTTAGAAAGGGAGATATAGTATTAAACTCTTTTACCTACCATATGTCTCCAGCCGGTATCCTATTTCAGGAAGCCTTGAGAGATTGTGGAGCTATACCCGTACCTATGGGAGTGGGGAACACTGAAATTCAGATTCAAACTATGCATGATTTGAAGGCTACTGGATTTGTCGGAACCCCCAGCTTCCTGATGACCCTCATCAAACGGGCTGAGGCTATGGGCTATAACTTCCGCCAGGATTTTGCCCTACAGCGTGCCTGGTTTATCGGTGAAATGCTCCCCGCCTCGTTGAGAAGAAGCTTTGAGGAAGATTATGGAATTTCCACGGCACAAGCCTATGCTGTTACCGAGCTTGGTGGTGCCCTTGCCTACGAATGCAGCCAGAAATCAGGCATGCATCTTATGGATGAATATATAATAGAAATAGTTGACCCCGAGACCGGGAAACAGCTAGCCCCGGGTGAGGTAGGTGAAATAGTGGTAACCCCACTCCTTAATAAAATATGGGGGCTAATCCGCTACGGCACCGGTGATATGTCATCAATTACCACCGAGCCTTGCCCCTGTGGTCGGACATCAAACCGGCTGGTTGGTATCGTGGGTAGAACCGGCGACGCAGTTAAAGTGAGGGGTATGTTTGTCGTTGCCCGACAAGCCGAACAGGTATTGTCTAACTTTGACCAAATTTCAAGATTCCAGATAGTGGTCGGGCGTAAGGCGGAGAGGGATGAAATGACCTTTAAACTGGAGCTTAAGGATGAAGCCATAGACAAGAGCCAACTAGCTGATGATTTAAATAAGAGCTTCCAGGAGGTATGTCGGGTTAAGGCAGATAAGATTGAGTTTGTGGCTAAGGGAACCATCCCTGAAGAACACAAAACAATAGTAGATGAAAGGACCTGGGAGTAAGCAACATAAACAACGCCCAAATTTGACATCGTTTATTAACCCTATCCCCATAGGCTTTCTTTACATCATTGCCTTCTTTCCCCCCTACCCTTTTCTGGGTACTCACGTGAGCCCGTTCAGATAGATAAATGACATCTGGGGTAGTTTTTTATGTCATTACCAGCCGAAGGTCGCCAGACTGCGACTCTGTCGAGCGTGGCAATCTCATGGTTGTCCCCCTCCTCTGAGATTGCTTCGGTCGCCTAGGCGACCTCGCACTGACGAAACAGAGGGAAACATTCGCCACCTTCTATACCTTGAAAGAAGAAAGACGTGTTACTAAGGTACTGGACGAGTACAAAAGTTGACAGTGCAAAGAGGGGTAAACTATAATGAGCCGGCTCTGCTATCAGTTCCTCCATAATCTTGTATACCCTGTATGTTGTGCCAGCTTTAGTCTGCAAAGGGGGAGATTATGTTAGCCCTGGAAGGTATCAAGGTACTGGACCTTACACGAGCTGGCCCGGGTCCTTTCTGCACCATGATTTTAGGTGACTTAGGCGCTGAGATAATTAAGATTGAGGCTCCGGCTGCAGTGGGAGCTCGCCAGGCTGGGTTATTCCAATCACCTACAGGCGAAGCCGGAAGAAGACAGGCAGTATATCAGGCTATCAGCCGGAACAAGAAGAGCATCGGGCTTAATCTAAGGTCAGAAAATGGTCGCTATATTTTCCATCAGCTAGCCGAGACGGCAGATGTTATTACCGAGGGATTCAGACCAGGTGTAGTTAAACGCTTAGGTGCAGACTATAAAACCATAACTACGATAAACTCCAGAATTATATATTGCTCTATTAGTGGATATGGACAGGATGGCCCCTACCGTGACCTGCCTGGACATGATATCAATTATATCTCCATAGGTGGGGCGTTAAACCTACTTGGTGAAGCTGATGGTCAGCCTATTATCCCGCTAAACCTACTAGCCGACTTTGGTGGCGGAGGTATGAATGCTGTTATCGGCATCCTTAGCGCGCTTATAGCCAGGAATAAAACAGGTAAGGGACAATATGTAGATATATCTTTGACCGACAGCGTTATTTCACTTCTAGTCACCGCCACCACCGGTTATTTCCAATATGGGGTAACATTTAAACGAGGAGAAACTGCTCTGGGTGGTGGTTATCCCTACTACAACGTCTATGAAACTAAGGACGGGAAGTTTATCACTCTTGGCTGCCTGGAACCGTGGCTATGGGAAAACCTGTGCCGGGAGATTGGTAAAGACGAGTTTATATCCTTCCATCTTGAGGCTGACCACGAGCGGTACAAGGCGGAAGGCAAAAATTGGCAGAAAGTTTCATCCTCGCTTAAGCAGCTCTTCCTTACCAAGACCAGAGATGAGTGGTTTGAGCTTCTGAGCCAGAAGGACATCCCTATAGGCAAAGTTTATTCATTGGATGAGGTTTTCACTGACCCTCAGGTGCTTCATCGTAAAATGGTTATAGAAGTGGAGCATCCCACCGAAGGCAAGGTTAGACAAGTAGGGATTGCCATTAAGCTATCAGATACACCGGGCGAAATTAGACGCCTGTCTCCGATACTTGGTGAGCACACCGAGGAACTACTAATAGGTCTAGGATATAATAAGCAAAGGATTAATGAATTGCGCCAAGAGGGGATAATAAACTAGTCGCTTAATAGGAAGGAGGTGAATTTAATGGCAGCCAAGGCTTTTGTTCTAATTGAAACCGCCGTGGGCAGAACTAAGGAAGTGGCTACTGCCCTTGGGCAGCTAGATGGGGTGAAATCGGTTGACCCAGTAACCGGACCGTATGATGTTATTGCCATAATAGAAGCCGAAAGCCTGAACGATATTGGTAACATAGTTACCGGGAAGATCCACCCCACCCCTGGCATTTCCAGAACAGTAACCTGCCTGGCAATATGGTCCAGCTAAACCCGGTCACCTTTTGGACTTCAACGCTGAATAAGCCAAGCCCAACCAGAGGAGGGGGAAATATGGATTTTGAGTTTAGTGAAGAGCAAAGGAAATTCAGACAGGAAGTTGGTGACTTTCTGGAAGAAGAGCTGAGGCAAGGGGCTTTTGAGCCAAGCTGTGATGCTTGGATAATGGGTCACTCACCAGAGTTCACTCGCAAGGTGGCACAGAGGGGTTGGATTGGTCTAACCTGGCCCAAAGAGTATGGTGGTCAAGGGCGCAGCTATATAGACCGACTCATCCTTGCTGAAGAGATGTTGCGCTACGGAGCCCCAGCCGCTTGCCACTGGTTCGCCGACCGCCAAATAGGTGGTTCCATCATTGCCTTTGGTACCGAGGAGCAAAAAAGGGAGCTACTGCCCAAGATTCTGAAGGGGGAGGCTTATGTTGGTCTGGGCATGAGCGAACCGGAGGCTGGCTCCGACCTGGCCTCCCTTCAAACCCGAGCCATTGAGGATGGCGATGATTATATAATTGATGGGCAAAAGGTATGGACTAGCGGTGGTAGCCACATGAACTGGATTTACCTATTAGCCAGAACTGACCCAGAAGCACCCAAGCACCGGGGCATCAGCGAATTTATTGTTGACGTCAGTTTACCTGGAATTACCGTTCGCCCCATAGTAGATATTACCGGTGGGGTGCACTTTAACGAGGTCTTCTTTGACAGCGTGCGGGTGCCCAAGAAATACCTGATAGGAGAGAGAAACCGTGGCTGGCCTCAAGTTTTGAACCAGCTCGATTACGAGAGAAGCGGGATGGAACGACTCATGGGCAACTATCCCCTCTTTGGAGCCCTCATCCAATACACCAAGGAAACCAAGCGAAACGGAAAACCATTATCTGAGGAGCCGGTAATTCGGTCCAAACTGGCACAGCTTAAAATAGAGCTTGAAATTGGGCGGTTACATATGTATAGGGTTGCCCAGGTTATGGACGAGGGTCGTGCTCCCAACTGGGAATCAGCCATGAGTAAGGCATATGGCACTGCCTTTGAGCAGCGCCTGGCTAGCACAGCTATAGAGATTCTGGGGCTCTATGGACAGCTTTCGCCCGAATCCAAGTGGGTGCCCCTGCAAGGTATGGCCTCTCACTCATATTTGTCATCCAAAGGTTATAGCCTCCAGGCCGGCACCTCAGAAATCCTAAAGAATATTCTGGCTTTGAGAAAGCTGGGGTTGCCCTCACAGTAAGTAATAATCTTTAGCCTGTTTCTACCGGAGATATTGATCGACAGGCTAGTAGGAGGCAAGATAATGGATTTAGCTCTCTCTGAAGAACAAGAAATGCTAAAGAAGATGGCTCGCGATTTCCTGACTGAGAAATTCCCCAAAACAGTGGTTAAGCAGATAGAAGAGAGCGAGCTGGGTTACTCACCACAGATTTGGAAGGAAATGGCTGAGCTAGGCTGGATGGGACTGGTATTCCCGGAAAAGTACGGCGGCACCGATATGAGCTTCCTTGACCTGGCAGTATTGCTGGAAGAAATGGGACAGGCTTGCCTACCTGGTCCTTACTTGTCCACGGTTATTCTTGGTGGTTTGCCCATCCTTGATATCGGCAGTGACGAGCAAAAGCAGGAATACCTACCCAGGATAGCCAACGGTGAGCTGATTTTCACCCTAGCCCTGAATGAAACCAGCGCCAGGTATGATGCAGCAATCGAAGTTAAGGCCACTGCTGATAACAATACCTATATTTTAAATGGCACCAAACTCTTTGTCCCTGATGCCCACATTGCTGACTATATACTATGTGTCGCCAGAACCAGTGATGGGGCAAAAGCTGAAGATGGGATTACTATTTTTATAGTAGACGCTAAAAGCCCAGGCATAAGCTGCACTGTTTTGAAGACCATCGCCAACGATAAGCTATGTGAGGTGGTCTTCGACCAGGTGAGAGTGCCCAAGGAGAACATTCTGGGAGAATTAGACCGGGGGTGGGGTGAGGTGCAAAAAGTGATAGAGCGGGCGGCGGTGGCAAAATGCTGTGAGATGGTCGGTTGTATTCAGCGGGCATTGGATATGACCATTGATTATGCCAAGGAGAGGCGGCAGTTTGACCGTCCCATTGGTAGCTTCCAGGTTATCCAGCATTATTGCGCTGATATGGCAACTGATGTGGATGGCACCAGGCTGTCAACCTACCAAGCGGCCTGGATGCTGAGCCAAGGTCTCCCCTGCAGCCAAGAGGTAGCTATAGCTAAGGCATGGGCTGGTGACGCTTGCCAACGGGTTATGGCTCTGGCACACCAAATCCATGGTGCCATCGGTGTTACCATAGACCATGATTTACAATATTACACCAGGCGAGCTAAAGCGGCTGAGGTCACCTTCGGCGATGCCAATTTCTACCGAGAGATAGTAGCTCAAGGGATGGGGCTATAATAGATTATTTATTAACCCTATCCCCTTTATCCCCTTCCCCTTATTAAGGGGAAGGGGAAGATAATTATGATATGAATGTATCTTCCTATCATGGGGCTGCGCCCCTCTAAAACTCCCTTCATTGTAAGTAAGGAGAACTCAAAGAGAGGCTTCGCCTCTCTTACACAACCAATTCCCCCTCTCCTTCAAAGGAGAGGTCGCAGACTCGACTCGGAGAGGGGATAAAGGGGTCGACAGAGTCCGCCGTAGGCGGAGGTGAGGTAGATAAACAACCCCTTAGACTTGAGCGACAGCCTCTAGCTTCATCAATACCTCATTTATAGTCTCTATAGCAGTAGAAGCGCCAGCAGTCATACCTATACGGCGCTGACCTTGAAGCCAGGAGGGTTGAACTTCCTCCGCCGTTTCAACTAGATATGTTTTAGTCGCCATAGAACACAACTGGGCAAGACAATCGGTATTAGCACTGTTATGACCACCGATAACAAGCATCAAGTCCACTCTATTAGCCAGGTCGAGGGCGGCTGCCTGCCGTTTTCTAATATCATGACATATGGTATCAATAATGCGTAGCTCAGAGTCTTTAGCCAAGGTAGAATCAATAAGCCTCTTTACAAATTGGGTAAAATGAGCTGGTATTTGAGTCGTCTGGCATAAAACACCTAACCGGCGAGGTAGATTATCAAACTTGGCAATAAACCTGTCATCTAGAGTAGCCACTCCCCTGTTCTTAGCCCAGCCAAGAACACCCTTAACCTCAGGGTGGTCAGCATCACCATATATAATAACAAAAAAGCCAGACTCGGCTAATCTCCGAGCCGCAATCTGGGCTCGGTGGACAAAGGGACAAGTAGTATTAATTACATCAATATGTTGCCCCCGAATCTCCGCCTCTACTTCGGGGCTGACTCCGTGGGCACCAATTACCACGACATTACCCTGTATATCATCCACACCCTTGGCTTGTCTAACCCCAATTCCAGCTAGTCTTTGTAGCACCTGTTGATTATGCACTGCTGCCCCCAGTGTTTCCACCCGACCATGCTCACCGGCAACCCTTTCCAAGATATTAATGGTTCGCCTAACCCCAAAACAAAGCCCTATTTCACCGGCTTTTTCAATTCTCATGCTGTTTAATTTCCCGGGCATAATTTCCCCGATAGTCTGGGGGGAGGAGTTCAGCAATTCGCCCCATTATGAAATTAGTAAGTTCAGCCAGCTCCACCTTGGTCAATTTACTACTAACCGGTGGTAGATGGAAAGGGTGACCAATATTAACCGTTATCACCGGGCGACGCAGCATCCAGGCTACCCCCTTAATCTTTTCGGTGCCAGTAATACCTACCGGAAGAATAGGGGCACCACTACGCAAGGCAATTAGCGCCGAACCAGAAGAGGCAGGCTCAAGCTGACCGCTCTTGCTCCTCTTTCCCTCGGGGAACATAACTAAAACCAGACCCTGCGCCAACAACTGGTCTGCTTGGCGAAATGCCTCCCTATCCAGTTGCCCCCGGTGCACCGGAAAGGCGCCAAAGCCGCCGACAAAGTAGCTTGAGAATCGGGAACGAAATAGCTCTTCTTTAGCCATAAATATTACCTTTCGGCTAAGGCTAACACCTAGTAGAGGTGGGTCAACGTTATCAAGGTGATTAGCTATAACTAACAGCGCTCCTTGGGCAGGGATATTCTCTCTACCCCTCACCCGCCAACGAGTCAGGAGAAGTAGCAGTAGCCTCATTATTACCCTGCCCACATAATAGAACCAAGGCACTACCCTACCTCCACAAAGCCGATACTTGCCGATTATAACCCATAGCTGAGGCAAAGACAAACCTTAATTAAATTGTTTACCAACCCCTCACCCTTTATCCCTCTCCCCATGATATGGATATGTATTCCTTGCACGAGAGGGAAGGGAATTATGATATGAACATCTTCTTATCATGGCTTCGCCCCTTTTAATCCCTTTACTAAGCAACCTCCGTTTAGGGGTCGTTTATCAAGGGAAGCACATGGTGAAATCCGAAATTCAAAGCACGAAACTCTAAACAAATACCAAGCACTAATGACCAAAACCTAAGGAACCAAGACGCTTTTAAGTTTTGAATTTAGAATTTGTTTAGGATTTAGAAATTAGAGTTTAGGATTTCACAAAAGAAGGGGGTGAGGTTGATAAACAATCTTGATTAAACTTGCCGTTTACCTCATAATAACTAATTATGAAAAGACTAAGCATTGGTAAAATAAGAGGGCTACAACAGATTGCAAATCCAGATGGCGTCTTTACTATGTGCGCTATGGACCACCGTGGCTCGTTACGCAGTATGATAGACGAAGAGCAACCAAGGGAAGTCAACTATGAAGAAATGGTTGAGCGCAAGCTGGAGCTGTGCTCTAGCCTGGCTAAGTACGCCAGTGCCGTGCTGCTTGACCCTATATTTGGTGCTGCCCAGTGCATCAGCCACGGCGTCTTACCTAATAATACCGGGCTCCTGGTTAGTATAGAAGCCTCTGGCTACCGCGGCGAAAAAGAGCATCGCCTAACCAAGTTACTGGACGGATGGAATGTTGAGAAGATTAAGCGAATGGGTGCCTCAGCAGTAAAGATTCTAGTCTATTATCGACCGGATTTAACCGAGCTGGCAAGCAAGCAATTGAACACAGTTAATACGGTAGCCATAGAATGTATAAAATATGACCTCCCCTTCTTGGTGGAACCAATGGGCTATCCTATAGGTAATGAAATTGATAATCCACCGCAGTTTGCTGCCGTAAAAGAACAGCTAGTGATAAAAACTGCCCGAGATATCACCGCCCTACCCATAGATGTGCTAAAGGCTGAGTTCCCGGCTGACCTGCGCTACAAAAAGGATGAGCCTGAACTCATCAACCTGTGTCACCAGTTGGATATGTCATCCCAGGTTCCGTGGGTCATCCTGAGTGCCGGTGTAGACTTTGAAGCTTTCTGCCAGCAGGTTGAAATTGCCTGCCGGGCTGGAGCCTCAGGCTTTCTCGGTGGTCGTGCTGTCTGGCAAGAGGCAATGTATATTGATGATGCCCGAGAAAGGGTTAAATACCTATCCACCATGGCGGCAGACAGGCTAAAAAGACTAACTGAAATAGCTAACAAATACGCTGTGCCCTGGCACAAGAAGCTTGGGTTATCCACCCACGAGCTGGGGCACACATCAAAAAGGTGGTTTGAGGAATATTAAAAT
>Ga0209978_10000928_pt1 | contig 11739 bp, 16 predicted proteins | sample BentaG_FD_182805 | JGI IMG/M metagenome (GOLD analysis project Ga0209978, IMG submission 182805) | Deep subsurface microbial communities from South Atlantic Ocean to uncover new lineages of life (NeLLi) - Benguela_00093 metaG (SPAdes)... | ecosystem: Environmental > Aquatic > Marine > Oceanic >...
AATTAAGCAAGGTTTAGGTAAATCCTTTGCCTACAAACAACTCAAAATGAAGTTATTATGGTGGGCCCGAAGGGATTTGAACCCTTGACCACCAGGTTATGAGCCTGGCGCTCTAACCATGCTGAGCTTCCCGGGAACTCTGTTCCTTACGGGCCCGGGCCCACTCTTTAAATTCTCAAGTTCTGATTTAAGGATTTTCTGTTTCAATTATTAGTCTAATGATATTCTACGCTTTTGTTTGTCTAAAACTTCATAGGCATGCCTCAGCCTGACTGAGGTTAGCTCGCCTAACATTGCAATCTGCTCTGTGGTCAAATAGTGACTGATCGATGCATCGAAGAGCATGTTAGCCGAAGCTGGAAATTCTGGACTCTCCCTCCACAGAACTACCGTGATAGGCACCAAGGGAAACGAATACACCTTAACCGAACAGTCTCCATAATTCACTTCAGAACCACCCAAAAGCTTCGCAGCCTCAACAAGCATTCTAGGCTTTGGTCCAAACACCCTTCGGATTGACAGAACTGCACGCCCGAGAAAAGCTTTATGATAGGCGTGCCCTCCAGGTAATTGCCTAAAAGAAACCAGTTTCAAGGCTTCTGGAACTGATTCAGCCTCTGCATAGCCGGAAAGAACGCAATAGATACGGGGTGCCGCCTCTGGGAAAGGGCAATTTCTGAGGTCATCATGAACCATTCCATCTTCTAGGGAAAGGCTTAGTCCCAAGAACCTCAACGTCGCCGATTCTTTGAACCCAAGTCTGTCCTTCAAACTTTTAATCTTGGTTTTGCACCGTTCCCAATTCCAGAATTCGTGTTCATTCTGGCTCCCCAAAACTAGCCCCCTTCTTCCAATTTATCTGTATTATAGTATATTTGTTTGACAGTTAGCGGGAATATTTATTAAATATTACGACATTAGATAGTTCGTGGTTCTATGACCTCAGCGTGCCAACAAACCAAATGCCCCAAGAAGAACTGCGACAATTGTAAACACGCCGTCTCTTTATCCAAGAACGTTTATTGCGGCAAACTAAAAGGAATTGCAAACCACAGCGAAACTTGTCCACACTTTGAGTTAGAGCCACTAGAATACAAACTCTACAGAAGAATGTGACCCATCGCTTTTCTATCAAAAACCGACCTTGTAAAACCGTAAGTTAAAATATATAAACAAACAAAAGGTGTCTGAAAAGGAAAGCTCGTTGCTGAAGGCGAAAGACCTGTAATATGGAGGATTAGGGATGGACTACAAGGAATTGCTGAATCGTGCTCGGTCACAACTTCCTTCCGAAGTTCTCGAGCATAAACGATTTGAGGTTCCAAAACCTCGCAGTTTCGTCACTGGCATGCGAACAATCTTGGCAAACTTCAAAGAAATCTGTGACGCCCTCAACCGAGAACCACGTCAAGTGCTAAAGTTTCTCTCCGGAGAGATGGCGACAGCAGCAACCATGCAAAGGACTAGAGCAATCTTCCAAGGAAAGTTTCGCTACGACACCTTCGAAAGGCTGATCCAAAGATACGTCAAAGAATTTGTCGTGTGCCCCGTCTGCAAGCGCCCAGACACGAAAATCGTAAAAGAGAGGCGGCTCTTATTTTTAATATGTGAAGCTTGCGGGGCAAAGTCGCCCATAAGACCGGTGTAGAGTGCTCAATGTTGAAAGTCTACGCGAACCTGCGAAAATGGGGCCAGTGTGTGCTTCTCGCAACCTGCGACGCCGAACTGTTAGGAAAAATTTTGAGGGAAGGAAAAATAGTCTTTGAAGTGCGCGAGGAATTCTACAAGGGGCCAAAAATGACCGTGGAAGAGGTTATAGAACTCATGAAGCAATCCACCATCGTGAACATGGTTGGACACAACGTCGTAAAGAAAGCTATAGAAAAAGGATTAATTCATCCCGACGCAGTTTTGAAAATTTCTGGTGTTCCCCACGCCCAGATCGTCAAAATGTAACGAACACATATTTATGCGCGCGCACGCGTGGTGCCAGAAATCGGTTGCACCCCAAGAAGCCCACATCTTTTAAAGAGTGGAAAACGTCATAATGTTAGGACTCATCTATGCCTAAGCGAAGCAAAGCAGTAAGAAAGAAGCTTGAACATCGACTTCGTATAGTGGAAAAAAGAGATAAAATGTTGATTAAAGACTTTACATCCGAGCGAGCGGTGATGGAAGAAGTTTTCGACCGCTCCACCCTCATGACCATCTACGACTTTCTAAACAAACGAATAATCGACGAGATTTATGGAGTAGTAAAAGCTGGAAAGGAAGCCAGGATCTACTGGGGAAAAGACCCGGATGGGAAAGAACTCGCAATCAAAATCTACCTCACCACCTCAGCCGAATTCAAGAAAGGCATGCGCCCCTACATCGAAGGAGACCCCAGATTCGCCCATGTCCGCCGAGACACGCGATCTTTAGTCTACGCCTGGGCTCAGAAAGAATTCAAAAATCTAAAGCGCGCACATGAAGTGGGAGTTAAGGTTCCCCAACCAATCGCCGTACAAAAAAATGTATTGATCATGGAGTTTATTGGAAAGAATGGAGTGAGTGCACCCCTCATGAGGGAAGTTCCTCTCAGAAACCCCAAGCGAGTTTACAGGCAGTTGCTAACCTCTTTAAGGAGACTTTATCGAAAAGGAAGACTAGTGCACGCAGATTTCAGCGAGTATAACATCATGATTTGGAAGGGCAAACCCGTCATTTTCGATGTCTCACAAGCTGTACCCATTGAACATCCCATGGCTCATCAATTCTTACGAAGAGACTTAGAAAACCTACACCGATACTTCAAAAAGCTAGATATAGATGTGTTGTCGGTAGAGGAAATGTACAAGAGGGTTAGAGGTGGAAGGGGCTAGCGCCTTCGTCAAAGTTCCGCGAGAGCGTATCGGAGCTCTCGTGGGTCCTGATGGCCGCGTTAAAGCAAGCATCGAGAAGAAACTCTCGGTTAGACTTCGGATAGATAGCCAAACGGGTGACATTCAAATAACGCTCATGCCCACAGCTCAAGACCCAACGGTTCTCTTCAGAGCCAAAGAAGTGGTCACGGCCATCGGCAGAGGCTTCTCACCCGAAAACGCCTTTCGACTACTAGAAGACGACGAGACCGTGTTAGGGGTGATAGACCTTCGGGAAGCTGTGGGACGGTCTCAGTCTGACATGAAGAGGTTGAAAGGAAGAGTCATAGGAAAAGAGGGAAAAACTAGGAGGATTATCGAGGAATTGACTGAGGCTAACGTCTGTGTCTATGGACACACGATTTCCATCGTTGGAAAAATAGATCAAGTTGAGACTGCAAAAGGAGCGATTCGGATGCTAATTAGGGGAAGTCTACACGGCACAGTGTATCGATTTCTGCACAGAAAACGGAGGGAACTCAAGAAAAAGAGGATGCAACTTTGGGAGACCTCATATAGAGACTAACTTGAAAGCGGAAACATCGTCTCATCTAATTTAGTTGAAACTTTTTCAAAATTTAAAGCAACATTGAAATATCCACCATGCCAAAATAAGAATGAATCTGTCATGTTGCCACATATCATGCAATCCTTTTCTAACGTAGTTTCCAATAGAAATTGCTGTAAAGGCGATGGAAAAGCAAACAAAGCGTTTCGTCATATTATTGAGTATTACGAGGAGGTGACCGGAGTTGGTGACCTTTGAAGAGATAAGCCCCGCAGACTTTTTCTATCGCAACCGAGACATAGCAGGCTTCACCAACCCGACAAGAGCGATTTTCTCATCTATAAGAGAACTTGTGGAAAACGCCCTCGACGCCTCTGACCTATCGAATGTCCCTCCAGAAATTTACATTCGACTATCCCGGGAGAACGCAGAAGAGACGCAGACAGAGCTAGGAGTTGGCGTCTACACGTTAAGGGTTGTAGACAACGGATCTGGAATCCCAGCCCGCCACATACCATCGGCGTTCGGTCAGGTTTTGTTCGGCTCAAAGTATAAGCTTAAGCAGGCCCGAGGGACCTTCGGACTTGGAGGAACAATGGCTATTCTCTATGGGCAGATCACCACCCACAAACCCGTCCAAGTCAAATCAAGCACGGGCACATCCAAGACATACGAGTATAAACTGATGATAGACATCCAAAGGAACCGTCCCCTTATCCTAGATCGTAAGATCCGCAGAAACAAGGAGCGATGGCGTGGAACCATCGTTGAATTTTCTCTGGAAGGAGACTATTTCCGAGCCATGTCTAAGATTTTGGAGTACTTAAAGCAGACAGCGTTGGTGACACCCTATGCGGACATCAAATTCGTCGACCCAAAAGGACGGTTATACCTATTCACCCGAGCCACAAAAAAAATGCCGCCTCCACCAAAAGAAACGCTGCCACACCCCTATGGAGTGGATGTTGAAACAATTCAACGCCTTATACGAGTCACGGAATGCCGGAATATGCTGGACTTTATGCAAAAGCACTTCCATAGAGTCGGCAAAGGCATCTCTCTCACTTTTCTAGAGTTCGCAGGATTTGTCAAATCAGAGGATCTAAAGAATCTGAAACATGAAGATGTCATCAGACTTGTGCATACAATGAAGAAATTCAAAAAATTCTTTGATGGCGAGAACGTTGAAAAGGTTGAACATCTTATAAAGACCACGCAGTCTCGAAACATGCTGGATTTCATGAAAACACACTTTCAAAAAGTCGACAAGAAGATCATCCTCCGTCTATTGCTAGCCGCTGGATTTATAAAAACAAAAGATCCGAGGAAATTGAGGTCCGACGAAGTTGTGAAGCTCGTACGGATGATGAAGAGATTTAATGGTTTCCTTCCTCCAGATGCGAGTTGTTTGTCTCCATTGGGCGAAGAATTGTTGGAGACTGGGATTCTAAAGGAGTTGAAGCCCGAATTTATCGCGATTTCTCAACGTAAGCCCTCCACTTACTCTGGACATCCATTCATTGTAGAAACAGCCATAGCGTACGGTGGAAACATACCAAAGAAAGACGATATTCTGATTTATCGATTTGCCAACAGGATTCCGCTGCTATACGACGAAGCCAGCGACGTTTCGGTGAGGGTTATTAGGTCTATGAACTGGAGGAGATACAAGGTTACCCCTGAAATGCCCATCGCCATCATGGTCCATGTGTGCAGCACAAAGGTTCCCTACAAAACCGTGGGCAAAGAGTTCATTGCGGATAGACCGGAGGTGAAGGGGGAAATCCTAAACGGTATCCGCGAGGTAGCCCGTCAGCTACAAAAATTTTTGACAAAACGGGAGTACGCTGAAAAGGAAAGGAGGAGGTTAACTGTTTTTTCCAAGTATTTACCTAAGATTGCCAGATTCTCTACGAATTTGGCTAGGAAGAAAGAAGAACCAGACATCGAAATGTTGTTAAGGAGCGTGAAAAAAATTGAAGAAAAAAGAGATTGAAATCTCAGCCAAAGAGAGAAGAAGAGAGGTTCTAAAAAACCTAAGGAGATTTGGTAGAAGAATCTATAACCAGATGGAAAACGGTGCCTTCCCATGGATTAAGATGCCAAGCCGATCCACCGAAAACATCTTCTACAGTCCAGAACTGCGGCAGTACATTCTAGGCGACAAAACCGTACGCAGGAGCGCTCGAAACATACGTCACATCAGACCCTTCACCCAACTGGTTTGGACAGGTTACTTCGCCAGCGAACTTACAAAAAATCGGAAGACTTCAACTCTCCGTGACGTTTATTACTCTGCCCAAGCCTACGACATGTCCTTCAAAGATCAAGCGGAATCCAACAGCATCATTACCGACCTTGAGACTGTTACGGGCTTCTCTCGAGAGGACTTCAAAGTGTTTCCCGAGGAGCGTTCAGCCATCTTTGGTGATCTTACCATCGAATACACGGTTCCAGGTTATGAGGGAAAACAGTTAAACTTGATGTCGCATCCTGACGGAGTCATGATAGGGCCTGCCCTCACCTCCGCTGAGTTCGTTAAAACCAGAGCAGACAAGGTTATAGCCATCGAGAAGGGTGGCTTGTTCACCAGATTCGTCGAGGAGAAGGTTCACAAAAAATTCAACTCTCTACTTGTTCTTACAGCGGGCCAAGCACCTCGCGCGACTAGGCACTTTATTCACAGGTTGAACAAAGAATTAGACCTCCCGGTTTTCATCTTCACCGACGGAGACCCGTGGGGAATGCACATCGCCATGGTCATCATCTCGGGTTCAGCAAACGCAGCCCATCTTAGAGAGCTAACCACACCGGATGCCAGGTGGAGGGGCGTTTGGGCCACCGATATTGTGGATTATGAACTGCCCAGTGATGCTTTGACTGAGGTAGATATTAAGCGCCTCCATGAGTTGGAGAGGGACCCGCGATACAAGGGAGAACTGTGGCGGAGGGAAATCAAGAAGTTTTTGAGCATAAAGAAGAAGGCGGAGCAAGAAGCCTTCAGCAGATACGGCTTAACATACATTGTTGACGAGTATCTGCCAGCAAAACTGAAAGAGACGGATTGATTGGCTTCTTTTATTGAATAGGACTTAGTTTGAAGTTATTTTCCTTTGTACTGTTTAGACACTATCATGGTTGTCGTTAGAAAGATGTCAGGTAATGTTCTAAGTTTATCTGTCAAGAATTTATCTAGCTGTGATAGTTCCTCAACTCTAACCTTAACAATGGCATCGTATTCTCCATACAGTAGATCTACCTCTATGGCTTCATCGAAACTTGAAACTTCTTTCAATACGTCCTTTTCTGAACCTGACTTCATTGTAACCAAAACATAGGCAAGAACAGACATCTCATAATCCCCTCTTGATACATGTCTATCCTAAGAGAACTTAACATTTTGTATGAAAAGTGAATGTGAAAAGAAGGGGTGTTAGTCCACTTGCTAGACGTTGCTCGACGAATAACTTAAAGTAACACTTCGTCTATGGAAGGTTCACTGTGAGGTTCTTTCCCAATGAGACACAATAGGTCTTTCCTGTAAATTCCATCTACATAATGCAACATTTTTAGTTTCAGAAGATCTTTCATTCCCGTGGAGGAATACCTCAGTTTAAGATACTCCTCGAAAAACATCGCATGCTTTGAAAAGCTCATTCCAAAATCCAGGAAAATCCTTGTATCCCCATCCTCGACAAGAATCCGATTTCCACCTATCTCATTAACTCCACCATAAAACTTTATGCTAGTCAAATATCTTCAACCTCGATTACATGTAGGCGAACGCCCCTTTTACATTTAAAAAGTTCCGTATTTACTTTATGCGCGCGCGCTTATTCTAAGATTAAGCGATTTTCGTCCTTACTCAAACGCCACTTCCTCGGAAGATGGTGTTTTTGATGCCATTCATCCAACGTCTTCAACTTTTTCATGGGAACAGAGCTTATTTGCACTCCGCTTTTTCCTTTCGGACCCAATATCAGAGTAACCGCTTCGTATTCCTTCTCTAACTCTTTGATTCTTTCGTTCTCTGCCATTAACAACACCACCTACCTTTGCTCTAACCCCACGTATTTCAGCCTTTTCATGCGCACGCCTTGTTGGTGGGGGAGCGCGCGCATTTTTACCCTAATTTATAATGCTTCCTAATTTTCTCTCTTATCTCCCAAGTGCACTTTAGCCCCTCTGGAAATACAACATAGTCACCTGCTCCAAATTCCACGTCTCCTTCTGGGATCTTTACAACGGCTCTTCCCTCTATGATTAGACAAGTCTCCTGTTGATCATACTCCCAAGGAAATTTGGATTCTTCCTTTTCCCAGATTGGCCAAGATTTTGCTTCTTCTAGCTCCCTTTCATTAGGTTTTCTTACCTTCGGTTTCATTTTGATCACAGCTTCAGAATTGGCTCTTCCTAATATTAGGGTTTACGCATGATCGACAGTTATGCGCGCGCAAAAAATGATTTATTGGATATCTGACTGGATAGTGCTACGTAAAGAACTCGTTGGTGGGTTTAGAATGGAAGTTCTTAAAGCGGGAGGGGGCAAGAAACTTGACGTATTCGAAGAGATCAAAAGTGAGATTATTTTCAGCAGTGGGAGAATGATGTTTTTGCTGGTTGATATGAAACCTGGACAGATTGTTCCTGAACATAGGCATCCTCACGAGCAGATGGGTATATGCCTAAAAGGCAAAGCGGAGTTCATTTCTGGAGAGAATAAGATTCTGGTTGAGGCTGGAATGTTCTATTGGATAAAACCTAATGAACCGCATAGTGTCAAAGTCATAGAGGAAAGCACCTTCTTGGATGTTTTCAGTCCACCGCGAGAAGACTACCTCGAAAAGGCATCGCTCTAACAAAAAACTGTGCGCACGCATCCTAAACTGATGGGGTGAACACTATGCAGTCTGACAATGGTGCAATTAGATTAAGATTATTGTACGACAAGATTACTAAGATTCCTATGTTTTGGTACTGGGACGCATTGTTTAGCCGCGCTACGGAGAATTCTATTTATCGAAAAAAGGCGATAGCGTCTTTGAACTTAACAGGCAATTCCGTTATTCTTGATGTTGCTTGCGGCACAGGATTGAACTTCAAAATTATCGAAAGTTACTTACGTAATAGTGGAAGGCTTGTCGGAGTTGATTTTTCACCCGAAACTTTGAAGGTAGCAAGGAACCAAAATGCAAAGCACAAATGGACAAATATAGAACTTGTGAATATGAGGATCACAGATTATGAGCCTGAAATCCTCTTCGATGCGTCACTTTGCACATTCGCGTTAGAAACAATGCCTGACTATAAAATTGCGGTTAATAAGATGTTTCATCTGCTCAAGCCACAAGGAAAATTTGCGATGATAGGAGTGAAAGTTAGTTCCCGAATGCCTTACAAGCTAGGGAACGCCTTTATGGAATGGTTTAGTAGAAAATTTGGGGGAATTGACATGCACCGAGACGTGTCCACGTATATTAAATCAAAGTGTAGCAGAATTAATTACGAAGAATGTTTTGGAGGCTTTTACTATATTTTGAGTACGTCCAAATCTTGCTTTACACAGTGAATATCGGAGGATGCAAATCAGTCAAATATTATTGCGCGCGCTCCCGTTATTAATATGATACAGTGCAGCTATCTATGTGGGACGTGTGATTGGTGTGAAGGCGGTTTGTATCTCGCATGCTGAAGATGCTGATGGGTTGATATGTGCAGCTGTCCTCAAACATCTCTTGGATGCTTCTACTTTGCTAGTTACCTACGACGATCTTGAAGAAGCGTTGAAGAGTGTAAGGCCTCCGGTGGAGGAAGTTTACATCTGTGATCTTAACATCAGAAAGGAACTTTGCCAAGAAGTTGAAAGGATAACTAAATTTTCAAGTGTTACATTTGTGGATCACCACCCCACAGATGCTGAAGTAATTGAAAGACTCCAGCATTCTGGAGTAACTGTCGTTTACAGCCCTCTAGACTGTTCAAGTGTCTTATTATTCAGCCACCACCAGGAGAAACTAGATTGGAAAGCAGCAAGGCTAGCTGTTTACGCTGCTGTATCAGACCATTTTGAGGATGGTCCTATCGCGTCAAAGCTTATGGCGAGGTTAGATAGACATTTTGTTCAGCATGAGGCTTTAATCCTAACCCACGCACTTCACCGCAAAGCCACTTCCAAGTTTAGGTTGATGGTCGCCGATGAACTTAGCAGATTTTCGTTTCCTCACAAGATAAAGGGAGCCACAGAGGCTGCTTTAGCTTATCTCGAAGATACGGTTGGACTTTTAGAAACTCTGCCTAAAAAAGCTTCAAGACTTGAGAAACTGGCGTATGTAGAAGGTGTACCGGGAATGACAATCGGAGCCGTGGCAGGTCTCTTGGTTGATGCTATGAATGTTGATGTTGGTGTATGTTACAAGAGAGGAGAAACGGGGTTCATGAGCATTTCTATTCGAGGTCAGAGGGGGATTGAACTTCATCTCGGAGAGACAACAAAACGTTTGGCTAAGAGATATGGCGGCTTTGGAGGAGGGCACCGTAGAGCAAGCGGAGCTAGTATTCCAAGAAACAACTACATTGAGTTTATTGAAGATATAGAACGAGAACTAAAGAAAGCCAATAGACGTAGAGAATAGTTTTTCATGCATGCATGCAAACGGAAAAGTGACTAACCGTAGATTGAAGCTCTGTATGGATATTTTTTCTTGAACAATTTCAAAGACTCGATTTTGAGTTTTGCTTCTAGTTCCCTTTGACTCTCTGATATAGTGCTAAGATCTGGATGTCCTATGAAAGGACCATTTAAAACCGCCTTTGGTTTTTTCTTCTCCAACTCTGGAATCGAAACTGGATTTTTCTCCAAAAGTTTGGAGATCAACCTATGCTGCTTCGCTCCTTGGCGAAAACTATTCAATAATCTCCCAGTTTGCTTAGTTGAAAGAGGTCTAAATCCATATGAAGGAGCACCCTCGACAAGCCTTTGCATCTCATCTAAATCATCAATCTTTGTGCCAACTCCTGTATGTTCTTGAGGATTGAGCGGAATCATCTTTAGCATATATCCATCGCTTGGACCTAAAACCAGAAAGTTTCCCTTATAATCCCTAAGAACATTCCAGCCCACAGGACGATTATTATATCGCTTCACAATCTTGGGTATCAACGATTCAATCGGCTCAGTGACCACGCTAATCTACCTTTAAACCAAGTAATGTGTATGAACTGTTCCTTAAAGCTCTTCTTTAACTTCTAAAAAAATATGCGCGCACGCTAGCTCCTTTGTCAGTTTATAAACCTTTTTTAAGCCATGAAGATATATTGGGTTTCGACTCCTCGCGGAAATATTCTCTGGGTTTATCGTCTTTTTTCTTTATTGTTTTATTACACCAAGGGCAGTCCCTCGGCAGTTCCGCGCCCAAGTCCCACTGCCACTGGGTGAGGCTGACGTTCCGCCTACAGGTCGGGCATTGTTTAATCGCCAGCTTCTATTATCTCCTTTAGGTTTTGAATTATGAGCCTAGCTAAGCTAGCTCGTTAAACCTATTAGGCTATTAGGTATTTAATTAATCGCGCGAATGGGCATAGCAACGCCTCTCTCTTTTTCCGCAATCGCTTGAGCTTGGAAGTTTCGTATATAGGATTTTTTATTTTCCTGAAATAGCCCACTTTGGCACTTTAGGAAACACTACAAGAAATGTTATGCGCACATTGGACGACTTTAAGGATGTTCTTTGTTTAAGGCTTTCACGAACTTCCTTTTCTTTGAGGCCCACGGACGCGTCGGTTTCCTGAAGGTTTCAAGGAGTCCAGCGTTTATAAGATTAGGTAATGCGCCGCTCATGTTCCGTGGTACGTTAGAAACAATCATTTCAAGTTGTACTAAAGATTTTGAGAAACAAACGCGCACGAATTTGCTGTAAAGCAGTTGGAACAGAGAGGTTGGATGCATGCGCACCACAAAAAGTTGATAAATAAGAAAGCGTCAAGATGATGCGTTATGACGGTAATAGAAGATGTTTTCTCTTCTAAGGGGCGGATGAAAATTCTGAAAGTTTTGGCTGATGTTGGAGAGTTAAACGTCTCAGAGATTGCGAGGCGAGCTGGTTTGAATTATGCTACGACAAATCAGCATCTGCTGGTTCTGGAAAATCACGGCCTCGTTACGTATAAGAAGTTTGGTAGGGTCCGTATCTTTCGTTTGAACGAGGAAAATCCTGCGGCGAGGATGATCAGGGAACTCATAGAATCTTGGGAACAAACCAAATAAGCGCCCATGCGTGCAGAGAAACACATTTCTTGTTTGTTCTGTGTCCGACCGAGACCGACCGACCG
>Ga0209978_10000931_pt1 | contig 11722 bp, 13 predicted proteins | sample BentaG_FD_182805 | JGI IMG/M metagenome (GOLD analysis project Ga0209978, IMG submission 182805) | Deep subsurface microbial communities from South Atlantic Ocean to uncover new lineages of life (NeLLi) - Benguela_00093 metaG (SPAdes)... | ecosystem: Environmental > Aquatic > Marine > Oceanic >...
TAATTAAGGCAACACGGCTGGCGATGAAGTTAGCCATAGACCAGCTTTCGCTACCACCTGAGTCTCTGCTCATAGACTATATGCGCCTTCCTGAGGTGCCACTACCTCAAAAGGGAATAACTAATGGGGATAGTCTATGCATGTCTATAGCCTGTGCCTCCATTATGGCTAAGGTGGCTCGAGACCGCTTAATGATGGAGCTTGATAAAATTTATCCTGGCTATGGATTGGCTCAACACAAAGGCTATGGCACAAAGGAACACCTCATCTGCTTACGCCGACTGGGACCATCTCCCATCCACCGCCGGTCTTTCAAACCAGTCAAGGAGATAATTCAGGGGGTTATTTACTAAGGGGAGTTTAAGAGGAGCGCAGCCCCTCTTAAGAATTATCTTCCCCTTCCCCTTTGAAGGGGAAGGGGATAAAGGGGATAGGGTTGTTACTAAATGAAACGAAGAGATACTGGTATCCTGGGAGAAAAGCTGGCTAAGGATTTCCTTAAAAAGCGAGGCTACCATATCAAAGAAACTAATTACCGCTGCCCTGAAGGTGAAATTGATATTGTAGCCAAGCATAAAGATTTCCTTGTCTTTATTGAGGTAAGAGCTAAAAAGAGCCTGGAGTTTGGCATCCCTGAAGAATCAATCACCCCAGCTAAAATGGGAAGATTAAGGGCGGCTGCCGCTCACTACCGGCAAAGCCACAGTAATTTGCCCCAATTATGGCGTATTGATGTGGTGGCAGTAGAGCTAAACCTAAAGGGGAAGCCATCCCGGATTGAACTTATTGAAAATGCAATAAGCGAAGCCTAGAGATTGTTTACCAACCCCTCACCCTTTAGGTTTTTATTAGGTAACCCACCCCCTTTATCCCCCTCCCTTCATAAGGGAGGGGGAATTGGTTATGTAAGAGAGGCTTCGCCTCTCTTCAACTCTCCTTCAGACCCCCTTGATAAGGGGAGAGGGAAGGGAATTATGATATGAACATCTTCTTATCATGGCTTCGCCCCTTTTAATCCCCTTAATAAACACCCCAGCTACCTGCCTTTACCTCCCAATCCGGCTGTGCTAGAATTAACCGCTAGGGAGCTTATAATTATGGCTTCATCGGAAGCAATATCAAGACAAACACTACGTATCATTGATGCCAATCTGAACCGCATTGGTGAGGGGCTTCATCTCCTTGAAGACCTAGCCCGCCTACTGCTTAACGATGCTGTTCTAACTCAGCAACTAAAAACTATTCGACATGAGATACTAAGGGGTAACTGGTCATTCCACCAGCAGCTTCTTCAGGCTCGAGACTCAGAAGGCGATGTTGGCATTAATATTGAAGCTCCGGGAGAGGAGAAACAGAGGGAGCTACCAATAATGGTAGTGGCTAACGCCAGAAGGGTTCAGGAGTCACTAAGAATCTTGGAGGAGATGGCTAAGATTCCGGGCACTCGGGCTAAATTGGACTCAGAGAAGTTCAAGCAAGCCCGGTTTAATCTCTACACAATAGAGCAAATTTTGCTGTCTAAGCTACTGCGTCAGGATAAAATAAAGCACATACCTGGGCTCTATGTCATTATAGATACACAAGCCCTAAAGGGGCGTAGCCAGATTGAAGTAGCCAGTCAGGCAATCCGGGGTGGAGCTAAGACAATTCAGCTACGTGATAAACTGCGAAGCAAAAAGGAGCTGTTACCTATAGCCCAACAGCTAAGGAATCTATGTGCTGAGAATAATGTGCTTTTTATAATAAATGACTACCTTGATTTAGCCCTAGCTAGTGATGCTGATGGGCTGCACCTGGGACAGGGTGACCTGCCCACGGGAGCAGTCCGTAAACTGCTGCCAATGGATAAAATCCTGGGCTGCTCAGTAGGTAGTCTAGACCAGGCTATTGCTGCTGAATCTGAGGGGGCTGACTATATTGCCGTCGGCTCAATATATCCAACCACCTCCAAAGAAACGGCAAAGGTTGTTGGCTTAGACAGGCTACGTCAAGTCAGACAGGCGGTAACCTTACCCGTGGTGGCTATTGGCGGCATTACCCGGGATAATGCCGCTGAAGCTATGGCGGCTGGCGCTGACTCGGTAGCCGTGATTAGGGCTGTAGTCCAAGCCGAGTCTCCAGAAGAAGCAGCTCGACAAATAGTAGATAGGCTTGAGCTACAGAAGTGAATAGATTGACGGATAATTTAGAATCAATTGCTGACCAGATTAGGCTGAGCTTCTCGGCAAAAGACGCAGCTAGAGAAAAGGCACTACCCCTATGCCGTGAGGCAATTCGCCACTGTAGCAGTGCTATCCGGGCAGTGCACCGCCAGGAGTTTGACCAGGCTACAGGATTACTCCAATCAGCCCGTAACCTCCTTGACCAGACTGAGCAAATTGTCAATGCGTATAGTGAGCTTCGTAACACCGGCTTTATCCGAGATGCTCAAAAGGAGTTTGCTGAAGGAAGTATCACCCTCGCCCTGGTAACTGGAAAGCGACTCCCTGACCCCGGTGAACTGGGTATTGATTCCGCCGCCTACTTAAACGGACTAGGCGAAGCTGTCGGCGAGTTAAGGCGTTACCTCCTGGATAGTATGAGACGGGGCGACCTGTCCCGCGGTGAGGAATTATTATCAGCCATGGATGATATTTACAGTATTTTAGTTACTATGGACTTTCCTGATGCCATAACTGGTGGGCTACGCCGCACTACTGACATGGTTCGTGGCGTCCTAGAAAGGACACGCAGTGACCTAACATTAGTCATAAGGCAAAAAGACCTGGAGAATAAGTTGGGAAAATTTGAGGACGATATCTAGTAGTCAGTAGGGGGCTACTGACTGGTAAAGAATGGTTAAAGGGGGGTTGGAGGTCAACCTTTCTTTTTGCCGTAAAGTCAAAAAATTTCTTTGGGGGTTAATTTAATGGACTTGTGGGTTTTAAAAGTACTTGTTTTGGCAGCTGGGGTTCTGGCGCTAGGCTTCGTTGGTTACCTAATATCTATCATACTACGCCAGAGCGAAGGCACCGAGAAGATGAAGGAGATTGCCCTTGCCATCCGACAGGGAGCTTCAGCTTTTTTGCGCCGCGAGTTCATGACTTTGGGCATCTTCACCGTGGTAATATTTATACCCCTAGCCCTCTTCATAGAACCTAGACCTTTGGTAGCCATAGCCTATTTTATTGGTACCCTAACTTCAGCCCTTGCTGGTTTTCTAGGGATGAACATTGCCACTCGAGCTAATGTTAGAACAGCTAATGCTGCCATCGGGAGTTGGGCTAAGGCGTTAAGAATCGCCTTTTCCAGTGGTGCGGTAATGGGCTTCTGTGTAGTTGGTTTAGGTCTGCTGGGACTATCTATTATATCCTTCTTATGGGATGACCCTCATATATGGTTAGGCTTTGCCTTCGGTGCCTCTTCAGTAGCTTTATTCCTGAGAGCTGGCGGTGGTATCTTTACCAAAAGTGCTGATGTAGGCGCCGACCTAGTAGGTAAAGTAGAAAAGGGTATTCCCGAAGATGACCCCCGAAACCCAGCAGTAATTGCCGACAATGTTGGTGATAATGTCGGCGATATAGCTGGAATGGGCTCTGACCTATACGAGTCCTATGTTTCGGCTATCGCCGCATCAATGGTTCTAGGAGTCATCGCTCTCGGGGCTGTAAAAGGTATGATGCTACCCCTTCTCCTTGGTGGTGCGGGTATAGTAGTTTCCATTATTGGCGCTCTCAGTGTTAGACCTCGAGAATTCAAGGGCGGCTTTGAAATGCAGGTAAAGAAGGCACATGCCACCATGAATACCGGTGTGTATGTTAGTAACATCCTGATGATAGTGGCCAGCTTCTTTATCATAAGAACTTACGTAGGCGAACTGGGATTCTTCTGGGCTCTAATAGCCGGCTTACTCTGTGGCTTCTTTATCGGGCAGATAACCGAATATTTTACCTCGGCTGAACGGGCTCCCGTAAAGAAAATAGCTAAGGCAGCTCAAACCGGTGCCGCAGTTACTATTATTGAAGGCTTAGCCACCGGCATGATTAGCACTGCCCTGCCCGTAATACTGGTAGCCGTCGCTACTGTGCTCGCCTATGTTTTCGGCGGAATGCTGGGCATAGCTATTGCCGCTATGGGCATGCTTATCAACCTGGGAATGTTATTATCTATGGACTGCTACGGACCGATAGCCGACAATTCAGCCGGTATTGCTGAGATGGCTGATTTAGGTAAAGATGTCAGGGGGCGTTGCGAAGCCCTAGACGCTGTAGGCAATACCACGGCGGCAACGGGTAAAGGTTTTGCTATCGGTTCAGCCGCCTTGGCATCCTTAGCCTGGTTAGCCACCTACTTCGGGGTAGCCAACATTGATGTAGCTAAATTAGGCTTGGACAATGTGGCTGTAATTGCTGGCTTACTCATTGGCGGCGTGCTAACCTTCGTTTTCAGTGCCCTGGCAATGAGAGGCGTCGGTGATGGTGCCTTTGAGATTGTCAACGAGGTCAGAAGGCAGTTCCGAGAAATTAAGGGATTGATGGAAGGCACGGCTAAGCCTGATTATGTAAGCTGTGTTGATATTGCCACTAAGAAGGCGTTAAGCTCAATGCTGGTTCCTGGAATACTGGTTCTTATCGTCCCGCTCATCCTTGGCTTTACCCTGGGCCCGGAAGCAGTAGCCGGGTTACTGGTCGGAGCGCTACTGACCGGGTTCATGATGGCAGTAATGATGGCTAATTCTGGTGGTGCCTGGGACAATGCCAAGAAGTATATTGAGGCGGGTAACCTCGGTGGCAAAGGGAGCGAGGCTCACAAGGCGGCCGTCATCGGCGACACCGTAGGCGACCCGTTCAAGGATACGGCTGGACCTTCACTGAACATCCTGATTAAGTTAGTTGGTAAGGTAGCCGTAATTTTCGGTCCCCTCTTCATAACCCTAATCGTGCTGTAAGCTTCAGCGATAGATAAATGAAGCGGAGGCAATACCTTTCTTCGTAAACTAACCGTGAAGGAACGGGTTACCTCGGCGCTCGGTGACAATAGTAGTCTCAGGTCCGTGACCAGGACAAACGACCGTATTATCAGGCAGTATCATGAGCTTGGTATGGATACTATTCATTAGCTGGCTATAGCTGCCGGCAGGGAAATCAGTCCTGCCTATACCATAGTTGAACAGGGTGTCCCCACAGAACACCACCCCATGCCCGAGGAGACAAATACCACCCGGGCTATGCCCCGGGGTATGAAGAACCAAAAAATGTAAGTCGCCAATATCCAGGCTGTCTCCACCCTCAAGCAATCTATCAGGATGAGGGCAATCGGGATAGGAAAAACCAAAAACAGTAGCTAACGGGCGTTGCTGAAGATAGTTGGCATCACCACTGTGGATAGCCACTTCAGCCCCGGTTGCTTCCTTAACTTCTTTCAAAGCACCTATATGGTCTATGTGCCCGTGAGTTAACAAAATAATCTTTATGGAAAGCCCCAAATGGTTAACATTCTTTAAGATTTCCTCAGCCTCAGCACCGGGGTCAACTATCATACCCTCATTAGTCACTTCAGAGCCGACAATATAGCAGTTGGAAGCAAATGGTCCCACCACCAGCTTCTTAAGAATCACTTGGCACCTCTAATTGACACCGCCTTACATTTTACCATTAAGCAACGGTACTCGTCCATATGATTAGTGACACATCACCTCCTTGCTTGTCATTGCGAGGCACAAAGTGCGAAGTAATCTCCAGGAATGCCCGGGGATTGCCACGCCTTCGGCTCGCAATGACAATACGAAAGGGCTCCTCGCAGTGACAGAAGAAGCTACTAGGGCTTGTTCCCACAACAATCCCAACCCTTTGACATCTGAAGGCAAAGCTGGTAACTTTTTAGGTGTTAACTAGTTTACTAATAAATAGATGACTACAATTATCCTGATTATTTTAATTGCAATTTTCTTGCTCGGTCTGGGCTGTGGCGCCGCCATCTGGTTTGCCCTTAGCCATAGGCAGACAGCTAAAAGCAAAAGGGCGGCTAAAGAAACTACTACAGTAGAGGCTTTAACCTTCCGCTGGAGCTATATCGTATTGCCGGTAGCCATTTTCCTCCTGTCTATACTCCTGGCTGCCTACTTCTATCACCTACTTCCTACCGAGGTAGCTTATCATTTCAAACTTGATGGAACACCCGATAAATGGCTCAGTCGTGAAATGACCATGGTCTGGGTGCTGACACCACAACTCTTCCTCACCCTATTAGCCGGAGCCATCACCTGGGGAATAACAAAACTTGGCATCCTATCCAGGCAAACAGGGAGCAGCTTGATGAAACCAGAAGGAATACTATCACTTATGGGTAATATAATTGCTCTGCCCCAGCTTATAGTCGGCTTTGCAATGCTCGATATTTTCAGCTACAATTCATATCAAAGGCACATTATGCCGATGTGGCTATTTCTATTAATTATTCTGGGGCTGACCACCATCGGTCTGGGATTATTTCTGGCTGTTATTATCGCAAAAGCAAGGCAGCAAGCTTCTCGCTGAGGCTAAGGAGGGTAGCGGTGACTGAGCAAGCACCAAAAAAGGTTGATATGGAAAAGATTGTCTCCCTGTGCCGGCGGCGCGGTTTCATTTTCCCCAGTAGTGAAATCTACGGCGGTCTGTCAAGCTGCTGGGATTACGGACCTCTAGGGGTAGAGCTGAAGCGGAATATTAAAGACGCCTGGTGGCGAGCTGTGGTTCAGGAGCGCGACGATATGGTAGGTCTGGATACCAGCATCATGATGCACCCCCAGACCTGGGTAGCCAGTGGACACCTTGAGGGGTTTGTTGACCCCCTGGTAGAGTGTAAGAGCTGCCACCTGAGATGGCGCAGTGATGATTTAGCCGGCGATAGTTGTCCCTCCTGCCGGGGTGAACTAACCGAGCCTCGCCTGTTTAATTTAATGTTCAAGACCTTTATGGGTCCTATTGAAGAATCAGCTAGTGTAGTTTACCTCCGTCCGGAGACAGCCCAGGGGATGTTCGTTAACTTCCAGAATGTAGTTAATACTACCAGAAAGAGGCTGCCCTTCGGCATCGCCCAGATAGGTAAAGCCTTCCGAAACGAGATTACTACCGGTAACTTCGTCTTCCGCAGTCGGGAATTTGAGCAGATGGAGATCGAGTTTTTTGTTAAGCCAGGAACCGATGGGGAATGGTTTAACTACTGGATTGAGGAGCGGCTCAACTGGTATGTAAAATTAGGTATAAAGAAAGAAAATCTCCAGCTACGCCAACACACTAAACAGGAATTGGCGCACTATGCCCGAGATTGCTACGACATTGACTACCTGTTCCCTATGGGATGGGCTGAGCTGGAAGGTATTGCCAATCGGGGTGACTTTGACCTGGTTCAGCATACGAAATATAGTGGCAAGAGCCTGGACTACTTTGATGAAGAGACTAAAGAGCATTTTATCCCTTATATAATTGAGCCATCAGCCGGGGTAGACCTCTCCGCCCTGGCTTTCCTGTGCGATGCCTACGATGAAGAACCAGCCGAGGACGAAATAAGGGTGCTACTCCACCTTCATCCTGATTTGGCTCCGATTAAGGTAGCGGTATTGCCGTTAAGCAGGCGGGAGAAACTGGTGGCAGCGGCTAAAAAGATATATGCTGACCTGCGCCAACATTGGATGGTAAGCTATGACGATGCTCAAAGTATTGGTCGTCGCTACCGGCGCCAGGATGAAATTGGCACCCCTTTCTGTGTTACTATTGACTTCCAATCACTTGAAGATGAGCAAGCCACCATCCGTGAGCGCGACAGCATGAATCAGATTAGGGTACCTATAGCAGAACTAAAGGGGACATTACAAGCCAAGCTGGAGGGGGAACCTCTATTTGTGTTGCCTCCTGGCGGTCAGATATGGAAGGAAGAAAAAAAGTAGCTGAATATGCACCTTTAACATAACTGATACATGAGAGACGAATTAAGGTGCCGGATTTGCTATGAAGGATTGGCAAAGAATCAGGGAAGTAAGACCTGATATCACCGATTATCTTATTCACTGGGTCAGACCCAAATACGAAGGGGGTAAAGTAATAAAGCCTCTCGTTATTCTGCTGGATATTATTGAGAGTGGCTATCTAAAGGCAACCTTTGCTACAAGAGGTTCCATCTATGACCGTTCAAAACGGCCAACGGTTAAGGGTTCTTACCCAGCGGTATGTTTCACAGAGCAGAGTCTTGAGAATTTCATTAAAAGTTGCAAAGTATTGCCAAGTCATTATTATCCCTATGGTGTAGCTCTCTATAAGAGAGCACTCTATCAATACGGGGGTAGGCCAGTAATCTATGGTTCAGAGGACATACTTGGGATACCATTAAGACCTAATGAATCTGAGTATGAGACAGGCAAGGAGATTTAGAAAAATGGGTTACCTAAAGACTCCCAATATCTTTGGATGAGGTATCAACCGATACCAAATGAGGACGGATATGTAGTAGATTGGACTCATGAAAGAGAGTGGCGCTGTCGAGTAATAACTTACCATGATGCTAGATTTGGTAATACGCCGACTGAAGGGGTCCCACTTTTATTGCCAGCAGTTTACAACTACGAACAGGGCCGGTCGGTATATTACTTACCCAAAGTGCTTGTGCGCAGGAAAAACGAAAAAGAGACGGTGGAGGAAATAATCAAAGAATTATCACCAGAATGGATGAAGGCGTGCCAGAACAGTTATCTCAAAGGTCATTTTGAATTACTACCTAGAGCAAATATAATTGCCCTAAACGAATTAGAAAACGATACCGAAGCTGTTAAGCTTGACTGGATAATTCTAGAGAAAAACAGTTGAGCGAGGCTTAAAGGGAGTCTTAGAGGGGACAAATGACATAGGGAGTCTTAGAGGGGGCTTCGCCCCCTCTTATAAAAATACTCCCCCTCTCCTTAGTAAGGAGAGGGGGATAAAGGGGGAGAGGTTCATAAACAATCTAAGCTGTCGTGCTTGACAAAGGTAGTTTGATAGCAGAAGATAGGGCTAAATAAAGAAGAATAGGAGGTCCTTGAAGAAATGCCTGAATATTACCTAGATATAGAAACAGATACAAGAGGGCTGAAGCCAGACCATGAGAATGATGAAATATTAACAATACAGTTTCAAAGGCTTGAAAGTAAAACAGGTGGAAAAGAAGGCGATTTAATTATTCTCAAATCTTGGGAATCATCAGAAAAGGATGTTTTGGAAAGGTTCTACTCTATATTTAGCCCTGATGACTCATGGAAGTTTGTACCTATTGGACTTAATTTGAGTCTTGATTTCTTCAGCTTACATTATCGATGGAAAAGGATAGGCATTGAAGTCCCGTTAAGAATCTTATTTGACGAGCATCCCTATATAGATATAAAACCGATTTTGGTGATATTTAACAGAGGCTCATTCAAGGGGGCAAATCTACAGAAATTTACTGGGAAAGAGCATTCTGGTATTGAAATCTCAGAATGGTATGCAAAGAAAGATTATGCTGCCATTGAAGAATATATTAAGGACGAAGCAGATAAGTTTATCAAGCTCTATCAATTTTCAAAGCAGAGATTCCCAGATATGTGGCTGGAATTTGCTAAAGCCTCTAAAATCCTCACCTAATCAACCTAAACTCATTCACATCCATCAAAACAAATAGGGGATTCTGAGAGGGGCTCCGCCCCTCTTTTTCTTCTCAATAAGAGGTTGACATCTCATTGTCAAAATGATACTATATATGGTATCATAGTGGAGTGATGAATGAGCCGGTTTGATAAACTAGTTGAGCAATTTTTAAGGGAACCGCCGGAGGTTTTATTCACAGATGTAGCTAAGGTTTTGGAGGCATTCGGATATGAAGAACGACCTTCTGGGGGAGGAAGCCACCGGGCTTTCGTGAAACTAGGTCATCCACCCAAAATTGTTCCAACTATAAAAGGGCGGCGTGTGAAAAGGGTTTATGTGAGGATGATAATAGAAAATTTAAATTTGGAGGATTGGTATGAGACAAGACACGGAGCGTAAGGAATTGGAATATTATCTAAGTCTGTGTTATCCGGTCACCGTACATCCTGATCCTGAGAGTGGTTTTGTGGCTGAGATTGAAGAGCTCCCAGGATGTATGACTCAGGCTGAAACCCTAGACGAAGTCTTTAAAGCAATAGAAGACGCCCGACAACTCTGGATTAAGACTGCCTACAATGAAGGGCAGGATATCCCGCTACCAAGAGATATGGAGAAATACCAGGGGAAATTCTTGGTTCGTATTCCCAAAAGCCTGCATCGTGCTCTGACTCGTGCTGCCAAGCATGAAGGAGTAAGTCTGAACCAGTATGTTACTAGTCTACTAACATCTGGAGTTCACGGTGATGCAATAGCAGCGCAAATCAATGCAATCTTGACTAAGATGGGGCGCACAATTTGGTTTACTCTACCGCCCTTTGGAATGAAGGGACTACCCCGACGGCATGAGGAAATCATAGTAATGAAGCGAGAGCAGTTAGCAGGTAAGCAGTAATGGCGGTATATGTAGTTTCATACGACCTTCGGAAGCCCGGAAGAGATTATAAAGGCTTATCGGAGGTACTTCAAAGCTCGCCTAGCTGGTGGCATTACTTGGAATCTACTTGGCTGATTGTCACTTCGGAGAGTGCAGGTGAATTGTATAACCGTCTGGTAAGTCACCTAGATGAAGGGGATAGTATCCTTGTCATTCAAGCAGGAAGTGATAGGCAGGGATGGCTTCCGAAAGACGCTTGGACGTGGATTCAGCAAAACTTACGATGAAAATCCTCCACTTTGCCGACCTTCACCTCGGTGTTGAAAGCTATGGTCGCATTGACCCAACTACCGGGTTATCGTCACGCTTCCATGATTTCCTATTTGCCCTTGACCAGGTTGTAGACTATGCCCTGGGAAATAAGGTAGACCTTGTCCTCTTCTGTGGTGATGCCTATAAGAGTCGTGAACCGAGCCAGACTCAGCAACGAGAATTTGCCAAACGCATTAACCGCTTATCCACCAGTGGTATCCCCATCTTCCTCCTCATCGGCAACCACGACCTGCCTAACGCTATAGGCAGAGCTACCACCACCGAAATCTTCGATACTCTAGCCGTTAAGAATGTTTATGTCTCTAACCGTCCCGAAATTTACCACATCCCGACTAACAGCGGCACTATTCAAATAGCCTCCTTACCCTGGTTGAGACGCAGTGGTCTATTAAGCAAAGAAGAGACCAAAAATCTTACTTTTGAGCAGATTAATCAAAGATTACAGCAGGTATTAACCGATACTATTGCTGCCAATGTGCCCAAACTTGAGCCTGGGCTACCGTCTATACTAGCGGCTCATGTCTGGGTTTCTGGAGCCAAAGTAGGCTCGGAGAGGTTAATGACCATAGGGCAAGAGCACATATTGCTACTAAGTAATGTTGCCCATCCCGCCTTTGATTATATCGCCTTAGGTCATATTCATAAACACCAGGTCTTGTCTAACAGTCCCCCGGTAGTTTATCCCGGTAGCCTGGAGCGTCTAGATTTTAGCGAGGAGGAAGATGACAAGGGATTCTACCTAGTAGAAATTGAGACAGATAAAGAGACAGGTAAAAGACGGGTCTCCTTTGACTTCCACCAAGTAACCGGGCGCCGCTTTGTCACCATTAACATTGATATTGAGCCACGGGACACTGACCCGACATCAACCGTGCTTAAGGCTATTGGTGAGCAAGAGGACAAAGTC
>Ga0209978_10000932_pt1 | contig 11720 bp, 11 predicted proteins | sample BentaG_FD_182805 | JGI IMG/M metagenome (GOLD analysis project Ga0209978, IMG submission 182805) | Deep subsurface microbial communities from South Atlantic Ocean to uncover new lineages of life (NeLLi) - Benguela_00093 metaG (SPAdes)... | ecosystem: Environmental > Aquatic > Marine > Oceanic >...
CAATATATTGATCATCATACACATCAAATATATACGCAGCATAATCTTCTAACACGAGACGCTCGAGACTGCTATAATAGTCATATAAAAAATCAACATCTGGAAGAATAAGCGTATTGTCGTGTCCGTTATACTCCCAGCTATACTCCAAATTAGGTATATTTTTAGAAAAATGAATAGTCTGTATTGTATCTGCAAGCATTTTTCCATCAGAGTTTTTTACCGATAATTCCAAAAGAGAGTTATCTGTAGAGACATCATCAAGATAGACAAAACAATCCACATTTTTGCTTTGACGTGGTAAAATTACAGAAGGAAGTATAAATCCTGACGATTCTTTATTATCAACTTTAACAGTCGCTGAATGAGGATATGCTGGAAGATCACCGCTATTTTTAAGTGTGATCGTCAATCCAACTAAGAAGTACATTTCATCATAGAACCACCATTTCTCGATAACTTTTGTAATAGTTAGATTCTGACCCGTAAAAAAAAGTTCATTTTCAAAGATTTTCTTTTCATTTGTGTCATATGCTTTTAAATGGTATCTCCCCGGAGATGGAGTTTTTCTGTATTCATCAAGAGGTACAATTTCATCATGAGCACCTGCATAATATTCCTCAAAAAAAAGGAGGTCTCCACTAGGATCAAGCAGCTTCAGTGTTGCTTTGTCAGTTGTGTTAAAATGTAAAAATAGGCTTGTAAATCCATCGTCATCCTCTATAACTGAAGAATTTAACAAAAATTCTGTTTCATCAAAAAAAGAAAATAATGTACATCCAGAAAAAGAATTTATCAATACAAGAAGAACTATGACAACAATTTTTTTATCTTTTAACATAGAACTTTCAATTTTTTATCAATTACTGTACCTAATCGTTTCATACCTTCTTCGATCTTTTCACCGGTAGCATAGGAAAAGTTAAGTCTCATAGATCTACTGCCACTTTCGTCAACGCAAAATGCTTTACCATGCACGTATGCAACCTTTTCTTTCAACGCGTCAAGAAACATTATTTCAGTATCTATTCCCTCAGGAAGGGTAACCCAGGCAAACATACCGCCTTTCGGTTTGTTACAGATATATCCCTCTGGGAAATATTTCTTCATTGCACACATCATAATATCTCGCTTTGGTTTATACATCTCGCAGATCTTCAGGATATGCAAATCAAGAGATCCGCTTCGCATAAATTCATTTGCAATAAACTGAGTAAAGGTGTTCGTACAGAGATCTAAGGCTTGTTTGCAAATTATCATTTTTCTTGTAAGTTCTTCTGATGCAATTGTCCATGCAAGTCGAAAACCAGGTGACAGTATCTTTGAAAATGTTGACATATAGATTACGCGACCTTCATCATCAAACGATTTTATCGGTTTTATGTAGGGAATATCAAAACGAAGTTTTCCATATGGATCATCTTCAACTATCACAAGATCATAGTCATTGGCAAGATCAATAAGTTTTTTTCGACGTACCTCAGGCATGACGACACCAGCAGGATTCTGAAAGGTTGGTACGACATAGATGAATTTTGGAGTGAGATTATCTTTTTGCAGCTCCTTTATCTTCTCTTCAAGAGCATCTACAACCATACCATCTTTATCAACGGGTACCCCCATCAAATTACTTTCATAACTTCTAAATGCATTGATGCCGCCTAGATAGGTTGGAAGTCCAACGAGTGCGATATCTCCAGGGTTGAAAAATATTTTACCAACAGTATCTAACGCCTGCTGAGAACCGCTCGTAATGAGCACGTTTTCTGCTGTCGCATTTATTCCGTCTTTACAGGCTCTTTCTGCAATTGCTTCTCGTAATTCAGCCAGCCCCTGTGTGGTTCCATATTGAAGCGCAATTTTTCCATGATGTTCTAAAACAGATTTTACAACACCTTGTAGATCCTGCAATGGAAAAGAATTAGGGCTAGGCAGGCCACCTGCAAAGGAAATCACTTCAGGATCTTGAGCTACCTTTAACAGCTCACGTATCTCTGATTTTCTCATCTTTCCTGCTCTATCTGAGTATAGCCTACCAATATTGGTCATAAAAACCCACCATCCGCACGAATCTAATACCATTTTATATGCATTTCGTAAAAAGGTAGAAATATGGAATAACACATTACAAAGATACTATTTTTTTATTTCTCGGTTAAATAACACCTTGCAATGTTCTTCAAATGCAGGCATTATCTCAACAGTTTCCCGATCTAAATTAAACTTGTGCATAAACAAAGCCAGTTGTTCATCAGGAGTAACTGTCTTTTTTCCTTTTATAAACATGCAGCTTACTTCTTCTGAATCAATCATTTTTTCTTCCATATTCTCAATAAATGAACCCAATTATTTGTTTATAAGTCTTTCCCGTATCTTAGGTTGAATTATGTCAATCAAAAAATTTTTATAACGACAATATGTTAATAATAGTATAAGGTAATAGTATAAGGGGAACAAAATATGAAAAAACGAAAAACTTTGACTGTTGCAATTGTATTTTTGCAGTTGATAATAATCACGAGCAGCATTAATGTCGTCTCTCTTCCACTTGAGCATAAACAGATAGAAAAATCAAGGAGTACGACAATAGAGCTTGTTCAGCAGTTTTCCATACCCAAAATAAAAGATAACAATGAATTTATAACTATTCATTTGGATGAAGCTCCGTCATTTATTTCGGTTCCTGGAGAGCCTGTGTTACCTGTTTTTTTACAAACATTTGAGTTTCCTCTTGGAACTCGTGTGAAAGAAATACGATGTATCTGTTCTGATGTGGAGGATTTGCAACTCTTAAAAAAGATTATTCCTGCAGCAAAACCAGTTCCGTGGTATCAAAAAGAAGAGGCAGTTCAACCTGAAATAGACAAAGATATCTACAATACTAATCAGTTATATCCAGAGAGTTGGCATTCCTACAGGCTTACAGGGGGACTTAATAAAGATAACGAAGAGACAACGTTTTTGACGATCCAGTTGAATCCTGTACGATATAATCCTTTAAAAAATATAGTACAATTTGTACGCTCCATCAAACTTGAGATCACCTATGAAGAACCTAAAAATGTATTTGTTTCTCCTGATGGATATGATTTGCTTATCATTTCATATGATCGCTATGCTCCTTTTCTTAAACGTCTTGTCTTACATAAAAATAGTTTTGGTGTGAAAACAAAACTTGTGACACTTCGGGAAATCTATCGTGGTAAGTATTTTGAGGTACAAGGAAGAGATAATCCTGAAAAAATAAAATATTTCATTAAAGATGCTAAGGAAAACTGGGGGATTACCTATGTGATGCTTGTCGGAAACTTTAGAAAGATGCCGATACGCTATGCCCATCTAGAGACAGATGCAGGAGGTATCTATGAAGAGTTAAAATTTGCTTGTGATCTCTACTATGCAGATATTTATGATGCGGAAGGAAATTTCTCCAGTTGGGATTCTGATGGTGACGGTATCTATGGAGAATGGGCACACTCAATGGATGATAATGTTGATCTTTCACCTGATGTCTATGTAGGAAGACTTGCGTGTATGTTTGGTTTTGAAGTAAGAACAATGGTGAATAAAATCATTGACTATGAAAAAAACACGTATGGTTCAGAGTGGTTTAACACCATGATTGTCTGCGGTGGCGATACGTTTGATAAAAGCTGGGAAGGAGGTACTGACTATAATGAGGGAGAAGAGGCAAACGAAAAAGCGTTAGAATATATGACAGGATTTAATCCCGTACAAATCTATGCATCACTAGGAAACCTAAAAACGGCGACGATCCATGATGAAATTTCTAATGGTGCTGGTTTTCTGTATTTTGTTGGTCATGGAAACCCTAAAAACTGGGCGACTCATGAGAACGGCGATTACGTAAATTGGACTGAGGGATTTACTAATAAAGATATGATGAAATTGTCACATAAAGGAAAGTATCCAATTGTCATGGTTGGTGGTTGTCATAACAGCGAGTTTGATGTAACACCTCTAAATATTATTAAAGGGCTTTTAGAGGAAGGGCTTCATTACTTTTCAACTGATCCGAATGATTTTGGTTCCTATTGGACATCAAACTGGGTGCCAGAATGCTGGAGCTGGGTGTTTGTCAAGAAAAACAGAGGTGGAGCTATCGCATCCATAGGGAGTACAGGATATGGAGGAGTAAGTATAGGAGACCATAACGATAATGGGATACCTGACTGTGTCGAAGGGCTTGATGGATGGTTTGAAACACAGTTTTTCAGATTATACAACGAAGAAAACATAGATATTCTGGGAGAAACATATGGGCAGACAGTAACTGATTATGTAAACAACTTTCCGGTATATTCTGATAGGTATGATTGTAAGATTGTTGAAACCCATGTTCTTTTCGGAGATCCAAGTCTTAAAATCGGTGGATATCAATAAAAAAAAATTGAATGACCTAAGCATATGCCTAGGTATTGTAAGAACGAACTAACCAAGCGCTTCGTGGGATCTTTTGATATATGTTATAAGGTGATTCTTCCAAAACAGGTTTTTGGTATGCTTCCTTGTCGTATTGCATCGTTGTCAAACGACCAGTAATATTTTCGTATATATTTTCCTTTTTCTCTGTATTCTTCTCGTCTAAGTCTTAGAAGTTTTTCTACATGCAACTCGTAAAAGAGAGATCGTGTATATTTATCAATTGTCATATCTTCAATTTCTTTTTCACCATGAAAGACTTCTTCGACGGTCTTGGCAAGATCTCTTGCATCTTCTCTTTTCATTTCAAATATGTTTTCTAACGCCTTTACAAACAGTCTTTTCATAATTTCGTCACCACAAACCTATTTTTGTCGCTCTACTTATAAAGGACTTGTTGTACAACTGTTACCCACCTTCTTTACAGTTGTTACCGAAAAAAATTTTAAGAGAATTATTTTAAAATCAGTAACAGAAAGCGTTTAAACTGTTTTTCAATATTTAGTATCTCATGACCAATTACGTTTTTCAAAACTATGATGAGAAAGTAAGCATTGGAAAAATCATTTGTCTTGCAAGAACCTATCAAAAACATGCACAGGAGATGAATACTTCAGTAACAGATGATCCTCTTCTTTTTCTAAAACCTGAAAGCTCAGTAATCTTCAACAATGAGTCCATTATTATTCCTAAAATGTCCTCGTGTTTGCATCATGAGGTTGAACTTGGTGTTGTTATTGGAAAAAAGGGAAAACATATCACGCAAAATTCGGCAATGAGTCATGTGTTAGGCTACGTCATCGCACTTGATATTACTGCACGAGACATTCAATCTGTTGCAAAAAAGAATGGTTGGCCGTGGAGTATTGCAAAAGGATTCGACACCTTTGCCCCTATCAGTGATGTTGTTTTAAAAAAGGAAATATCTAATCCTTTGGATCTTGAGTTGAAAGTCAATGGTGTGATAAAGATAAAGCAGCAGTCCAACACAAGATATATGATTTTTTCAATTGAACGAATCATTGAATTCATTTCAGAAGTTATGACCCTTAGAAGAGGGGACTTGATTCTCACAGGAACTCCAGAGGGTGTTGGAGAAATAGTTGAAGGAGACGTTATAGAGGCGAATCTTGGAACTATTTGCTCTTTAAAAGTTGATGTGAAAAAAGAGAAATAATCAGAGAATTTTCTCCTTTAAAAGACACGTTTTACACTGCTTTTGGGAAGTTGGTTCTCCACATTTTGTACATTTGTTAAGTTCTGCTGGCGGGTATTTTTCAAAAAGTAGGTCTTTTATACTATCGTAGCTGTTAAGAATGCTGTGTCGTGTGCCAGGATTATTGTATTCCAAGTTTTCGATGATATCTCGATAGTATCTTCTAGAAGCACGAAGAGAATACGGACATTCTACATTATGAAACTCTATGTTTTTCAAGAGAGCATAAAGCATTACTTCTTTTTCTGGGATAATGCGAAGAGGCATGACACGTGGCACAAGACCGGGCTGTATCTTTTTATGTGGACCAAGTCTTGCGAGTTTTTGCATGTCGCCGTTGATAAAGTTCATTAGAATTGATTGAGACATATCGTCAAGATTATGACCAGTGACAAGTTTATTAATGCCGAGTTCTTTTGTCTTTGTGTTGAGGCAGAATCGTCGAAACACGCCGCAATAGGTGCATTCTCCGAGTTCATCGTTTAGAGATGCTATCTGATCCATGGTTTTTCCAATTGCATCTTTAAAGGATATTATGTGATGCTCTATGCCAAGTTTTTTACAATTGTTGATAGTTACTTTAATGCTTTCATCCCGGTAGCCTTTGATTCCCTCATCAACGGTTATCGCATATAACGAAATATTTGGTCTTTTCGAAAAGATATCATGCATTAGATAAAGAGTGACTACACTGTCTTTTCCACCTGATACAGCGATTCCTATTTTTGATCCTTCTTTTGTTTTTCCTTGCTTTTTAAGTTCTTTTTTGACTCGTTTTTCAAAATATTCGAAAAAATGATTTTTACAAAGATGAGTGCCATTGTATCTGATGAAGGTCACTGCTGGTTTTTTACATTTAAGACAATGAAGTGTCATGTAATTCTCCATATTTAGTCGGTTAGGGTTGACGCAAAATATATGTTTTTGTTTTAGTAGTTTGCTATGAAAAACGCTAGAGTTACGATAGATTTATATACTTGATGTTGCATATATTATTCCCACAAAATTCCCACATAGGTGAAAAATGAACTCAATAGTTAGGCTAGACACAAGAGGTCGTTTGGTTCTACCAAATGAATTCCGAGAAGCCCTTAACCTCAAAGAAGGCGATGAAGTATTAGTTAGCTTAGACTCAAAGACAGATACACTTACTATTAATCCAGTTTATGGAAAACCAACAGATCTAGTTAAAATAGAAATTGAATTTGGCGACACACCTGGTTGTCTGGCAAAAATTGCAAAAAAAATTGCAGATACAAAAATTGATTTAATAATGACTGAATCAAAAAGTTCACAACGTGGAAAGAAAGCTAGATGGAACATCATCGCTGATATTTCAAAATGTTCTTACTCGGATAATGAGATTAAACAGCTGTTGTTACAATCTGGTTTTGCGGAGTCCGTGAGTATCAACAAGATATCTCGTGGTCGTCTTCATCGTTGAACAAAATCTAATTTGTTCAAATTTTTTTTCAGGTTCCTCAACTACTTTTTTGAAAGAGGATAAGGAGGCAAATATGAAATGAAAAAAGAAAAACAACTCTATAAAATTGGAAAAACGCTAGGAATATCAGAAACAGAAGTAAAAGCTGCCCTATTGAAAAACAGAAATATAATCGCAGTAGGTATCATTATAGGCGTAGCAACCCTATTTTTGAATAGGTCTTGGTTTGAACCATTACACTACACTGCTGCAAGCATAAGGGATTTTGGTTTCCTTGTGCGTTTTTTCTAGTTTTAAGATTTGAGGATGCAACCGATGCATCCTCATTTCTAAAAAAAAGGTGAGTGCTAATGTTTTTAAAAAAATACGAACCAAGAATAGGATTATATGAAATAACCCTTCGATGTAACATGAGATGTATCCACTGCGGATCAAGTGCCGGAAAAAATAGAATCAATGAACTCACAACCGAAGAATGGAATAACGTAACGAAACAATTAGCATATCTCAATTGTAAAGAGATAACCATTCTTGGAGGAGAACCATTCCTCAGAAAAGATTGGTATGAAATATCAAAAGAGATTAACAAATACGGAATAAAAATAACATATATAACAAATGGACTATTAATCGACAATAAAACTATTGAAAAATTAAAGAAAATAAACCCCAAGGCAGTTGCAATAAGTATCGATGGGGCAAAAAAAGAAACACACGAAAAAATCAGGAGAGTTAAAGGATCCTATAATAAATGTTTTGAAGTTATTTCAAATCTTCAAAAAGCAGGAATTAATACAACAGTTGTTACATCAATAAATAAACTAAATTTTCAGGAGATTCCAGCACTAAGAAACCTACTAATCAACAAAGGCATAGTATGGCAATTGCAGATAGCTATTCCACTTGGACGTTTTAAAAAAGAATTATTACTTACAAAAAAAGAATTCTACGCAGCAGCACTATTTATCGCATCAACAAGAACAAAATATAGTACAAAAGAATTACCGATTATTGGTTCTCACTGTTTCGGATATTATTCAAAAAAGTTGAGGAATGCAATGGTATTTCCTTGGCATGGTTGTCAAGCAGGAATATCAACAATAGGGATACAAAGCAATGGAGAAATAAAAGGATGCCTTTCTCTTCCATCAGAATTAACTGAGGGAAATATTCGAAAGAATTCAATTGCTGAGATATGGACTGGACCTAACTTTTGTTCCTATAATAGGAATTTTAAACAATCTGATCTCACCAATAACTGTGTGGATTGTAAGTTTGGAAAGAAATGTAGAGGAGGATGCATGAGTGTATCACTTGGAATTACTGGAAAAAGTAATGGAGATCCCTATTGCCTAAATTTAATTGAAAACTCTTTTTCAAAAATATAAATATATGATAATCAACTGAGAAAATCTGCCTGTATTTCAAAAGCAATAATTGGATGTTCTAGTTCAAATATCTGAATCGTTCTTGGATGGAGTTCACCAAAAAAACCGATCTCTTTGTTATCTTTGATAATAGAAGCACATCTTCCATCAATAAAAGCATTATGTTTGTTTTCCTTAATCGCAAACTTGCATCCAATATCTCTTAACACAGCTTCAATAATCGATTTACATTCAGTAAAGTTTGCCTTAGCATCGATTTTGAGACCTGCGAGATTACGGCGGTTCTTCGCGTGTTCATTAATCACGATTCCCAATTCAAAAATCTGCTGAGGCAATGGATGATGCCTATTCTCTTTAAGTATCTTTAGAAGTGACGGTAAAAGGCCGATACGCAGACCAGCGTATTCTTCACCTATTGGGTTTTCTATTTCAATCATAGTTCCGATCTTAAGTCCCATGTTTGTAAATTCATCGTTTGCATTAGAAATTGTAAAGGTAGTAACCTCGTTGAACCCTAGTCCGATCATAATGCTTCGTAAGCTCTCTATTAAATCATAATGTGGTAGAGTTTTCCCAAATGTTAACGCCTGAGGAAAATCTGTTTCAAAGACATCAAATCCATATCCAATTGCGACATCCTCGACAAGGTCAATCTCATGTAAAATATCTGACCTCCAAGCTGGTATCTCAACAGTGAGTTTACCACCACCTGTTACAGAGGAGTTATATCCCATTCTCTCTAGACATTTTATGATTTCTTTTTCTTTTAATGCTGTCCCTAAAATCCGATTGACATAATCAACTGATAAACTTCTCGTAGTAGGATTTAAATCAGGAGATACATACGATTTTTTTCCATCATAAACAGTAGTACTAAAAATCTGACAACCTCTCTCAGCAAGAGCAGTTGATACAATGTTGAGTGCATAATTTATCGCTTTTCTATCAGTACCAGTAACATCAATAAAAATCTCGTTAGTATACGGCGTCACTTCAGTTAAACTCCCATTGATAATCGGAGGAAAGGAAAGCACATTGTTGTTGGCATCGACAATAAGTGGATACATGTCAAACCCCTCAAGGATATAGGCATAATCAACACCTTTTTCATGTTTTTCAAGAATTTCACGAAGCGTCATAGAGTCGTCCTTTGCAAGAGGAATAAATTGCACAGAATCTGGATCAACAGCCTTATAAGAAAAAGGAGGGGTTACCGGCTCGAAATTATGGACACCAATTGCAACCTTTTTTCTATTTCTTCCAAGTCCGAAATGAAGTTTTTCCTGCAGATCCATAAGTGATGCAATAAGCTCATCAGTCATCGTAACATTTTTTATAAGAGCAGTCGTCACAAAAGGCCGTACCTTTTTAACAGAGGGATCTACTTTTAATAAGATATCTGATTTTAACACATCGTATTTTTTTAACCCCGTTTCAAATCCAAAAAAAGCTCGAGATGCCCGTACAATGCCTTCAACAGACGCCAAATCAGGCCGGTTTGGAAAAAACTCGATACTAATCTCATCTCCTTCAATCCTATCAAAATCTCCACCAATCATCGGTAGTTTCTCCATAAGTTCTTCCTTTGAAATTTGATGTCCTAGAATATGGATGAAATCGTTATAATCAAATGTTACGACTGGCATACAACTGGTGGAATATATTTTTAGTATATTTGATTTTGGTGAAGTAAGAAAAATACTGTTTATGGTGTAATCCTATTCAAAATTTAATACTAATAAAGCTTTATATACAATACTCGTTTTCATTTTTGAAACGTAATGGCAAAAACCTTGATATTAAACATTGATCGTGATGATGATTTTGGGAGAAAAGCAAAGGTAAAAAGCCCTATCGTCGGTGTTGAAAATAATTTAGATGCCGCAAATAAACTTGGACGTGTAGATCCCGAAGATTCAGATCTTAACGCTATTTTTCTTGCCATCGCAACCTATGATAAATTAAAAAAAGAAGGACAAGACGTCGAAGTAGCAACACTCTGCGGAGATATTCATGTTGGTATAAAATCAGATCAGATACTAGCTGAGCAGTTAGAAATTGTAATGAAAGAGACAAATGCAACAGAAGCTATTTTACTTACCGATGGTGCAGAAGATGAATACATACTCCCTGTGATACAGTCCAGGATAAAAATAAGCTCTATACAACGAGTAAATGTAAAACAAAGTAAACAACTTGAAGATGCTTACTATCGGGTTATAAAACTACTTGATGATGACAAAGTCAAAAAACAATTTTTGCTTCCCATCGCACTTATACTTCTTGTTTGGGCGATATTTGCCATATTAAATATGGCTGCCAGTGGATTCGGTGCAATACTTTTTACTCTTGGCGTGTATCTACTCGTACGAGTATTCAACTGGGAGAAAAACATATCTATAATTTGGAATGAGATGAAATCGGGTCTGCTTACTGGAAAGCTTTCGTTTTATACCTACATCGTATCCCTTGTTATCATAGCAGTCAGTCTTTTCTACGCCTACAACAACACCGATTTTAACACAGAGTTACTTTGGGTGATTCCTATCCTAGAATTTCTCAACCACATAACATGGGGAATCGTAGGAGCAGGACTTCTCGCATCATTTGGAAGAGTAACAGATATGTACGTCCGAGAAAAAAAGGTGAACTGGTCATACTGGATTGTTCCCTTCTCCCTGTTTTCATTTGGATTTATCGCATCAGCAATCTTTGAATCATTATATTATTCCATCATCAATGATTTCTCTATTGAGCCGTTTCTCACACCTCATTTCATCGGGTACGTCTCCGTAGGAATCCTAATAGCATTTATTGGAGCAGTCACCTATCACTACATCAAAGACATGTATGTTTTAGAAAGGCATGAAAAAGACATTGAAGAACAGACCGCGAAACTACTAGAAAGTACTGAGTAGAACTGCATTGTTTTGAAAAGAAGACAAATTTTGGTTACCTTTAATAAACAGTTACATATTCCCTTCAGATGAATATGTCACTTACTGAAGGTCTATTGATTTTTTTTGCTATCGTAGCAATATATGCCTTTTTTGCTGTTATTCTACATAAGTTGGGCTTCCTCAAAAAATATGATATTTCCTTCTGGGGTCCTGCTCTTATGTGGCGAACCAACAAAGGAAAAAAATTTCTTAAAAAAGTCGCAAAGAAACAAAGATTCTGGAAAGCATTTGGGAGTTCAGGGATAGTTCTTTGTTTTGTCATGATGTTT
>Ga0209978_10000933_pt1 | contig 11719 bp, 12 predicted proteins | sample BentaG_FD_182805 | JGI IMG/M metagenome (GOLD analysis project Ga0209978, IMG submission 182805) | Deep subsurface microbial communities from South Atlantic Ocean to uncover new lineages of life (NeLLi) - Benguela_00093 metaG (SPAdes)... | ecosystem: Environmental > Aquatic > Marine > Oceanic >...
AGGTAAGCAAAATCGGGTGTTTTCTCTATTTCCTTTAACCCGTTAATAGACCTCCATTTTGCCCTAATATCAAAGAAGAGACTCACGGCAAGTCCCGAGCAAAGAACAAGGGCGATTGAGGCTAAGACAAGACGGAACACTTCGAAGTTACCCGTCGAGATCGACATGAAGAAAGCTACTAACAGAACTGAGTTGGCTATGAACAATCCTAACACTTTTTGTCGTATTAGATTGTCTTGGCTTGTCAGATGTTCCTTTAAGATTTCGTAAGCTTGAACCGGTTGCATGTCTCTTTCCTATTTTGCCCGGCTAATGGTTTGGTATTCCTCTGAGCTTTCGCCAGGCATCCACGATTCTTTTTTCCCTGTCCTCAAGGAACTCCACAACGTTCAGCTCGGGAATCCTGACCTTTCCGACCGCCTCAGCCTGCCAGATAACTTTCCTGTCCACCCGGTACACACTTCCGCACCCACCGCATTGCAGGAATAGCCGACAGGGGCCGATCTGGTCACTCTGGACTTTGAGAATGCACTGGTGCTCATAGGGAGACCCACACCAGGGGCAATAGTGAAAGTCAAATTCCCTATTTGTCATAATTTTTCGCTCCGATTATGCTTTATTTTAGTGCATTTTTCGGAATTTGGAAAATACTTTACTAGAAGTATTTGACATGCGTCCCATAGAATATGCCATAATTGATGATAATACCCTGGTCAACAAGACTCTTAATCAGGGCTGTGGGCCCGGTTGAACTCGAACCAAGGTGCACTAAATGAAACTGATCATTGTGTGGTTAATAATACTAACCTTGCTACTTATTCCTATGTTTTTGTGGTTTTTAGATATGATGCTTAGAGGTGTGCGAATATTTTAACTGAGTATTAAAGGAAGTGAGAGGTACGGAAAACAAATGTTGAAACGAGAACCGACTATTGTCATCATTAAAGGGATAAGACCAGGGATGCCAGCAGAGTATTTCCAGGAGCTTTATGGAGATATACTTGCTGATTACCCATTGGTAGACCTAGATGACGATGACCAACTAGACCGGTTGTGGAATATGCGAGACTGAGGAGTAAATATGAAGCGACACCCTGAGGGCACAAGATTCTTAAGAGTGAAAGGCAGTCTGGAGAATCCCAACACTCATAAGCCTTTGGTCGTGGGTTCGAATCCCTCCGCTGCCAGTTTGTTTTTGCCCCTTTTCTGAAGCCTTGTTGATGATTGCCTAACACTTTGCTTAACTTTTTCATTTCTTACCTCCCTTTGGTTTTCTACGCCCTGGCGATATTGCCTTTGTCAACGCCCTCAAAATAGAGGCGAATCTGTATGCATGCAGAATGTAGTTACGACTTTGGAGAGGGGGATGTTTTGGGTTAGAAACTAGATGGGAGCTAATGGCTTTGGCGGGAGTTATTCATTGATTGGCCAATTTTGTGCTATGATTTAGGTAAATCTAGCAGCCCTGCATAGGAATGCGGCTGGCTAGATATGACAAAGGAGGTAAAATTGAGATGGAGTCTAAACCAGTGATACTGATACGCGGGACCCAATGTCCTCCTGAGGTAGAGGAAAGGTTTGACACATGGTACAGCGAAAAGCATGTACCTGATGTGCTTAAATTCAAGGGAATAAAAAGGGCAACTCGTTATAAGATAATAGGTGGTGATAAAGGGTGTCCCAAGTTCCTGGTAATCTACGAGTTTGAGAGCCGACAAGCATTCGAAGAATATGATACCAGCACTGTACGGGATGCTGTTTATGAGGACTGGCTTAGAATATCGAAAGAGACAGGTGCCGAGATGATATGGCGAGTTCAATATGAAGCTATAAGAACTTAGCAGCAATAGTTTTAGGTATAAAGTGGCGCAACTCAGGATTTTCTATATCAAAAACCGGGATATAGGTAGGTTCCTATAGTAAAATAGCTTAAAAGGCCCCGCAATATCAACAGCAGTTTATTACCCGTCCGTGTGGAATGCAGTTACGAGTATAGGGGGGTAGTGTTGGGGCTAAATTGACTTCTTTTAGACTATGGGTCAGCAGTGAATGCCCTCAGTTCTTCCCTTACAAACTATATTTTGTCCCAAATATCGCGGGCACCAGTTTCCTTAAGTAGTAGTGCGCCAATCACGTAAGCAAGCGCCCCAATGCAAACCAAGACGAAACCAGATTGAAAAGCTGCCAACGGATATATTCTGGACCCCTCAAGCATGGCACCCTGCCAACCAAGGTCGAGCACCTTACCAAATGCTATTTGTAATATGGCCGCCGAAAAGAATATGCTCATATTCACCAATCCCAGAGCCATTCCCGAAATAAAAGGTGGTACGACTTCTTTAGCGGAGGCGTGAGTAAGAGGCATAACGCCAGCGAAGAATCCCATGAGAAAGCATGTGGGATACAGGGCTGGGACCGGGGGCTTACCCCCATTCCACAGTATCAGCATGACCCACAGAGATAGGTACACGAAAGCAGATATAATGAGAGGTAGTCTGCGTCTTTGTAGCCTGTCAGAGATAAATCCGAGTATAACCAATCCAGCCGCATGGCCAATCAGCATCAGTAGCATAAAGTTGGCTGCCGAATCCCGTGTCATAGAGTACACCTGCATAAGATAGGGGATGCCCCAAGCACCCAGCAAAACAAGGAGGGTGCCATATGAGCCTAACCCAATCAAGAAGGGGGGCCAAATATACTTGTTCGTCAATAGAATGCCAAGCCTTTTGCGGAAGCCGGTCGCAGCTACATCCTGCGAAGGAGCAGAAGATATGCCACCAAGTTCACGCCTTTCTATCTCAGCTGGGGAAGGCAACCCTAAATCCTCTGGCCTATTTCTAATCACCAGCCAACAGACTAGACAAACCACGAAGCTTAGCAGGCCCATCAGTTCAAAAGACAAGCGCCAACCTACCAATATGACTAACAGAGCCATTGGTGTGGCGCCTACTAGGGAACCAGCCGTACCAACAAACCCCATCAGGGAAGTTATCCTCCCGAAATAGCGGCTTTGGAACCACTGCGTCTGGAGCTTTAACACGCTGATAAAAATAACGGCGACACCCAAACTGAGCAAAAACCGCCCTAGATAAAGCATCGGAAGCGATGGAGCCAGCCCAAAGATAATCGACCCAATACCGGCCACCAAACAGCCAAAAGTCACCGTTTTCCGTGGCCCTAGATAGTCAGCCAGAACTCCTGAGGGAAATTGCATGGCGGCATAAATGTAAAAATACACTGCCAACACGCCGCCAATCGCGGCCGCAGTTATGCCGAAGTCAGCCATAATTTTGTCGACAGCTGCCGACCCAGCGACACGATGAAACATGTTAAGAAGCTGCGCCATCATGGCAACGCTCCAAATGGTCCATCCCAATCGCGCCGTCTTCCTCACCTGACTTGGCCAATGTTGCATATTGCTAGGTATTTTGTTACTTGCGGATTGATTGCTATTGTCTGGGGCGGTGTTGATATGTTTATCTTAGCAGGAGGCGGTAAACTCACTATGATGGCGGCGATATCATATAGTATTGGTACTGTCAATCTTATATTTGCAGCCGCTGCTAAGTTCAGGGACATGATGTTATGAAGTGTAGCGCTCTGTAGTTCAAATGTTACAGTTGCGTAGTAATCGCTTTTGCATCCTAATTTGACACAGAAAGTAGGTTTACTTCACCACCACTCTGTCTGCAGGTGACTAATATCTTTGTGCTTCTACTGCATCATAGCTTCCTACAGCTTAGCCGTAAACATTAGTCATATTTACAGCACTATCGAAAAAGGAGTTTGAATAGAGACAGCATCTACCAACCCCTGATAGTCATTCTTACCTTTTTGCGAAAAAATTCAGGCGTACTTCTTTGCTAGATCCTCCAATCCCAGCTTAGCCAAAGTGTCCTCGGTAGGATATCCGCTATCCGGGTCCCATCCCATAGCCTTGCGATATTCTTTGGCCAATGTGTCAATATCTACGGTGATGCCCTTCAGAGGCCCATCGCTCTTGGGTGGTATCCCGGCCATGCGGTCTGGCAGACGAGTCTTCGATGGTCCAATGCCTTCCCTGAGATTGAACATCTGCCGTAGAGTTTGGATTCTGGCTCCAGTTTCTACAGCTTCTTCGATAGTAATATCCCAGCCGACAACCGCGTTGATGAAATCTAAGAGAGGAAAAATCCCGGAAAAGACCACCGGCATGAGACAGAGACCGGTACAAGTCCCCACCTGCCAGTAATTGGAGGCGAAGGCACTGGCTGCTCCCTTGCTCTTGTATTCATAACGCTCAAACCCAGAAAACTGGAGTCCAGGGTACGGAGCTATGGTTGCGTTTGCGTCAACACGTGTGAATGGACCTCCCGTGGTATGTCGTCCCGAAGTGGGGTCTGCCACAAATCCGGTACCCCGCCCTGGCAAGAATAGGGCATTGTGCAGCCCTGGCTCCTGGCCACCAACATGCATGGCAAATTGCTCCGCACCCTTGCCTATCCGCTGGGCAGCTACCCTAACCCCATCAGCCAAGACATCGCCAAAACCCTCTCGACGGATCATCTTGTCAGTCATGGCAATCATGGCGTTAACATTCCCCCAGGTTAAATCAATGCCGTCAGTGTCTGCCTTGCTGATAATGCCGTGTTCATAACACTCCATGGCAAAAGCGATGACACCACCTGCCGAAATAGTATCCAGCCCACTTCGGTTGCACATGTCATTTAGCTTAAATATCGAAGGGAGGTCATCATTCAGGCACATATTGGCGAAAGCGGCTATGGTCTCATACTCCGGTTTGTGTGTCTCACCTATAGGGTATTTCCCTCCAGTAACATTCAAAATACCACCGCAGGCAATCGGACAATTGGCACAAGCATACTTTTTTTGCTGGTACTTGACATAGATGTCACCCTTGCCTATCTTATCCACAGTCGGAAAGGCCTGAACACCGGCGAGCAGCCAGTTCTTTATCGGGCTGGCACCCCCAGTTACCAGGTTGGAAGTCATGTCACAAGTGCCATAATCAATTAAACCCCTGATAAACGTCACATCCTTCATTTTCGCGATAAAGTCTCTACGTAACTGCTTGATGCGCTCACTATCAACTACCGCCACCTTCCCCTTCCCTCTTACCGCCATCGCTTTCAGCCGTTTGGAACCCATCACTGCACCCCCGCCGGAACGGGCGGCAATCCTACCCTTATCGTTGACAACACCGCTGATTAATGATAGTCCCTCAGAGGCGGGACCAATGCAGGCAACTCTAATTTTTGCATCACCAAGCTCTTGAGTTAACGTTTCCTCAGTCTCGATAGCGTCCTTGCCCCATAGATGAGCAGCGTCTCTTAACTCGATTCCGTCGTTGGTTACGAACAGGTATTTGGGTGATGAAGCAATTCCGGAGATGAAAATAGCGTCCCAGCCCGCTCGCTTTAGCTCATTGCCGAGAAAACCACCCGAATTAGCATCGCCCCAGCCACCAGTAAGCGGGGACTTACATACCACCATGTAGCGGCCACCGGTGGGCACCGGCGTGCCGGTCAGTGGTCCGGTAGTAAAGCCAAGGATGTTCTCCGGCCCTAGTGGGTCAACTCCCGCTTTCTGACGTTCAAACAAAACACGGACACCGAGCCCGTAGCCCCCTATAAAATCGCGAGCTAATTTCTCATCAAGTTTTTCCTCTTTAATTTCTCCAGTGGATAGGTTAACAAATCCTACTCTGCCTGCATATCCTCCAGTCAATTTGCACCTCCATTTTTAATTAGATTTAGAGTTCTGCGGCTGTTGCCTATATTACTCCTCTCTCATGATGGTGTCAATATTTCTGGAAATTAGAGTGGAACTGCCAGTTCTCCACGTGGAGCATACCAAACAGAGTAGACCAAAAACGATTCTAACAAACCAGCTCCACGGGTTCTTATGTCTTTCCCATAGTTCCCCGGATACCCATTTTACTACTCTTTTCTTAGGAAGGGCATACGAACACCATCGAGAGTGAATAGAGTGACTTTGCCCTATACCGGCTTCTTTTCTCTCAGGCCTACAGCCAAGCCCCCTGGACCCATATGCACTCCCAGCGTGGTGCCTAATCGGACTACTTTAATCGCCTCTTTAGTGAATATGGAACCCAAGCGCTCAGCTAAGGCGTGGGCTTCATCAGGTGTAGTGTTATAGGCAATGGCTAAGTCATCAATATTTGAGGTGCTTTCCACAAAACTAAATAACCGTTCGACACCTTTAGAGCGACTCCGGGCTTGACCGGCGGGTACTACCTCCCCTTCTTTTAGTGTTATCATTGGCTTCACATTTAGTACTGAGCCTAATAGTGCTTTCGCCTTGCCAATACGCCCACCCTTCTGGAGGTACTTAAGGGTATCCAGGAGACCAAGCAAGTGTATATTAGGAATCATCTGTTTTACTTCTTCCACCACCGAGGGTAAACTCTCTCCAGCCTTAGCCATTTTGGCGGCAGCCATACATATCAATCCTAGGCCCACCGTTATTATTTGCGAGTCAATTACCTCAATAGGGCAACCTTTCTCTATCATACCCTTACCTTGTAAGGCAGAGTTACAGGTGCCACTTAATTTACTGGAGATGTGAATGGAAACAATCCCATCTGCCTCCTGGGAAAGTTTCTGGTAGGCAGTGATAAAATCCTGTGGACTAGGCTGAATGGTGACTGGATGAATAGGGCCATGTTCTAACCTCTGATAAAACTCATCCAAGCTGATGTCCACCTGTTCACGGTAGACCTCTTCCCCAAAGCGCACGTATAAGGGCACTACGGTAATCCCCAGCTCCTGAACAAGCTCAGCCGGCAGGTCAGCACTGCTATCGGTAACTATCTTTACTGTCATAATTCCCTCCTTACTTCTGATAGTTAAAACGTTTCCTCATCCGGGTTACCAATTTTCGTCTATTAAGCCTGAAGTTTGATTAGAATTATAGTATACGTCATTAACACACTTTGTCAATAAGTAGTAACTCTATGGTAAAATGCCAAAGGAAAATCGTTTATCACAGGAAGTTTGAGGTAGAGCCTTCCTAGTCCCCCGCGAATAACCTTTAATAGGTGAGTAAGCCAACTGCTTAGGAAAAACATGGTAGGGAGTTATTAAAAATGGCAGCCGTTTTATCCAAGCATGATATCCACAGGTTGCTAAGGCAAGAACCACCCTTGATAGAGGGCTATATAAACCTTGAGGCGCAGATGCAGCCCAATGGGGTTGACCTTACCCTGCGTGAGGTGGCTTTGCTTCAGTCATCAGGTAAGATAGTAGTTGAAGATAGCCAGCGACTGGTGTCTGATTTAGCCCCATTGGTATTTGATGGACTGGGTTTTATAGAGCTGATGGTTGGTGCCTATATTATTACCTATAACGAGATTGTTCACCTACCCAGGAATATCATCGCCTTAGCCACCCCCAGGTCAAGCCTGCTTCGTTGTGGAGTCACAGTAAACACTGCGGTTTGGGATGCTGGCTACTCAGGGCGTTCCCAATCCCTTATAATAGTCTATAATCCTCAGGGGTTTCGCCTGCAGAGAAACGCCAGAATTGTGCAACTTGTTTTTCTAAAGCTGACCCAGGAGACCGAAGGCTACCACGGTGCCTACCAAGGAGAAAATATCTAGCCGGCTTTGATGATTAGTTTTAAGGCAAGCCATCTACACTACGATACTTAAAGCTGCTGGCATTAGCCAGAAAGAGGCAGGGGCTTCCCCCAGTAGTTCACCGTCGGCATGAACCAAGAGCGTCTCTGAGGATTCGATAGCAATATGGGTCGCCTTTTCCATCCTGACTTTAGGGTGGGTAATGTGAGTCCCTTTATATATTGTGGGAAACGCCTTCAGCAACTCAAACTTACCCATATCATCAACAGTCATTACATCCAGTAAACCATCGCCAAGTTCAGCCTGCGGTGCCACCCGCATCCCCCCTCCAAAGTAACACCCATTAGATACCACTATACTCAATATACGTTTGGTCTCCTCCCGATTCCCTACCTTCAGGACAACTGATTTGTTCTTATAGCCAAACAGAGACCTGAGCAACCCTCCAACATAAGGGATAGTGCCACCAAAGTACTTGGGCAATCTTTCTGTAGCCTTCACTACCTCAGCATCAAAGCCGACCCCGGCACCATTGACGAAAAAGCGTTGCTCGGATTTCCCCGCACACTTGTATTCAACCACGCCAACATCAATCAATAACCTTCGCTGGCTAGTCAGGGATGAACAGGCACTAGCATAATCCCGCGGAATGCCCACCGAACGCACAAAATCACTGCCGGTACCAGTGCTTACCACCCCAAGGGTTATTCTCCTTAAGCTAGTTGAAGACAGTATTCCATTGGCTACCTCGTTCACCGTTCCATCACCGCCGACAGCCACCAGAAACCGGTAACCATCATTGGTAGCCGCCCGGGCGAGCTCTATGGCATGCCCTACTCCTTCAGTATATTCGTGGTCAAATGATAGCCCCACCTCTCTTAGCCGCTGACTAATGAGGGGCCACTTGCGGCGTGTTGAGTGGGCTCCGGCTACTGGATTGACGATTACTTTAACATGTGGTATTGCCATTACGCACCTGCTAAATCATGTATGTTAATCTAGATAGCTTATTCGTGAAGACGGCCTTTTCTTGATGTCCACCCTGATGCCGGCTTCCTGGAATAAGTCGATAAACGCATCATCGTCATATTTGCCATAGCTGACATACCGCTTTATCTTAGCATTCACCAGCATCTTAGCACACAGTCGGCACGGAGTATGAGTAGCGTAAATAGTGCTCCCCTCAAGGCTGACACCATGAAGGGAGGCTTGTATGATTACGTTTTGTTCGGCATGGATACCCCGGCATATCTCATGCCTTGTCCCCGACGGTATATTCATCTCATCCCGCAGACAGCCAAGCTCAAGGCAGTCCTTAAGTCCGGAAGGAGCACCATTATAACCGGTAGCCAGTATGTGTTTATTCCTCACTGCCACTGCCCCTACATGATGACGGCGGCAAGTTGAGCGTTCGGCTACTACCGAGGCTACCTTCAAAAAATACTCATCACTATCTGGTCTGGTTAATCTCTTCACCTTAATCTAGAGATAATCCTTCTCGTTTCCTTCCTCAAGTTTTCCAAGGAAGACTCGTTTACGATGGTAAAGTCAGCCATTGCAATCGGTCCCCCTTTATTAGTGTTCTCTATTTCTGCCCGGTCCCGACCGGCAGCTTCCTCCGCTGTCAGGTATCGGTTTACTCTAGTGGTCAACCGGGCATACCTAGTTCTAGGCGATGCTAAAACGGCGACGACATAAAAGTCTTCTCCATAATAAGTTTTGAGGAAGATATATTCCTCCCAGGAGTAGAGCCCATCGATAACTACATCCGAATACTTTGACACTTCATCAATTCTAGGTAAATTAAGTTTGGCATAGACTGACATCCCGTGTTCTTTTCTAAGGAGTTCTCTAATGTAGCGCTCGTTACTCTCGTTTAGTTCTAAGCCTCGCTTTTTGATTTCTTCATCGGTGACATCGCCGAATCTTATTCTGATAAAGCCGCTCTCCTCAAATAATCGGGCTACTTCCGATTTGCCAGCACCAGCCATGCCTACAACTGAAACTACTTTCATAACTATGGACTCCATTATAGGGAAATATCAGGCAAATAACAATGGGCTGTGCTATAATTTGGGCTATCAGGCCAAAGAAAAATGCCTAAGATTATTAACCTAGCAAGTAGAATTGAAAAACAGTTGCCAGTCGAGCTGGTTCGCTTCATGCAGGCAGCCGGCGAGATTGCTTATAGTCAGGAGCAGAGCCTATACCTTGTCGGCGGCGTCGTCCGCGACCTGCTTCTAGGACGAACCAACCTTGACCTTGACCTAGTAGTAGAAGGGGACGCCATAAATCTGGCACACCAGTTAACACAGGCTTATCCCGGGAAAAGCACGACCCATCCCCGTTTCAATACGGCTAAACTCCAGTGGGATAAATGGAGCGTTGACCTAGCCACCGCCCGCTCTGAGACATATGTTAAGCCCGGGGCATTACCAAGTGTAAGACCCGGGTCACTAAGGAGCGACCTTTTCCGGCGTGACTTTACCATTAACGCCATGGCTATTCATCTTAACCCCGGCCACTACGGCGAACTGATTGACCTATATGATGGTATACATGACCTTGGGCATAAACTCATCCGGATTCTACATGAAAAAAGCTTTACTGATGATGCCACTCGTATCTGGCGTGGTCTACGCTACAAGCAACGGCTGAACTTTCATCTGGAAGAGTCCACCCTCAAACTACTTAAAAGAGATATACCTATGCTGGATACCATCAGCGGCGACCGAATACGGCATGAGGTGGAACTGGTATTTAAAGAAGAATTCCCGGAGAAAGTCCTGCGCCGTGCTGAAGAGCTTGGCGTTCTCCAATGGCTGCACCCTTCGCTAAAGGGTAATGGCTGGCTGGCAGGTAGATTTGAGCAAACCCGCCAGCTAAGCTCCCCCAATCCACCCCCCACTGGGCTCTACCTCACCCTCCTAGCGTACCGCCTGACCACTGAAGAAGCCGAACAGCTTACGGATAAACTCAGATTACCCAAATCACTAACTCAAACGCTGCGGGATACTGCCAGCATCAAAGCTAAACTGCAGTCGCTGGCTGACCCCAAACTCCCCCCCAGCAGCATCTACCGCCTCCTTCATAGCTATTCCTCACTGGCAATTACCGCCAATTTACTAGCCAGCGATTCACACATAGTGCGCCAGCACATTCAACTATTCCTCAACAAGTTACGTTATGTCAAACCAACCCTCACCGGTGACGACCTGAAAAGAATGGGCATTACTCCCGGCCCCCGCATCAAAGAAATTCTAAATCTGCTGCATGAGGCCAGACTGGATGGGAAAGTGACATCTAAAAAGGGTGAAGAGGAGATGGTTAAGGGGTGGGTAGATTAGGGGGCAAGACAAGCTGTTACGCACGAACCCGTATTGAGTCATACATGAGAAAACTACGTCCTAGCTCTTGGATACCCATGAATCAGTTGCTATGTATAAAGCTGGCGCTACTAAACGGTGCTTGTCAAAATAACAGCTAACGATGTAATTGGGGCAAACCCCATGAATGTTTGCTACTGCATTCGGGTAATGGACAACTTTGGGAGACTGAGGATCTAGGTTAGGATATAGGATTAAATCCATTCGAAGGCACTGCAAATTGGGGGGCACCATGGCAATGAGGTGTCTTCCTTTTGGTTGAAAGGTTTTATCAAGTACAGTGATGTTACCAGTATACGCATACAAAAGAGATTGAGGCCTCTTCACAGGAAACCAGTCTAGTTCCCATTCATCCACTTTGCCTTTATCATTAACCATATGGGCAATACCGCTCTTCTGTTCAATCCTTGGTGGATGGAATGTGACATGAGGTGTTTTAGCGTCTTTTATGTCCATGTTCCCTCTAGTTAGAGTCTGGGTATGCTCTGTAAAAATACCAGAACGAACTACTGAGGTACCATATTCTATAAATCTTAGTGTTTTTGAACTGAACCCAAACAATAGGGAGCCATCTTTCCCCATACTTATCCAGCAAAAGGAATAATAGGTCTCTCTAAAGTGCAGATAAATACGTACTTTGCCAATCCATTCCTTTTTCAATTTAGAACTCCACTTTCCACCCACGGCATCTCGCATACTTTCGGCTAAGGGTCCTGTTTTTAAGTCCCTTTTC
>Ga0209978_10000934_pt1 | contig 11717 bp, 7 predicted proteins | sample BentaG_FD_182805 | JGI IMG/M metagenome (GOLD analysis project Ga0209978, IMG submission 182805) | Deep subsurface microbial communities from South Atlantic Ocean to uncover new lineages of life (NeLLi) - Benguela_00093 metaG (SPAdes)... | ecosystem: Environmental > Aquatic > Marine > Oceanic >...
TCACTCCCTCTGAATTCTCAGCCTGGCACTTCGGGCACTTCATAAGGAATATCCCTCCCAGAAGTTTGCGCCTATAGTCTATGATTGTCGTCTGTGTATGTCAAGATAATGATGGTGGAGATAACAAGTTGACGAAGTGTTAAGCGTAATATCCATGCGGATTTCTTACCAGAGAATAGTAGACACTATCTTTTCACTTGTCAGGTGATTAGTATATCCAAAGACGATATCCATTATTTGCTCTTACGCGAGAAAATCTGGCGAAGCTAATTTGGCTGTTTGTTGGATGAGGGAATTGCAAATACAAACCTACATGCCCAGCCACTTCATATCCTTTATGGTGTTGACAAAGTCATCAGCAAGCACTAAACTCAAGTTCCAATGTGTGAAATAGTATCGGGTACGATAGGAATTTGGTGAGGGAAGATGAGGGGAATGAATAAAGGGTACCCACTGAGTAATACGGTGCTGCTTGTGACCTTCTTGGTTTCTAGTAGCAAAACGAGGAGGTAACAGATGTCTAGGAGGAACAGACTATCAAGCGCAAGGCAAACGCCAGGTGAAGGTGAAGAGATAAGGGGGGAAAATCTGCTGCATTCAGCGATGCGAATGGTTGGACCTAGACGACTGGGAAGCCTGTCAGTAAGGCCTATCATTCAACTCAGAGATTTATGGCGTTGGGCTGGGTTAACCATTTTTTTGTGCATCATTACCATTGTGGCAATGTTGGCCATGCGTCGGTGGGATCAACTCGCCAGCATAAGAGCTATCGACATGACAATATGGGAGATATTCTTCTCTGTGTTCGGTCTGATTTACGCTATCATAGTGGGGCTTCTCATAGTGGAAGCCCACAGACGTTGGCGCGAACTATCATCCACAATCCAAGGCGAACTCAATGCGATCGGGGACATCCATGATTGTCTGCGATACTTCGAGGATAGCGGAGGGAACCGCGCAGCAAAAGAGGAGATCCGTACGTTGTTGGCCCAGTATGTAGAGGAAATGAATGAATATTGGGAGTCGATGACAAAGTCACCAGCAAAGCGTATTGAGGAGTACGAAGGTAAAGGATTCGTTGACATTCTCAGAGACTTGAGGAAAGAGTCGAGATCGAAGTACGAGTATAGGCATGAACGGTTCAGAGGTAGAGGAGTCCGTGACATTATCGCATCCGTGCGCAAACTGGAGCCGAACGACGGGAGTGATCGGCATGCGTTGGGGGCGATCATTGACAAAATCTGTGAACTCACAACATACTGTACCAATCGCCACGAGTCGGCCGAACATGGTCTCCCATTCACCTTTTATCTGTTTATTGGCTTCATGTCGGTCATCATAGTGGGAGGGACCCTGCTGTTGGACGTCGGGGATGTCTGGGTGCATGGGCTTATCGTCTTTGCGACCACAGCAGCACTTACTGGTCTGTTTCTGTTGCTCTATGATGTCGATCGCCCTTTTACTGGTTATTGGCGCATCTGGCCAGAGTCACTTTTCGACATCTGGGCAAAACTGCAGCCCGAAGAGTTAAGCGAACTAGCTTCACAGTACCGACAAGATATGCCTTTTGAGCTGAAGGTTGCCCTTGCTGAAAAGATGGCCCTTGCTGATAGGAAGCCTGAGGCAGACTTGGCCTCTCTTTTGGGCAGCCAATTAGATGAGGGCAAAATGTTGGCTGCAGCGGCAACTCTGGTGCAAAGACCAGAAGGGGCGTACTTCACCTTACTGAAAGATGATATTCTGCGCCAAACCAGTAGCAAGTTTGTTCGGTACAGAACACTGATGGCATTGGAAAAACTCATTCCCTATTTGTCAGAAGGCCAAAAAGCTGACCTAAGAGAGTTGCTAGATGCTCTGGGAAAGGAACCAAGCACTAAAGCAGACAACGACTTCGTGAGGAGGATCAATAGAGTAAGAAGTACGTTGAGTATCTCTAAGTGAGGCGGGATATCTGTGCTTGAGAAATATCTGGATTCTATTGCCACCTTACTGGGGGCATGTACCGATCATGAATCTCTAGCAATAAGGCAATTCATGCTAAGGCATGTTATTTCAATAGAATCTGTATGCTCACAAATAAGGGCTCTCAATAGTTTGAACAAAGCGAAAGTGCTACGGAACTTAAGAAACTAGAGTATTACACAGTGTGAGAACTTTGATGGTTGATTAATGAACTTGAGTAGTAGGTTGTCCTTCTATCGGTTCAAACCAATGCGAAATACTTTCTAGGTCTGACTGGATCGGAAGGTAGTTACAGCGAGCATATTTTGAGTAGAATCCATACGAATGTGCAATAAATATATGAAGGAGGTACGCATGCCATATCATTTCAGGAATCTGGTGTTTGAGGGTGGTGGGGTAAAAGGGATCGCCTACGTCGGTGCTATGCAGGTATTGGAGGACAGAAATATTCTCTCGAACATTCAGAGAGTCGGGGGTACTTCCGCAGGTGCAATTAACGCTACACTAATTGCGCTTGGGTTTACTAACGCTGAGCAGAGGGACATCCTGCGGAAGCTGGATTTCAAGAACTTCTTGGACGACAGTTGGGGAGTGTTCCGTGACACAGAACGCCTTATCAACAAGTTTGGTTGGTACAAAGGCGATTTCTTTCACGAGTGGATCAGTGGCCACGTCAAGAAGAAATTGGGTAACCCTAATGCTACCTTTCGGGATCTGAAGGAGGCAAGAAAGCCAGATCTTTATGTGTACGGTACAAACATGAGCACACGTTTCGGTGAGGTTTTCTCTGTCGAACATACACCAATAATGCGTATCTCAGATGCCGTGCGGATATCCATGTCCATTCCACTCTTCTTCGCGGCAGTCCGAAATGCACGAAACGATGTTTATGTCGACGGGGGAGTCCTCAGCAACTACCCGATCAAGCTTTTCGATCGTGAGAAATACATCAGTCCCGAAAACCGATCAAGTATGGCGGTCAAGACTAAATACTACAGCGGAGAAAACAGGCGCTTCCTGAAAAAGCATCCTGACAGCAGTCCATATGTTTACAACAAGGAGACACTCGGCTGCCGGCTGGATTCCAAAAAAGAGATAGCTGCATTCCGTTACGGTGCCGAACCGCAGCATGAGAAGATAGACGATTTCTTCGACTACGTTAAGGCACTAATGACAACAATCCTTGAAAGTCAGGGGAACATCCACCTCCACAGTGATGACTGGCAGCGGACAATTTACATAGACACGCTCGGCGTAGCAACCACTGATTTTGATTTGTCTGGCGCTATGAAGAAGAAACTAGAACGCTCAGGTAAAAAGGGGGCAGAGGCATACTTCAAGTGGTTTGATAGTATGCGGAGCAAGCCGGCTAATCGTCCCTAAGTAGCCATCATAATCGGATTCACCGGTTGCGCAGCAAACCGCTCAAATCCAATGCTCCTGCGAAGAGCTGGGAATGAGACTGCTTTTATGTTGTGTAAGATTTTCCGCATGGCTAACCCAGTGAAGTTGGTCGTGGTAGCAATACAAATGACGTGCTAGGTTCAGTCTATTCTTAGCCACAATCGCTGATTTAATATGGGGGTACTCAGCCTGATCTATATAACTTGACCGGAGGTGATACAACTAAAGGCGATTTTAGCCGTTTGACTTGAGCCGTCGAAGGGAGGTTTGAGCGTGCCGGACTCTCAGCGGGGAGAGCTAATAGAAAGATTCGAGCACAAGGTGAGTGACCACATGCCTTTGTGGTTGAGGTTGCCGCTGCCTGAGAGGCTGTGACGGGTTTAGTATTCTCTGCTATTTTGCATCACATTATCAAGGAAGGTTCAATGGAGTGATGGGCACTGAGTTGTTCCAGAATTACATATAATGTGATCCCTCCTTTGACCAACAACTAACAGCTGTGCTGGGTCATCAATTTTAGCAGAGGCAGGTATGCTTCGAATCCTACAAACGGTATTTGAACATTCTCTCACGGATACTTCCTTCGATGAAGAAGAGAGGAATAGTCTCTATTACACCAATCTTGACAGATTTCTTTTCTCCAAGGCAGAATAACTATGCAGCTAATCTCTGTCTGCTGCTACGGAATACGCTGAAGGACGAAACAGGATGAAAAACTTGAAAGAAATGGAGTTGTTGACCCAGAAGGGCCCAGCATGCGGTACTACTTCGCTGGCCATGATAATAAGATTTCTGACTCAAGACACAAGTATTACTCCCGAAGACATTGACGAGGAAATACGTAGACTTCCTCGGATGTTCAGTGCTCCTATTGACCTTATTGCATATGCGCGTAGCAGGGGTTTACAGGCCGAGGAGTACAATCATGTTTCACTGCAATGGGTAGAGAACTTGGTCATGCAGGGAATTCCAGTTATGCCTCTTCTGGACCTAACTCCTGACAACGCATTAGATGCGGATCAATGGCATTGGGTGGTTGTGGTCGCCGTGGAGAAAACTGATGACCAAAAGACGCTCCTCATTAATAATCCATGGGGCGAACAAGAGCACTGGGCAGAGGCGAAGTTTCTTAAAGAGTGGGCATGCCTCAAGCTAATGGGGCTGACCTTCGGGTATAACAAATACCTTGTTGCCATAGGCACACGGGGTGACAGGTTGCCTCCAAGCCGCTCCGAGGGTTTAGGTGCCGCCAATGCCATTACCAAAGGCCTTGCTGATGTACTCAATGGCTTCGCTAGTATTCGTCGGGACCGTACGCTGAAGGGTTTAAACCAGATTATCGGGGGCGTATTAAGACTAATCTATGGGGCAGTGTACCTTGTTGGACAGAATATCTGCCGTCAAGCCAAGCGCGTATTCAAGCCTTAAACTTAGGCAGAACATTTACATTTTATCTAGCTGCTAGTTTAACGGAGATGTACAATGGCATATCTTGCGGGAGTTGGGGCAGATTAATCCCCTATTGCATCCAAAACAACCCAAATAGGATCCGTGAAAAATGGGGCAGAGCAGAGGTGCCCCCCGACACCTCCTGTAATCCGACATGAGCACTTCAGATATGCTCCAGATTCTTAAGTGGTTCGAGTCCCCAGCGAGGGATCTTTCGGAACAATTCCCGAACTTCTGTACTATCGCCTAATCCAGTTTTCACGCTAACATCTCCTTTATGCGTGACTGATATAACCGTTGGGCATCCGGAGTCATACTCTTATAAAATGCTTTTACTTTCTTTCGAGAATATGGGGCATCCATATCGAGTGCTAGTTTGTCAATCTGCCTCATTGCGGCTATATCACCGTAACCTTTGGCGACATTAACGAGGCTGTCTACAACCTCTCTCGGATTGTCGCGATTCGTTTTTGCCAATAACTCAGCGGCATACTGAAAATACTCAAAGTTTTCGTATAGGTTGTTCTCTTCGTTGTTAATTTGGAGCACATAGTAAGTACTCTCTGTATATTCTTTACCATTACTGGCGTCTACCAGCCTGTTGTTTCGGCTCAGCTTGTATCCATTAGGTTCGTTAAGAAAGTCAGCTTCTTCTTTCCTCGGTATGCACACAATTCTTCCACTCTGAAGCCGCCTGGCACTGGGTCGATCAAAATGCAGATCCAAGTCATAGCCGGGTTCGATGACATCGTCCCTATTAAAGATATTTGTCATCTTTGTTGCAATCGAAACACCAGTATTTGCCAAAGCAAAATAGGGCAAGAATTCAGCAAAAGCTGGCATTCCAGAAATATATGAAATCCCCCCCTTGATGGCTTTGACTAGATCCTTATCTACTTTGTCTAACTCCATAATTTTTGTGGTTAGACGTAAAGATTCTCCAAGATAAGATTTTGTGTAGTAGCAAAGTCCATGTCCGTAATGCTGTGCGCCGAAGTCAGCTAGTCGAAACTGTCCATCCTCAAAAATTACCTTCGGGTTGTAGTAGTTAATGGCCTCTGCTGCTCCCTGTTTCTCTTCCGTTGTCTTGACGAAAGTGGAGATCATAAGCTCATTTTCTCTTTCACATGACTCATATTTGATAAAGAAGTACAGGTATCGGACTACTAATGGTTCTCCAATATCTAAAGCCTTGTAACCAACTGAACGCTCTTCTTCAACTCCAACTTGCTTGTAGAGCGATCGTAAATTTCCACTGACACTTAATAGACAGGCCATTTGTCCCTCCCCCTTTTAGATTGGTACTTCATGCAGTATGGTGGCATTATCTACGTCCTTTTTTAATATGAACAATAAACTATTCAATACTATAATGTCAACAGTCTGCCGAAATCACACTTTATGACGGTTTGTGCAATGGGGCAATGCTTAAGGTATGTGGTGAATACTTCCTATAACCACAATGCCTGCGTGGCAGACTCATAGTGAGTTAGTTCTTAGGCTAAATCATATATCCAAAACTGCTCACGTGCTATAATGTAGTTAGTAAAATTACGGCTTAAGCTATATGATTAGCTAAACTAGGCAGATTTTGATGGAGCGACTGCATGTTGTGAATACAAAACAGGGTAACTAATATGGGAGATTCCTTCAAAACGAAAGGCGATGCGAGGAAGCTTGTTTCTAATCTGTATTCCACATTAGATAGTCTAGATTATAAGACACTCAGTAGTGGGAGAGCCTTAAGCTATCCAGAATACCTGAAGGGAAACTATGCCGATGAGCAAACACTGGTTGACCCGGTCTTCCTCCCTAAATTCGCTGAGAAAATCTTGGGTTTCAAAATAGGCTCTTCCATAATACCCAAAAAGTCAGTTGAAGCTTCAGGAGAACATCCTGATTTCGTACCCAGCGATTTGCATCTGCACCCCTTCGTATTTGAAACCAAAGGGACAGATTCCAAAGATTTGACTATCCATTTTCCCCAAGTTCAAGACTACATACAGAAAACTGGTACTGAATACGGTATTATCTTAAACCTGAGGGAATTAATAGTAATTCCAAAAGGCTCTAATGAACCTATAGGTAGCTTTTCCTTCTCCTTTGAAAAGCTATATCGCGATTATGAAACTAACCCTGGTACTATTGATACTCATCCCAACACTAAGAGGTTCCTCGACTTTGTAAACAAGTTCTCCTGCCAAGAGCTTGACGTTGCTCAAAAGATACAAAAAATTGCTTCGGCTAAACCATGGACTGGAGACGAAGTCCTACTCTTGGAAGAACTCACCCAGAAGATACGTGAAGCAGTTTTCGTACTCCATACTGATGTTCGTAGTCAAAAAGACAGACTTCCTCACATTCTCGGCTATGATATTGAACGCAAGGAGAGGATAGCATCTGAGATTGAGGCCATTGCTGAATCTATGGAGCCTAAAAAAGCCGAAAGGGAACTCTCGGCGTCAAGCCTCAATGATATGCTCCAAGCTAAATCAGGCACTCTAGATGAAAGGGCAGTAGATGCCTATTTATATCGTGTTGCCTATTTCACTATGACCCGTCTCCTTCTGGTACGATTATGGGAAGATATCGGCTTCATAAACCAAACTCTGTATAACGGTGGATTTGAGAAATGGTATCAAGAATTCAACCGAGAGATTGATCGGGTATTAAAGTATGCCTTTCACCTCGCCGGCGAACGCTACAATTGGCTCTTTAACCGCGATAACAACTATACCTGGTATTACCCTGGTGGCAAAGCTCTAATTGATGTGCTCTATGAATTTTCCCATTTTAACCTGGGTAAGCTAAATGCGGATATACTAGGCACAATATATGAGGAGTACGTAGATAGGGTAGACCGCAAAAATAAGGGACAATACTATACCCCACGAGGGGTAGTCTCCTTCATCTGGGGTAGGGTTGGCTTTACTAATGATGATGCCTTCTTCCGCTTTGAAAATGGCCGGCGAAAGTCGAGGTTAATTTTCGACCCGGCTACTGGCTCTGGAGGCTTTCTAGTGGAGGCTGCCCGGCGGTTACGGCAAGATTCAACTTATAACGGTGAAGACTTTAATGACCTCCTTGACATAGAAAACGCTATTATCTCTGGTCTTTGCGGTAGCGAAATTAGTGCTTTTTCATACTATATCACCGAGATAAATCTCCTAATCCAGCTTACCCCCGTCATCAAGCAGGTTTTAGAGCATAAATATCTTTACCAGCACCCAGAGTTTACCCTTTCCGTTATTCACCAAGATTCGCTGAGACTCCATAATCGTGATAAGAAGACATTTGAGGAGTTTCCCGATGAGCTCAAAAAAATGGACGAGGTCTATGAGTTAGATAAGAAACATGACATAGTGGGTCTAGAGGGACAAAAGCGTCAGGTCTATGATTTTATTAAGGATTGTCGGAACTTTGACTATGTCTGCGCTAATCCACCCTATATTGGTGAGAAGGGACACAAGGAGCTATTTCGGTCGACTATCATACAATATCCCTACTGGAAAGAATACTACTTGGGCAAGATGGACTACCTCTATTGGTTCGTAATCCTCGGTCTATCCAAACTAAAGCAGGGTGGCAGGCTTGGTTTCATAACTACCTCCTACTGGCCTACCGCCGATGGTGCTACCAAGCTAAGGAAGTATATCCTTGATAATGCCCTCATTCTGGAGATTATTGACCTCGGAGAGACAAAAATCTTTGAGGGCGCTCCGGGGCAGCACAATATGATATTCACCCTTGAGCGCTGCAGTGGTACTCAAAAAAGGTCAGAGAACAGGATTAAAGTAGCAAGGGTAAAGAAAGAATTTGAAGGCGGGTCAGTCAAAGAAAAGTTGGAGAAACTCCTTGGACATTTAGAGAAGTATATCAATAAAACAAACTACACCGATGAATACATTGATGTTTTCCCTAGCCCGGTGAGGCAGGGAGAACTAAATGAGGATGCTTGGAGTCTTGAGCAATCACTACAGAAAGAGAGACTGCTAAGGCGAATATATCATATATCTGAGAGACTATCTGAAAGCTGCGTCATAAGTGTTGGTGCTCTATCTGCTGCTGATAAAGTCACACCAACAAACATACGGTGGCTTACGGAAGATACAAAGAACAAATACAATATCAAGGTAGGCGACGGGATTTATGTACTAAGCAAACGAGAAATCCGAGAACTAACTATGGAGGGCACAAGCGAGGAATTTATAAAACCATTCTTTAAAAACTCGGATGTTACTCAATACTTAATTGACAAGCAAGAACCAGAGTATCTTATTTATGCTGATGATAATATTGTAGGTCTAGATAAGGATTCCCAAGTGTGGAAACACTTGTTTAAGTTTAAGGAGTTACTGACACAGTCTAAAGTTGTCAGGGATGAGGAACACATCCCATGGTATCGGCTACCACGACCCAAGAGTAGGCAGATGTTTGATGGAGAAAAAATAGTCACCCCAAATAGAGCCGTTAGGAACACATTTGCCTATAGTGATAATCCGCTCTACGCCGTGTCAGATGTTTTCTTTATTTTTAAGAAACCAACAACCAGAGAAAAGCTACAGTTCTTCACAGCATTACTTAATTCAAGTTTACTTGACTTCTGGATGAAATACAGGAGTAAAGGTAAGGGTTATGCCAGAGAGTATGTGGGAACACCATTATCCCAAATCCCCATCCGTCGTATAAACTTTGATGACCGCAGGGAGGTCAAAATCCATGACCGGCTGGTTGAGCTAGTTAGCAATATTATTGAGATGAAGAAGACTCTCGTTACTTATAACGAATTCTTCCCCGGGGCACGCTTAACTCGCCTTCAGGATAGTGACCCCTTGCCAGAAATAATTGATGAGGAGATAGTCAAAGCTTTTGACTCTTCGAGTCTACGTATCATTCGCACGCATCCTCAGGTTAGATACCAACCAAAGAATCCTCAGCATTTCTTCGTAAAAAGCATAGAGGAAGCTGAAGATGCCCAGAGCATTGTCATCAGTTCAAAGGATAAGCAAAAGATAACCTTAACTGCCCCTAAAGCTTTATTGGCATATCTCCAAAGAATATTGCCGAACTATATAGGTGAAGAGTGGGGGCAAATAATTGACCAAGTCCTTATTCCTATACACCCAGATTTATTTGATAAGCGGCGAGAGGAAATCCTATCTGCAGTAACCAACCTTCGCCAAAAAATCAAAGCCTTCCAGCAAGAAATTGATACCATCGTTTTTGACCTCTACGACTTGAGCCAGCAGGAACGAGAAATCGTTACTAACGCCGTGTCTTAGGTAGGCTAACATTCTAAACAAGAATTACTGAGGGCATCGCATCATTGAGCTGGTAACCCGATATTGAGCAAGGTAGCACTTTGGGTGATGAGGCAAACTACTGTTGCACAATCCTGACGATTGTGCAGCACCGCCCAATACTCGTGACCCGTGACGCTAGTGTATCCCAATAACATGGTCAGATTTGCCAACGCCCCTGGGACCTAGGTGCTCCTATCGCTCTTCGATCAGCTTGTCGAACTCCTCGATGGTCACGGCTGGCGCTGTCGTGAATGAGATGCCGAGCAGCTTGGTTAGCTCAACAGAGGCCTTCATCGCCTCCTTCAAGCCTGGGAAGTCTGCAATGGCCACCACATCTGTCTCTCCGAGCAGAGCGTACACAGCTTTGACCTTCCCGCCACAGCCTTCAACGATAGCGGTGGCCTTCTTTGTCCGTTCGGCGCTGATCTCCTTCACCGCGTCGATAGAAAACTTGCCAAACATGAGATACGTAGCCATGTCAGTTCCTCCTTTCCGTGCTTATAGTGTTTGATGGTCTATGTGATGGTGACCTACCCTCAGTTATTATACCACTTATTAAGCTTCTGTCATGCCGGATAGGCGAGTTTGATGATGCACTGTGCCATTAGCTACCTACTATCAGGCAACAATCCTCGGTTATGTTAGTTAGACTGGCTTGCCCTTTTCTTTTTTGGCTATTTCCACTGAGTACTTCGTTAACTTAGTGACAACATTGACACTCATGGTCAGTCTGTTCGTGACTCTTATCGCCTTTATCTTCTGAAATCCAACTTTGACTGAAAACGGTTCACCCAGCACAATACACATGGAAAGTTGAAAGTTATTTAACTTATCTTTACTCAACGATTATTTCGGCAGTAGCACTCATTCCGGCCCTGATCGTTGAGTTTTCTGGAATATCGAAGTCAACCTTGACCTCATATCTTTTTTCCTCATCCTCGTCTTCAAACAGAACGACTCCAACCGGTTCCCAGGCAACCGGAGATATGAAGGTAATCCATCCCTCAAGCTTCGTCCCCGGCATGGCATCAACGCTGATCATAACCTTCTGTCCGGTTTTCACCTTGACAACATCAAGCTCGTCAACGCGGACTATGAGTTCCATATGCCTCGGGTCAATAAGTTCAACGATGGTTGTCCCGGTATAGGCCGCGGGTGACAGGAACTCTCCCTCTTTCACCCCGACCTTGGATACAATACCGTCGAACGGGGCAACGATGGCGGCTTCTTCCAGGTTTTTCCTGGCCTTGTCTAAAGATTTTTGGGCTAAATATACATTTTGCTGGGCTAAATTTACATTTTGTTGGGCATGATATACAGATTTTTTGGCTAGTTCAAGTTCCATTTCTTTTGCTGTTACCTCTCTGGCGTCAGCGGAGTCAGATGCGACTCTAAAAAAATTATCCCAAGCTTCTCGTAAGTCTTCTTGAATTGCTCTTATCTTTTCTGTGTCCTCTGGGTCATTCTCCAGTTCCCATTCTAGATACTTCTTGAGCCGTTTTACCTTTTTCCCTGCAGACTTAGTGTCTAGCCACGAGTCTTCGGCTCTCTCCAGAGCTATTTCAGCGTTTTTTACATTAATTTCTGCTTGCGATACGG
>Ga0209978_10000935_pt1 | contig 11717 bp, 10 predicted proteins | sample BentaG_FD_182805 | JGI IMG/M metagenome (GOLD analysis project Ga0209978, IMG submission 182805) | Deep subsurface microbial communities from South Atlantic Ocean to uncover new lineages of life (NeLLi) - Benguela_00093 metaG (SPAdes)... | ecosystem: Environmental > Aquatic > Marine > Oceanic >...
TACTCTCATTCCTAGTTGAACGTATCCAGCGCATGTTTATTTATTTTGACTTCATAAATCAAATAAGCCTATCTTTTCAACCGAATTCAGGATGCTTAATGAAAAGAATTATTCGTAGGAAAAAGTCTGGTTACGCTTTGGGCTTTGCTTTCTGTTTTGTAGGATTGATTGTGCTGTTTGCAGTATTATGGAATACATGGCCCAATGTATCCAATTCGCCTGACGTGTTCTCAGCTTTGGGGTCATATCTCTTGACAAAACAGGTTGGCTTTGGCGGTGGTGTTAATTTGAAACTGATGGACTTAACCATCATAGGGGTAGGGGTACTGGCTTTAGGAATTTTCGTTCTAGCGTTAAGCCGACAAGTCTTCTCGGTTTCTGGAGAAAACGTTTTGTTGAAATGCCCTTACTGCAAAAACCATTGGAAGGCAAGCCGGGCAAGCGGATATGCTGAATGTCCTCACTGTCGTCAATTCGTCCAACCGACAGCAAAGAAAAATGGAAAATAAGGTTGCAAAAGCTTTAAACACTCTCTTCCCAGCAATGGCTTGTTCAGGTGTACATCGTTGAAGAAGATTCTTTTCGTGTGCACAGGCAACTCCTTCAGAAGCGCAGTAGCTGAGGCTCTGCTAAAAAAGGTTCGAAGAGACATTCATGTAGAGTCAGCGGGAACCCAACCCGCCAGCAAAATCGCTTCCAACGCAAAAAGATTATTGGAAGAAGAGGGGGCACTGGAAAATTTGAAGGAAGGACCGGAGGGAATTGAACAGAAAAACTTGGAGGAATACGATTTGATAGTGGTTATGAAGGAATACCACAAGAACGAAATTCTCCAACGACACCCTCAAGTTAACGGTAAGATACTGGTTTGGGACATTGACGACCCCATCTACCTGCCGGCTGGTTCAGATCGTGAAGTGTTGCAGGAAATAAAGAGAAGAGTAGAAGAACTAGCTGAATCCATCTAGTTTTGCCTGAATCCATCTAATGTTTAGGGCTACTTCCGCTTTCGGAACAGCTTTACGCCTTCCACGTCGGTGACGTAGTCGAAGCCGGCTTCTATCAGCTCAGACGCCTCTTCCAGCGTCTTAGCGGCTCTACACGTGAAGTCGTCGTCATGTTCAAAGTCCACCAGGTGCGTGTAGATCAAGGTGTTGTCGATTTTCCGGTGGCCTAGCAGTCGCATGACGTGTAGGATGTCCTTCGTGCGGTGGTATTCCATGGTGGCCTTCCAATGACGGAACGTGTGAAAGGTAATCTGGTTGAGTCTTGGATTCTGCAGCTTCCGCGCAAGCCTACGCCTCTGTAACGTGAAGTTCCACCTGTGGCCGTTGAGGTTTGTTGCGCCAAACACCCTTTCCGAGGTTTTAGGTAGGGCGTTGAGCATGGCTATCAGCTTGGCGTTGACCTTGAACATCCTGGGGTTGCCGCGTTTTTCCGATCGACACTTTATTGTCTGCCTCTCCTCATCTACATCGGTCCATCTGAGCTGCCACACTTCACCTATCCTCATCGCCGTTTCCTTCAGGGTCTGTAGCGATGCAGCCACCTTCTTGCTGCAACCAGCGATCAGTGCGTCAATCTCTTTCTCTAATGGGATGAAGGGAAGCGTAACGACCCGCTTGTAGCTGGGTGGGTTCCAGCGTAGACCCAGCATTTCCACCATGAGCGTATAGGCGTCAACTATGATTCGCTTGTAGCCTCCACTCCAATTGTCATGGGCTGCTATCACCCGTTTAACTGATTCTGGATCCAACAGGTTGGCTCCTTTCCTAGCCAGCTGCTCTAGAAGTTGCGTCCTCTTTTTCACGGTTGAGTCGGCGTAGCCCTGCTTCTTGAGGTGCCACATGTATTCAATGATCTTACCGCGGATCTCTGCTTGCTTTGTGGCCCCCGCAGCCTGTTTTTGTCGGGTCTCTACTTTGACCAAGTTTTTCATCTTCTCTTCGTTGACGCATACTTGGCGTTTACTATTGTAGGAAGGAAAACTATTTAAGCCTTTTCCTACACCAGTAATTTCATGCGAAGCTACATCTTTACACGCCGAGAAAGAAGAGCGATTCAGGCGTTCCTCGAAGGAAAAATCAGCATCGCAGACCCTACTATGAGCCAGATTCGTTCCAGGCTTAAGTCGTTCAACAGACTTAGAGAGGACATTAACCTTACTCTGCGTCTGAGGAAAACTGAATCTAAAACCGCAACTTCTACATAGATAGCGTTGTACGTCGCCATTCTTGGTGTAGCGCACACCATCGCGCCAGACTCTTCGCGACGTGCATTCTGGGCATTTTGGGGGCTGGGCGGGTGGACTGGCAACGTCCAACTTCCCGTTTTTTCTACCCGCTTCGTCAAGTATGCTTGTCACGTGGAAGCCAACCTTTCCCCTTTTTTCTCCGCTTCGTAGATTGCGCAGTAAACTTGAAGCTGTGGAACAAAAACTAAGGCGCGTACAGGCGGATTCTTGTCCGCATGCTCACGCTTACGAGCTTCAGCCCTAGCCACCGCCAGCAAACTACCATATTCCTTGGTTCTATCATTCGGGATAATGACTAGAGCTTTCAACATTTCCAGAATCACCTATCTGAAAGAGCCTGCTCTCGATTCAAAACACTCTCGAAAACATCCTTCATAGTTCGTCTAGGGCTCTGAACCGCTTCTACTCGAACCTTGTTAAGCTTTTGTTTGAAATATATCCTAGCAACATCATGGAAGAAATCTCGAAAAGACACATGAAAATTAAGTCCGTCTATCGAAATCTCTTCGCTGTCACGGTTCAAATGCCACTGAACGATTAACCACTTTGCAGGCTCAGGAATACAAGGAGCACGCAAACAAGCCCTAAGCTCTCCCAACAAACTCGCTAAAGAAAGAAGCCCGTCCAGATCAAGGCGAAAAGGTCTAACACCAGCCTTCACACTCACCAAAACCGTACCAGTATCAAAACACTGAACACTCACAGGATAAGACAAATCAAAACGACGCCGATAACTACAGCTACTCTTACAATACTCCCAACCAGCCCCAAGCCAAGGCAAACTATAAACTTCAAAACGCAACTTCAACGCATGAACAGCCAAAACAGAATCCCAACCCAACCCCTCCAAAAATGACAAAAAATCAAACCTAACCCCCATGCCCTTCTTGTCATTTTTCTGCACGCATGAATACTCTGGTCTAGATGCCCACTCTGGGAGAATGAATCTAGCCGGGTTTTCTTTGGGGAGCTTTAGGATTTTTCCTTCTTTTCTGAGCTCAATTATCGTGTTCCGTAGCGTTCCATAAGCGAAACATCCAGTCAAGTCTAAATAGTCAAAAGCACGATTGAGCCTTTTTGCCTCAGCAAGAATGTGAGAGCGACATGTAGTTGTTGTCATTGTCATGTCATCATTTTTATTCATTTTTCTAGTCTTTTCAACAAAGCGCAGAGAACACATGTAAGCCGCCGAGTCTGGTTAGCGTTGCAGTATTCCTTATCTGAACAGGTTTGACAATATTTTTTCATGTATGCATCTAGCGGAACTTTTTTTTGTTGAGTGTTCTTAATTGCGCTCATATGGGACACTACTTCTCTTTGTTAGGTGGCTCGATGATTATCGTCGAGTTCGAGATGACTTTCACGTGGTCTTTGTCGCTTAGTTTGTAGTATCTGAGCCATGGCTTTGGTATGGTTACAGCTAGGCTGTTTCCCACGCGGATTATTTTCCTGATTTGTTCATGAGGCAAGGTTAAAACCTCTGTTAGAACATGTCGTATCTGAACCCACCTGGGTTTTGCGCCTGTGGAGGCGATGCAAGTTGGGATCATTACGGTGGAGATATAAGATTCAAGTTGACGTTGAAGAAACTGCAAAGAACGCAAGGAGCAAAGGATTTTCAGTTAGACTTCTTGAAGGGCAATCAAGAACACACGGAGAGCCCTATCCTCTGAATCAGATAGAGATTAAGGGAGGAAGTTTGACCTCAAACATAAAAGTGATCGTTAGTCCTCATCGGACCCAAATCTATATTTTCATCAAAGATATCCCAGACATCGACGAATTAGAGCGTATTTTGAAAGACCGTGAAAGAACAGAGCAAGTTCTTGATGACATAGTAATCTTCGCGGCAAATGAAACTGCCAGATTTAGTGTAGATACAATGATTCCAGTAATGTCTCCCAGTATGTTAAAGACACAACAGAAACTCACCGCAAAAATCCGTGAGGCTTTTGACGGTTTGAATGGACTATTTCAACGTGAAATCATTCGAACATCTGCTTATCTGACTCGAGGGAAGGTCGCGTTAGCTAAGAACCGAATGGATGCTTTTTTGCATGAGCTAGATAACCTCCAAAGGAACCTTATTCAATTTGCAAAAGAGCAAGGCTTTAAGGAAGCCGAGGAATTGGAAGAACAAATAAATGAAATGATCTCGACTTCAAAACGCTTTGAGGCTGAACTCGCTTTAGCACAATCACCAATTGAAATCGATAAAATACTAAAGAAGTATCAGAAAAGTTTGTTCAAGTCTTAGATATTACTTGTATCTTGTCGCACATGCTCCACAAAAACGATTCCGAGCGCGTGCTAGATCCGAGAGAATAAGATACGTCGTTTCGTCATATTTGCAATTTTAACCGATCTATTTTCTTAAGTACTATATATAAGACTTCATAGTTTCAACATGAATCTCTTTGATTGGATGACAAGTGCAATACAAATATAACATAGAAATCAAGCAAATATTGGTAGATGAGATTATGCGGAACGAAAAGGATCCATTGTTTTACGTTGTAAGAAAACAGAAAGATTGTGAATTCTCTCTAAAGTTTTTTCTTCAAAAGGAAAATGGTCTATGGAAAAACATTTTTACAATGCTTAAACTCGTGAAAAAAGGAACAAGAAAAGAAGTAAATTATGACTATGGAAAATACGTTCTTGGAGAAAGGCTTCTGGAAATCAAAAAAGGATTAGACATAATTTCAAATCTCTATCCAAAAAATGGTGAAAAAGGAAAACTGGTGATCCCTGATTACGATAAATTCGATATAACTGACGGACACCAATTGGATTTTGCATCCAGCAAACAAAGGTCTGGCAAATTAAGGTGTGAATGGCCAGCGACGTATCGCAAGTTTTGGGTCCAACAAGATAAAAAGGGTAAAAACTTACATGATGAATTGTTGAAAGAAGGATTGCCCTATTATCCTAGCTTGATTGAGGCAGTTGTCGATTTTTTCGAACTTGTGGTTGAGCATTTTAGCTCCCATGGCGAAGTTTATGTAACTATTATCGATTATCGTGCCCGAATTGAAACCTTAAGACTCAGCTTTTCAAAAGCGGAGTTAAAGCTAGATTCTCCAGAAATTGAATTTAAAAATCTCGTTGTAAAAGTCTTCGCAAAATCCGGCTTAGAAACGGCTACTCTATCTGACATTTATCCCAAGTCAGAACTCGTTAATTTTGATGTGGGTTTTCAACCTGATCGCTTGTCTGTTGCATTATTGTTTCGACAAGACAATTGGAAGATTGATGGAAAAGAATTTGCGAAGTGGAGAGAAGAAGGGGAAGGAGTTTTCACTGAGAGATCAGAAGATGAGATTCTTTCACTTACGAGAGCTGGCGAAAGCCAAGACCTTGAATATAAACAACATGTAGATGACGATTCTAAGAAGAATGATTTTATTGAAACAGTAATCGCCTTTCTAAACACAAATAGCGGGATCATTTTGGTAGGAGTACACGATGATGGAACTATTGTGGGAAGCCAAAAAAACGTTGAAGATTTCCAGAAGTTAATACATGACAGATGTGACCCACCACCAAAGAATATTAAGATTGAAGAAAAAGAGATTTCAGGGAAAAAAGTAATCGTTGTGGAAGTCCCTGAAGGCGACAATAAGCCGTACCAATCTAAGAGAGACAGGAATTTTTACGTTAGGCATGCTGCAACCGATATGAAGATGGAACGATCAGAGTTGTTTCATCTTTTGAAGGAAAACAAGGAACAATGGGGAGTATCCCGTTATTAGCGAGAACAGAGTTTGGTTTTACCCATTTCGTTTATAGAATCCTCCACTGCATGTGCCTTTATCGTTGCTTTTCAAGATCTTTCCAGCGGATTAACCCAATATAAATAAACATTGCTTGAAGCGAAGACTTTAGTTAATAATTCAGGTGTCGCTGTTTTTATTTTGATAAAGGGCTGATGAGCGAAATTAGAAAGATACTCAAGCAACACTTTCTTGTCTTGATCGTTCAATCTACTGAAAAACTGGCGACAGTAGGTTTTCGACCTTACAAGATCAAAGTCGAAATCATGAGCTTCTAAAAATCTCCTCACTTTCTTCTCCATCGAAATCTCATCTCTTCTATAATCAACTCTGATCATGCCAGCTTTTTCAAAGAAGGGGTTGTACTTGGCCATTACGGCTAAAACTTCAATTACTTTGGCGTCAACTTTCGGCATCGTTTCTCTGACCAAAAAAGCTCCTAGACCGATGCCTCTGAATTTGGGGTGAATTACAACTCTGCTGATTCTCGCGATTTCTCTATTGATTAGTCTCGCCTTGTGCGAGTCGCCAGGCGTATAGACATATCTTTCACCGAAAACCATGTTCCTAGGTTTCAAATTAAGATAAGAATGGGAATAAACGATAACACCAATCATTTCGTCATTAAAAAGAAGCTTATAACCGTCTCTTAACTTAACACTCTCACGCTTATTTCCATCTTTAGTTTTGTAATGAAAACGGCTCAGCCTATTGTAATCTTCAATGGTTGCTTTCTTTATGCTTACGTTCTTGTAAATACTACATCTCTTAAATGCAAAATCATTATTTGCAACTTTAACATCCCTTTCGAATCCCTTCTCAATTACAACATCTGGCTGAAAATCCTCTAGAAGATCCAGATGCGTAGTCGCCACTATAACGGTCTTTCCACATTTCCTAGCTACCTTCTGAATCAAATAAGCAATAATTGAAGCCATAACTCGGTCAAGCGTAGCACAAAACTCATCAATTATCCAAACATTCTTCTCTTTATTATCCATCAGCTTAGCAAGCTTATAACGATACTTTTGCCCATCACTCAGCTCCCTATATTTTCGTAGAAAGAGAAACGCATCGTTTAAACCACATAAACTCAAGATTTCTATGGCTTCTTTTACGTCTCCTCCAACACCTTCAACAAGGGTTTCATCAGGATCTATTTCCAAATCATTCAGCTCTATGGCTTCGTCACCGAAGAACTCTTTGAAGGCTTTAAGAAGCAATGTTTTTCCCCCACCGGAGTCTCCAGTTATGTAGATCAGGTTGCCTCTGCAAAAATCTAGAGAGAAATCATTAAACACGACAAAATGCTTAGCCTCATCAACGCCAAGCCCAAAAGCCTCACACACAGCTAACGTTCTCCTAGTAACTTCAGCTTTAGTGGAGAATTCAACATGACACCTCAGTGTCAACGGTTCTTTTGGATGAGTTCTTTCCCATTCCCTATCAAGACGGTTACTCTCAACCTTTGCCGCGAACCTTTCCGCAATAGTCCTCAGCTCTTCATCATTAATCTGAAATGGCTCTCGGAGCCTCAGTAAATTGTCAATTCTAAGATCATTCTCATTCAATAATTCCTTAATTAAATCACGCGAACCCTCAGAGACCATCCGATAATACTCTTCAGCATCCAAGAAAAGGTCATGTTCGCCACGTATCTTGTTCATAACCTGTCGAATCAAACGGCGGTCCACATCATCCACAGGTAGCTTAACCACGGTTACCTGCTTCATGCCCATATCTTTTGCAGCCTTTAGGCGATGTTCTCCATCCGCGACTAAATAATTCTTATTCGTTATGATCGGGACGATGAAGCCCCAACGTTGAATGCTCTTCTTCAAGGCTTTAAACTGTCTAGCCGACATCCGATTAGGATTCTCGCCGTCCACCCGAAGCCTATCAACGTCAACAAGCTCTGCGGACGGTATCTTCAACTTTAGCTCCGTCTCTTTCACCTTTCAACTGTTCAATAATCTGTTTTCTCTTAACAGCCATTTCTTTAGGCCCTAGATAGCTGAAACGCTCAAGATACTCCGCAAAAGACACTTCAGGACCTCTACCATAAAACCTATGTTCGTCTCGTTCGTAATGTTCACGCATAATTTGGATTTCTTCTTCGTCTGAGCAGGGTATCCATTCGCTTTGGTTTCTGCTTTTTGAGAAACGGTAATGTCTATGTCCAAATATTCCGCTGTCTGATACATCCCACATTACAGTGTCTGTCCAGTCGTCTCCCGGCTCCACAGCAAAAACTTTCTCCAGCTTCTTAAGCCGCCTCAAAATCGCCCGGTTACTCATAGATCCTCTCTCCATGCTTAGCCATAATCTGTTCATAGAGAACCCTCAATTCTTCCAACTCCTCTTTAGTGTGGCTTTTCCACCAGCCTTTCTCAGCCCCATTCATCATTAGGCGGTTCCCGAAAAACGTGACCACCTTGTTGTATCTCTTGACGATTGCTTTTTCCTCATCTGACAAATTAGCGGTTAAACAAATGCACTTCTCTATGACCTCATGCAAGGTTTCGATGACTTTATTTTCCTCATCGTTTAAAGCTTCTAAACATTCCATTCTAACTTCTTCGTTACTGGACGGGTCACAACCTCGTAAGTCGAACCAGCTAACCTTGTTGTCCTTGTCTCCGTAACCAAGCTCCCGCGCCTTAGTGCGCAAGAGAGTTAACTGCTTACTGAAGTACGCGCTCTCGCTTTCAATCAAAAGATCATAGTCAAAAGGGGGCAGTTCTGGCTCAAGTGGCTTAACCTGCTCCTCCAGCTTCTCGATCCTCTTAATAATTGTCGCTTTCAATGAATTGAACCTCCACGACCCCTATGCACCTTCGGTTCCTGCACACTCTCCTCCAACTTGCCCAGACGATCAATAATGTCTCGCGTCTGAACAATATCTCTATGAATCTCCAAAGCCTCAAGAATAGTTCTAAGAGCACCTACCCTCGCGCTGTCGTTACTTGCCTTCAGGTAGATGCTCCATGCAGCCTTCTGAACCGCATTCAATTTCTGCTCTATCACATCAGTAAACTCTGCATACTTCTCCAAATTCAAAAGCACAGGAACCCATTTCTCCCGACGCTGCCAATCACTCCACAAAGCACGCTCCGTAACCCCATATTTCTCTGCCAATTGAGCAACAACAGCGGAAGGATGAAGCCCCGTACTAACAGCATCCAACATTTCAGCCCTCCTCTTGAGGATTTTAAGGTTCAAGGTGCCCCTCTCTATTACTCAAATTTGACTAATCTCTGTGGTAAGGTCATTTCCTCTCGTTCTCCTACACTACACCTTGGAGAAACTAAAACACCACACGCACAAGGCTCAGCTCACAAGCTGCCTCCGAGACACCTCACCGAAAAAGAGACACCAAAGAATAAACAGTGTTTTCGGTTAATAAACTCTTTTGCTTGTTGATTAACAGAACCAAAAGAACTAATAGAATTTGGAAGAAACATCAGAGCTAGATATACTTAACAAAAAAAGAAAGGGGATTTACTTAGTAGCTAATTGTAGTTTCCTGTATCTTCTGAGTAGAGCTATTCCTGTTAATGTTCCTGCAGCTATGAGGGCTACTGCGGTTACATAGTATATCAATGGCGTTGATGATAAGGTTGAACTATCTGATGATGGGTCTATGTGAAACAGTAACATGTCAGTTGCTACTGGACCATCGCCTACTGAAGCTTTAACATGAACCAGATAGATGTTATCTTCAATCTCCATTTGATAGATCGTTTCACTGCTTTGCCACTCATAGATGCCTGTTCCAGCATGATTCTCTGTCATGTTATCAGAAACCCACAAAGTCCCATTTGGATAGTAAATGTCTACTGTAACATTAGCATCTGAAACAGCTTCCATAGTGTCAGCATCTTTAACCAATGCAGCCAGTTTGACCTTAATCTTTTCTTGGGAGGCATAGTCAAAGTCGCCTGAAAGCTTGATTGACAACCTTCTCTCTGGAGGCGGTGCAGGTACATAGTATGCAGTTACGGTAGTGTCAGCGGTCAGGGATATGGTACGGTTGGGATTAGTTGAAGCGTCTTCCCACCCAACAAAGTTGTAAACGGTAGTGTCAACAGTCCAGGTGGGAGGCATAACAACATCATGATCTCCCTCAACAAGACTAGCCGAGTAGTTGGTAGTCTGACCCGCACCGTCAAGAGTGAAATCAATGTCATCAATAGGAACAGACTCGACATTCAAAGTGTGAGTTGGTGCAACCTCAGTGAAGTTGGCGACAAGCCAGTGATTATCGTTCATAGTAACCGTGTAAGGATTAGCACTGCCAACATCAACACTGTCAAGCTCCCAATGATCAAACAGCCAACCGCTATCAGGAGTAGCAGTAACAGGAACCAATGTATCTTCATCATAAGTGTGAACGCCAATAACAGGATCAGTAGTGCCAGAACCAACAACGCTGATAGTCAAATCAAAAGTTGGAACAGCCTCTTCAGTGAAGAAAGCTGTCAAAGCATAATCAGCATCCATAGTGACCGTGTAAGGATTAGCACTGCCAACATCAACACTGTCAAGCTCCCAATGATCCAGCATGTAACCAGAGTCAGGATCAGCTGCAACATCAACAGCAGTCCCCGTAAGATACACGTAAACACCAGGAACGGGATCAGTAGTACCACCAACACCATCAACACTGATAGTCAAAAAACGAATGACTGGGCCTGCATTTTGGAAGTAGCCGTGTCCTATCTGGTTGGGATCCAACAGTGCGTTTATGATGTGGTAATGATTTGCTCCGTCCCATCCGAGAAGTCTTGTATCGTCTCCAAGGGTTATGTCGGAGCTTCCATAGCCCACTACGGTGAAGGTTACGTTGGCTAGAGTTCCTGGTCCAGATACTACTTGGGGCGGTCCCATTTGGTAGAATGGGCCTGCCATTGTGAGCGACAGTTCGCCTATAGTGTTGTTGAAGGTTCCAGGCAAGAATACGGCGTTTGGGCTTTCGGTGATGATGTCTCCGTTGGTGACTTCGACGCCGTTTAAGACGGCTGGGTTGTAGGTCAGAGAGAACTGGTAAGATGTAATGTCGCTTCCAGTGTAGTCTGTGTAGATTGACACCGTGAAGTTCTCGCTTGGCCTCCAACTTGGGTCTCCGATGCTATTGGGGATAACAGCGATGTAGGGAGATTCAGGCACAGTAATAGGCATATTGCAGAAGTAGCCGTGACCTAAGTGGTCTGGCATTATAATAGCGTTTACGATGTCATATTGTATAATAAGATCTGGGTCCCATCCGATGATTTTGGTTAAGGATCCAAGGATCAAGTCAGAGCATCCATAGCCTACTACCAGGAAGGTTACGTTGGCTAATATTCCGGGTCCATATGTAGTGGGTCGTGGAAACGGAGGCATGAAGAAGAAGAAGGCAGCTGCAAACACTCTGCCCGTGGTATTGTCGATGATTAGCGGTTCGAACTGGCCAGGAGGATCCTGGATGAGGTCGCCGTTGACAACTTCAACGGCTTCCAGAATACTTGGGTCAAAGTATAGATCGAATTGCCAGCCCAAAATGTCATTTCCCATGTAATCTGTTTTTATTGCGATGGTGAAGCTTGTTCCTGGAACTAGTGTTGGATCAATGATCTCAGCGGGATCTACATAGATCGCAGGATATTCAGGAATAATAGCTGAAACGAGTTCAATCTTAAATGCTA
>Ga0209978_10000936_pt1 | contig 11715 bp, 9 predicted proteins | sample BentaG_FD_182805 | JGI IMG/M metagenome (GOLD analysis project Ga0209978, IMG submission 182805) | Deep subsurface microbial communities from South Atlantic Ocean to uncover new lineages of life (NeLLi) - Benguela_00093 metaG (SPAdes)... | ecosystem: Environmental > Aquatic > Marine > Oceanic >...
TAGCAGCTTTATCCGAAGCATTATAATCAATTGCACCACTAAGATATAGCGGTTGATTTGCAATAATACCTACAGTTTGGTTTTCTATCCTTCCAAACCCAATAACAATGTTTTTTGCCCAATTTGGGAATATTTCAAAGAATGAATCTTGATCAACAATTAACTCAATTATTTTCTTCATATCATATGGTTCATTCTCACTTTCTGGCAATACTTTATTTAGTAAGTAGGGGTCCATAGCAGTAAATTTTTCTAAGGGATGTGGAAGATCGTCTAAATTATTTGATGGCAAGTAAGTTAATAATTTCTTAACAAGATCTAGTGCATCTTCTTCAGTATTCGCAACTCGGTGACAAACACCAGAAATTGTTGAATGAATTTCAGAACCTCCTAATTCTGAAAATGATACATTTTCTCCCGTTATTGATTTAACTACTTGAGGTCCTGTGACAAACATAAAGGCGTTTTTTCCGCCCATAATAATAAAATCAGTTAATGCTGGACTATAAGCAGCACCTCCAGCAGATGAACCTAAAATTACAGAAATTTGAGGAATAATACCAGATGCCTGTACGTTTCGATAAAATATATCGCCTAATCCATCCAATGCATCAACACCTTCTTGAATACGAGCGCCTCCTGAATCTATTAAACCGATTACTGGACATCCCATTTTTAATGCTAAATCCATTATTTTACAAATTTTTTGAGCATGAGCTTTTCCAATAGTTCCTCCTAATACTGTAAAATCTTGGCTATAGATGAATACTTTACGACCATTTATCGTACCAAAACCGGTTATCACTCCATCTCCAAGAAATTTTTTTTTCTCCAATCCAAACTTATCAGAATTATGTTTAACAAATGAGCCAATTTCGATAAATGATTCATAATCTACTAATAATTCAATCCTTTCTCTAGCTGTTAGTTTACCTTTCTTATGTTGAGCATTAATACGTTCTTCTCCTCCACCAAGCATAGATTCATCTCGCAACTCTTGCAATTTTTCTGCAATTTTGAAGCCGTCTTTTGACTCATTATTTTTTAGAATCATATCAATCATTTAACTATTTAATTAAACAAGTTATTATTTTTATCCAAGGCTAATTTATAAAACTTTCACATGAAAACACACTATCAAAAGTATTAAATCCTAAGTGAGTTTATCAAAGTTTCTTAGGAATTTTATCAAATTCCATAATCGAGATAATTAAGTGAGAAATAATAAATTGTAACTATAAAAAATAAAGCAGTTTAAGTTTTAAGCGAAAATTCTTCTAAAGCTACGATTTGACAGTTAAAAATATTTAAATGGAAACTCTTTTCAATAATTGATTAATCTAAATATTAATTTGTTTAATAATTTCGATTTAAAATGCTCTCTAAAATAAAGATTGTGCATATAGATAAAACTAGTTCTACTCAAGATGCCGTGGTAGAATACCTTCAAAATGATTATTATCCCTCATTATTACTAATCGCTAAGATCCAAACTAAAGGCCGTGGAATGAAAGATGATGATTGGGATTCCCCAGAAGGGGGATTTTGGGCGACATTGGGTATATCGACTTCATTACATTTTAATTATTCACAGCTAGCTTTGTTTCACTACTTTACAGCCATATTGTTAACAAGAGTAATTAGGGAGGAATATAACATAATAACTCAAATTAAGTGGCCAAATGATTTATTATATGATAATAAAAAACTTGCAGGAATTTTAATTGATTATATTGTAGGCACTCAAAAAAATTATCTTTTGATTGGAATGGGAGTAAATCTAAACAACTCTAATCATGAGATGCCAAATAATCTAAAATCAATAACAATATCAATTAAGGATATAATAAAAAAAACAGTTTCTCTAGATGATTTCGCTCATCAAATTCAATCTCAAGCAGATCATTACTTTTCACCTATTATTGAAAATAATCAAAAAGTAATTCAACATTTAATCCAAGAATATAATCAATATTCCAGAATTTATGGAAAAGAAGTCATTCTTGATGACTCAAAGAGATATTTTTGTAATGGAATTAATCAAGAAGGAGTAATGCAATTTAGGAAAGGAGAGAATACTTTAAATTTAACAATTGATGATCTAACAAGAATTAAAAAGATAATCTCTTCATAAATACTGATCAATTAAAAAAACTAAATTATTAAATAAAAAGATAGAGCTGAGGAGAATAGAACTCTTCTAGTGTTTTTATGTTCGCTCTATGAGTATTGAGATGAGGTTATTTCCGAAGCCGCCGAAATTACAGCTTCTTTTTATTTCCTTAATCACATTCTTTCTACTAATATTGATAGAATATTATTCCCAAATCCTCATAGTTCTGATAATAATGCCTTATATTTATGATAGAGTTTTTCAATAATAGCATTAAAGGCTTCAATAACTCCATCTCCGGTTTTAGCACTTGTCTTGTAAAACCCAAGAAAGTTGTGCTTATCTACTAATTTTTGGATTTTAGAATCATCAGAACTGTTTTCATCCACTAAATCTACTTTATTTGCAAAGATAACGACAGGAATCTCATCACAGTATTTGCAGATGTCCCTATACCAATCAACAATGTGCTTAAAACTTTTTTTTCCAAGGTTATTATCTTCCAGAGAATAGACAATTATAGCTGCCTGACTTTTGTTGAAAAAAGAGGTTCGTAAAAAATTAAAGTCAACTTGACCAGCAATATCCCAAAATAATAACCTAATTTTATGCTCATTAATTTCCTTATCAAATACGAAAAATTGCGCTCCAATAGTCTTAATATAATCCTGTCCAAAAGAGCCTTTTGTGAATTTTTTAATTAGTGAGGTCTTACCGACCATTCCATCGCCGATGACAGTAATCTTAAACTTAAATTTCTTTTCGATCGTGTTCATGATTTAATTTTTCAGGGAATGAATCGGGCATTATTATCGATATAAACTATTTGGATTAAAGAAAAAGAAGTTACTTTTGTTTAAAAGCCTTTTTAATAGTATGTTATAATTTTTCTAATAATGCCTTATATACGGTATAATTCATCTATAATGGTATAAAAGCTTCAATAACTCCGTGACCTGTTATAGCATGTGTTATAAAATACCAAAAAAAATTTCGGTCATTGATTATTTCTTGGATGTTAGCTTTATAAAAAAATAAAAGTTTTCTTTATCTATAATTGAAATCATCAAAAAAATTAGCAAAATTGCTCAAAATTGTTAAATTAAAAAAAAAAGAGTAATAAAAAAATTATTAATTAAGGCGTTATACCTAAAGAGTTCTCTATAAATCTCTCAAACTAAATGTGAATTTTTCAGGATGTAAATAATAATATCCTTCAGATTGTTTCCATTTCTTAAGTAATCGCGCCTTATCTACTTGATTCGTTTCTTTTAATGTGAAAGGAATCTGTTTTTGTTCAGGGAGTTCTTCTAAAATTTGTTCAGGGAGTTTTTCTAATTGTTCAAATTCAAATATAGGTTTTTTATAAGCTTGAGTCATTTTTTTTTCACTTTTATGTTTTTTTTACTTATAATTTGTAACATTATTATTGCATATATAGTTTAGATTAATGAAGTTTAGATGGAGTCTTGGATTAACTATGGATCATAAAGTATAAATAGAATTCAATGCAATATTCACTTAAGGATCATTAAATAAGGAGTACTAAGTGTGGTTTCTATATGTAATTATCCTCCCGAAGAGATTATTAAACCTATTTTTGGTAAGCCTAACTACGAATTTATTATATTATGGATTTTGAACAATAATGATGTGTGCACATGGGCAAACCTGAAAGAAAAAATTACACATTCCACATTATCAAACTACCTAAACAGACTTAAGGATAGAGGCTACGTTGAAAAGAGCACATTCAATCAGTATAGAATTACCTCTAAAGGTAAGGATAGGTATTATGAACTATCTGAAGCAAAGCAAAAAATAAGAAAATTAAGTTTTCCTCCCTATGCTATACTTAGAAGGAGGAATTATAACCACTGGATTCTGTGGATGGTGTCTAACAATAATTATTGCAAGTGGTCGGATTTTTCTGGGCCTCCTCTTTCGATCAATCAATCTTCTTTATCTAAAAATTTGAATTCGTTATTAGATAAGGAATTTATAAGAAAGGAAGAAAAAGAATATAGAATAACTCGATTAGGTAAAACTGAATACTCAAATATGTTAAGACTGTATGATTTAGATAGACAATCAATCTTAGAGGAAGAAAGTAAACGGATTAAAGAAATTACTAAAAGCACAACTAATTTCTTTAAAGAGTATAAAATAGAAGAAACTGGTATTAAATTTCGGTTTTTAAACAATAAATTAAAGCTACCATATGAAAAGGTCAAATCCACTTTAAATAGTGAAGAAGAGTATGATAAAATTTTACTTTATCTCTCTATAAATCATCCAGACCGATTTCCTCATTATATATCTCCAGAGAAGTTTTCTAAAAAGTATGACATCAATCTGATTAAACTTAACTTTGTTATTCTTCGAATCGTTGAAGAAAATATCTTTCCAATAAAATTTTTTAAATTAGATTTAGCCAATGGAAAGACATTTTATTTTCAAGTAAATGAAAAATTAGAACGGATGCTTAAAGTAATTGTTGAAGATCACATTATTCAATTCACATATTTAAATAATTTAAATGAGGAAAAATCTGAAGGACCCCCTCCATTAACAATGGAAAGTACTGCTCATGCAATATTAGAGGAGATAATTGAAAATTTATTTAAACCGGGTTTAAGATCAGTTTTAAAAACATTCTTACCAGATTATATTAACTATTTAGCATATAAAATTGAGAAAGAAAGAAAATTAATAGATACTTTTGACAAATTAGAAGGATTAATATGGAAAGAAATCCAGATCTTCAGTTTTTCTGAAGTACAAGAGCAGTCTGATAAAAGAACTGAGCTTAGCTTTTATATAGATCCTGCTAAGAGTTTTGAAGAAACTTTAGAAGAAATCAATAAAGCCATTGAACGAAACCCTAAAGAACTCGATCTGTATTATATTAAAAGCAAGATTTTAATATATTTTGATAAATACAATGAAGCCTTAATCCTTTTAGATGGAATGGTAAAAGATTTCCCTGAAAATGAAAAAGATCTCAAAATGAAAAAAGCATCTATTCTTAAAAGAATGAGAAATCTTGCTGGAGGATTCGAAATTTTAGATGAATTAGTTAAAAAATACCCCGAAGACAGTGATCTTCTCAATTATAAAGCGCTTTGGTATCAATACTTAAATAATAGGGAAGAGGCCTTAAAATTAATCCAAGGACTCATAGAGCGAGAGCCAAATAATGGAATTTATCACGATTCATATGGTGAAATTCTTATGGCTTTCAATGACCACGAATTAGCTATAAGCAAGTTTCAAAGGGCGATAGAACTGAATCCAAATAGTTGGTATATTTATCAAACTTATATTAAACTTGGAATTTGTTATAGAGAGCTGGAAGATTATGATTTAGCACTTGAGCATCTAACGAAAGGTAAAGAGCTTATAGATCAATCTCCAGGTGATAATGATATAAAACAGATGTGGCACTCTTATGCTAAACCCTTTATCGAAGAGATTAAAGCGCTTATTGAAGATTTTTAATATTAGAGTTTAAATTTCTTGAAGAAATATAATAAAAAAAATCATATCCTTTCTACAAGTATTGATAAAATGTTATTCCCAAAACCTCCAAAATTACATGTAATCCCCGTTTTCGCGTCATCAACCTGCCTTTTTCCTGCTTCTCCTCTTAATTGCCACACCAACTCTACAACTTGAGCGACTCCAGTGGCACCTAAGGGATGTCCTCGTGCTTTTAGTCCTCCAGAAGGGTTGATTGGTATTTTTCCTCCAATTTCAGTCAGCCCCTCGTGCGCGGCTTTAGCACCCTCGCCCTTTTTGAAGAATCCTAAATCTTCACTTTGGATTATTTCTAATATCGTAAACGCATCATGAACCTCACATACATCTATATCTCGAGAGGTTTTTTTTGCCATTCTATATGCCTTGCCAGAACAGATTTTTAAAGCTTTTAAAGTTAAAAGATCATCGCGTTCATAAACGATATGTGTATCTGTTGCTTGACCAATACCAGAAATTAATATAGGTGTATCACAATATTTCTTTGCAATATCCGCATTACATAATACTACCGCAGCGGCTCCATCTGAGATAGGGCAACTGTTAAAGAGCCTTACGGGATCAGAAATTATTGGATTAGCCTTATCATCAGCTAAGAAATCGTAAACATTTTCCCAATTTCCTTTTCCTTTCTGAATAGAAATTTTCATATAATCTTCTATAGTTCTTTGGAAGTGAGCGACTGGATTTGAAGCTGCATTCTTATGATTCTTTATTACAATATCTGAAAACCAATCAATTTTTGCGTTATATCTTTCAATGTAAGTTCTCATCAACATTCCTGTAAGCGAGGGAATGGAAATTCCATGACGCCTTTCAGCCTGATGATGGGTTATAGTAGCCATATATGAAGTAAAAAACCCAGGTATTCTAATATGAGTCATTTTTTCACCTCCTACGACTAATACTAAATCACTCATTCCAGATGCTATTGCTTGAAAACCAGCTTTAATGGCTGACCCCCCACTAGCAGGTCCATTTTTAATCTGATCTGCGGCAGCAGGAATTAGATTAATTCTATCAACGAGAGCACTAGCAAGTCCAGAGACTTTATTAAATGCATCTGAACCCATACACCCAACATAAACAGAATCAAAATCTTTATCACTAGTGTTTGAGTCTTCTATTGCTTCTAATGAAGCATCTGATAATATATCCATTAAACCTTTATCTGGGAGCCTTCCAAACTTAGTGTGACCCACTCCTATAATCGCTACTTGTTTCATAAAGATATCTCAATATCAAATTAGTTACTATTAATATTAAATAATGAGATGATAAAATAAAAAAATAATCTGTTTACTTCTTAATGGTTCTAAAAAAAAAAATTAGGTAGGTTTTATAGCGCGAACTTTAAGACTAACTGCTGGAATTGAATTTGCGAACGCATTCATTTCCTCTAATTTTTCTTTCGGAATATCTTTAGCATCAACTAACTCTCCAGTTTCAGAGTTATATGCTACGGATGGTGTTCCACAAGAAGTCTGCTCAGTAACATCGTCTAAAATAAAACCAACCTCCTTAATCACACTTAGATAATCGTCTTTTAACATTGCGCCTGCAACACAACCGGCGTAAGCTTTCATATTTTGCTTGATACTCTCGGGTAATTCCTTATGAAGCACAATATCTGATACAATTATTCGTCCACCTGGCTTCAATACGCGATAAACTTCTTGATACACTCTTTTCTTATCAGTGGATAGATTAATCACACAATTAGAGATTATAACATCCACAGAGTTGTCAGCTACAGGCAAATTCTCAATTTCCCCTAGCCTAAATTCTACATTTTCAAAGTCTCCTTTTAATGCGTTCTCTCTTGCTTTATCGAGCATTTGATAAGTCATATCTACTCCAATGACTTTTCCAGATTCCCCAACCCTATTAGCAGCTAAAAAACAATCAATACCCGCGCCTGAACCTAGATCAAGGACTGTTTCCCCTTCTTTTAGGTCAGCCGAAGCTGTCGGGTTCCCACATCCAAGATTTAAGTTGGCACCTTCAGGTATATTTTTCAAATCTTCTATTGAATACCCCATTTCATTGATACTTTCAGTTGGTCCACAACATGACGATGATGCTTCGGGTTCTGCTGAAGGAGAGCAACAACTCGAACTCGAAAAATTGGCAATTTTACCATATTGATCTCGTACAATTTTTTTAATTTCGTTATCTTCCATTTTAAAATCACATCTAAACCTTTTTTTATAAGAAAAATTAAGTTTTTCTTCTTAAGTAATATAGTTGGGATCAATATATAAGGGTTCCGAATATTCCGGATCCTAAATAAAAAGATTTTTGAATAAAGAGATTAATTTTCAGAACCGGAATAACTTTTAGCAAGAATCTAATTCAGTTTCTAATAATGATTTATCCAATTTTTTTAACAATATAGTTAATATTTCAATGTCATTAGGATCAAATCCGCTACAACAGTTACCCAGGATGCTATTCAGTTTTGGAGTTTCATTTTCTAGAGTTTTGCCTTTTTCCGTAAGAACTACTAACTTAATCCTCCTATCCTCGGGATGATCTTTTCGAACTACAATATCTTTTTTTTCCATAGTATCTACAATCCCAGTTATAGTCGATTGAGAGCAACAGCAGGCATCGGCTAATGTTTTGAATTGAATGCCATCAGTTTTCCAAAGTTGTTGTAAAATTGAATATTGAGCCGTTGTAAGGTTTTCTTTTTGAATCACTTTTCGCTGTAATTTTTCAAATTTTTTGTTTATTCTGTTGATCAATTTGTAGATTTCTGAAAAATCGAGGACAATGCAATTGTTATCTTCACAGTTAATATTATTTTCTGACATAATCTTATTTTTTAATTATTAGGTAATAAAATATTTGTACCCTTAATATATTTATTTTTTATTACATATTTAATCTTTCATATTAAAATGTGCTAAAGAGTATATTTCCGAAAATCAAAATCAAACTTTAACAAAAATTATAATACAAACCAACAAAAAAAAAAGATAAAAGAGGATTATTTAGGATTTTCATTTTTAACGATTGTAGCAATTGACATACCAAAACCAACACACATACTGCTAATAGCGAATTCATCTCCAGTTTTCTCTAATTGATGAACATTAGAACCAATTAATCTGCAACCTGTCATTCCAGTTGGGTGTCCTAAAGCAATTGCTCCTCCCCATGGATTAAAATTAGGATTATTCCAATCTAAACCCAATTCTTTACAACAACCATAGATGACTGAGCTAAAAGCTTCATTGATTTCAATATAACTCATATCTTCAAATTTTAAATTTGCTCTTTTTAGTGCTTCCGGCATTGCTTTAACAGGTCCATCCAGCATTATCACGGGATCGGTTCCAACAATAGCAAAATTTAAGATTGAAGCGCGTATTTTAAGACCTAATTCTTCTGCTAACCCTCTTGTCATCCAAATTTGCGCTGCTGCTCCATCACTAGTAGGGCAACTATTCCCAGCTGTTAAGAACGCTTGACTTTTTCGACCTGTAATTGTTCTCAAATTTGCGAGTGCCTCCATAGTACTATTGGGGCGAGGAGCTTCGTCACGAGTGGTTAAAACAGAATGGCTTTCATTTTTTACAACATTATTTTTTTCGTCTAGCATAGGTTTTCCATTTTCATCCAGATTTGGGCACCAAATTGGCTCAATTTCTTTTCCTCTGTCATCCCAAGCTTTATCAGCTTTTTGATGGGAAAGCAAAGAGAGCTGATCTAATTTTTGTTTAAGTTTATCTCTATATTCTCCCTTAAACTCTTTAGGAGTTATCCCATTATGTTTAGAAAAATAATGTATCCCTAATACATGCGCACTTGTAATCTGCCCCGCAATAGTTGTATTATGCTCTTTCATTTTTGCAACTATTTCGGGATTCGTCATGATCTTCTTGTTGGGAGGAACCATTAAAGGTTTTCCCAATTCTTCATTAAAAACATTCGAGTCAGCCATAATTGGGTATTTATTTTGAATTTCTATTCCTCCGCAAATGACCGCATCGTGTACACCACTAGCGACTGCTTGCCACGCAGAGAGAACAGCTTGAGCACCACTCGCACAGTGTCTATTAAGACTCATCCCCCCTACACTAACAGGAAGGTGTGCCCCTAATGCAGCGTTTCTTCCAATATCCATTGCACAATCACCTATTTGACTATTACATGAAACCATAGAATCACCGAGAAGGCTCATATCAAAATCATTTCGCTTTTTTAAAGCTTCATAACAATGGATTATTAGATCATCTCCTCTATGCCTTACTATAGTCCCTCTCCTCTTTCCTATTGGAGTCCTCACATAATCGACCAAGATAGGTTCACGTTTTGGATCTTTGAAATACTTTTCATACATACTTACTGCGTTTGCCATAATTCTTCACTTCTTAAGAAATTTTTAAGGAATCTAATGTATATTTATTAATTAATTTTGTTTTAAAATAGTGTATATCTACTTAAAATAATAATTAATGTGAATTTATCATGTTAAAAGGAATACATTTTCTTCTTACTTACAAATGCAATTACACATGTGACCATTGTTTTTTGTATTGTGGACCTCATTCTGAAGGTACTTTTACTTTGGAACAAATTAGAACTGTTCTTGACGAATGTGTTAAAATCGGTACGATAGAATGGATTTATTTTGAAGGTGGGGAGCCCTTTCTGTTTTATCCTATAATGCTTGAAGGGATAAAACTTGCTAATGAAAAAGGATTTAAAATTGGTATTGTAACAAATTCATATTGGGCAACTTGTATTGAAGACGCTGAAGTGTGGCTTAAATCCCTTACTGATTTAGGCGTGAAGGATTTGACTGTAAGTGACGATGAATTTCATTTTGAAAATAAAGATGATAACCTATCCAAAGTAGCAAGAAGCGCAGCAGATAAATTAAAAATTCATACATCTTCAATCAGTATCAATGAACCAAAAGTAGAAATGAGATCGGAATCCGAATATGAAAAGGGAAAGCCCGTAATAGGTGGAGGAGTAACTTTTAGAGGTAGGGCTATTGAAACATTGATTGAAGGCCTACCTCGTACAAAATGGGAAGAATTAAAAGAGTGTCCATATGAAGATTTAGAGGGGTTAGGGAGAGTTCATGTCGATCCTTTTGGTAACGCTCAGATCTGTCAGGGCTTAAGCATAGGTAATTTCTGGGAAACTCCTCTTTCAGAACTAGTAAGAAATTACAATCCTGATGATCATCCGATATGCGGTCCTATACTTCGAGGAGGTCCAGTTCAATTAGTAAGAGATTATAATATTAAGCACGAAGATTCTTATGTAGATGAATGTCATATGTGTTATAAAGCGCGTCTAGCCCTAATCGATAAATATCCTCAATATCTTACGCCAAGACAAGTATATGGATTGGAAGAAGAATAGAATTATTCGCAAGTTAAAAATCTACGTAAATTGCTGGCTTAAATGGAACTGCTTTTATTAACCGGTTTTTTGGATCGTAATCTGAATTAATATATAGTTTGCTGTTAATTCTTTTTTCAATGTAATCTCTGTATTCTTCTAATAAGTTTTCTTCATTTAATGTAGCTAAATTCTTTTCCCAAATCCTAGCTTTTATTTGACTTTTAACGTACGAGATCAAATCTTTATTTTTGATCAAGTCACCTTTAACTTTACATTCGTCAATTACTTCTTTGAAATCCCCTTTTTTAGAACTAACTATCTCATATACGTCCTGTTTCCATTTAGGAGATGTATATACATAAATGTTACCAGAGTTGCTAGATTTCACAATTTTTAAAATATTTAAGATATCCTCAACAAAATCGGAGATATATCCGAACTCTCTTTCAAGTTCATTATCAACATAATTACTGTTAAAATCTGTCCAAATGGTTTTTGACAAAAATTCCTTGTTTCCTAGCTTCTCCCAAAGTTCTTCGCATAAATGCGGCATAGTAATAGAAAGAATTTTAACCCATTCAGGAAACACGATTTTATAGACTTCCAAAAGATCGTTTTTATCTTCAGCATATTTACTAAATTCTTGGAGTAAGTTAAAAACCTCGTAAAATGACAGTTGAAGATATTTTCTT
>Ga0209978_10000937_pt1 | contig 11704 bp, 12 predicted proteins | sample BentaG_FD_182805 | JGI IMG/M metagenome (GOLD analysis project Ga0209978, IMG submission 182805) | Deep subsurface microbial communities from South Atlantic Ocean to uncover new lineages of life (NeLLi) - Benguela_00093 metaG (SPAdes)... | ecosystem: Environmental > Aquatic > Marine > Oceanic >...
TTCCGTACTACCACCTACAATGCTGCGAATCCTTTTAAAAGTTGTCCAATCAAGTTTAATATTCGCCTTAGAATAGCTTACGAAACCATACCGGTCCCATCTAGCATCAACATCTCCACTTTCGATTCCCAAGCGGGGGTCAAAATGTTCTTGTCTTACTCGCTTCAGCGAAACTTCAGCAGTGCCATTAGGTAGCTTTACATGAAAGTCTCCCTCGAAAAATAGTGCATACAAAAGAGAGCAGCTGATTTCGATGGATTTAGGTTCAATATCATGGGGCTTTTTCATAACTATCTAAATTCCTATACTTCGCTGGATTCTGAATAAGAATAGCATCAGCAGTCTCAAACCATTGTAACTTTAGTATACTATCGATAATTGCCAATACTCAAGAACGGTACACGAGATCATACGGAGGTTTATTGAGAGTAAAAAAATGGATCCACCCAACAAGAAGCCAATTTGTGTGATCCTGCAATGCCGCCGTCGGCGGTGCCGGCACCCCAGATAAAAAGGTGCGCCTGACATTACGCCTGAAGGCTAGGCGTGACACTATGGCTTTAAAAAGGAACCTTTTCTCTGAAATATTTCATTAGTTCTACTACTAATGTGAGTTAGATTACAAAGAAAAGTAGCCCGCGGATTATCTTTCTTTTTTGTATTCTCCTCCTCTACGGTTCTCTGATTTCAATAATCTATGTTCTGAATAAATAATTGAGGACGCACGATAGAACCACTTGAATAGGAAATTACCTTCATCTGTTGTCAGTGTCGTACTACTCATAACCGGTAGTTACTTGGGTCACCGTTCCGCTAGCATCGATGGTATAGGTGCCCTTGGTAGTCGCGGTGGCGACATAGTTGACCAGCCCGGTTACTGCATTATCGGCAATTATATCGTGCTGGTAGAGAATAAATCCATCAGCGTCACCGGCTTGGTAGGCAGTGCCATTCGGGTCATTTACCTTATCTACAGTGACCGCTGAGGTATCATCAGGAAAGTTAGCCATATTGCTGGTAGCTGAAGTTACCGGATTAGGTAGTGTGCTCAGTTCATTATCAACCATCATGGCAATCACAGCTGACTGGATATTGCTTAACTCAGTAGCTGCCGCTTCCGTTTCATCTGGAGTTAGCGGTGGTTTTGGTGTTGGTGGTACCATATCCAATTGGGTTACAGTACCTTGAGAATCAACAACATAGTAATAATCGGTATATTGAGAGCGAAAATAGTCAATTAAGGCTGTTTTAGTCGCATCGGCAACGAAATCGTGCTGGTAAATCACGTAGCCATTCTTATCTGCGCCTAGGACATACACATTCCCAGCTGGGTCACGAAGCTTATCGGCAGTGCCGGCGACTGAGGTGGCATCAGGAAAGGCACTCATGTTATTAGTAGCTTCTGTCACCGGGTTAGGGAGAGTACTTAGGTTATGATGACGCATTATTGCCTTAACAGCCTCTTGAACGCTGGATAGTTCCTCTTTAGCTATTTGAGCTTCTTGTCTTTTGTCTTTCTTCTCTTTCATCTTAAGGATAAATACATCAGCCGCACCTATGTGGGTTTGTTCCGGGAAAGTGCCATATGTTCTACCCACTACATAAATATGATAGACACTTTCGGATATCTCTGTAGCTACACCCGATGCACTGTCCCCCGAACCAGTGCCGAACTGGTGTGCCCATAGTTGGTCACCAGACCTGCTATATTTGAGAAGGAAAGCATCTACATCTCCGATGCTGGTTTGACCAAGCAAGGTGCCATTTGTGAAACCTACTATATAGGCATTCCTCAATCCGTCTACTGCTACACCAAGAGCCCAGTCTACCCCATCACCACCGAACTGGCATGTCCATAGCTCATCCCCGGATTCATCATACTTGCGGAGGAAGGCATTACAGTCTTGCGAGGGAGTACTATCCGATAAGTTGCCGCTTGCATACCCTACTAAATAGATACTCCCCAACCCGTCATGAGCGATGTCAGTAGCGGAATTGTCAAAATCCGCACCAAACCTGTGTATCCACAATTGATTACCAGAGCCGTCGTACTTGCAAACAAAGGTATCGTTATACCCTGATGACACATCTCCTCCCATTTGACCGGCAATATAAGCGTTGCCATCACGGTCTACAGTGATAGATTGAGGTACGTCACGATTAGTATCTCCGAACACCTGCATCCACAGTTCATTACCGGAGCTGTCGTACTTACAGATGAAAGCATCATATCCGGCTGAGGAGTGCTGTCCAGGCTGGGTTCTATAAGTGTCACCTATTATATAGATACTATCGCTTCCCGCTACAGCTACACCATAAGCATGTTCGTCGCTTTCAGTGCCGAATACTCGTGTCCACAGTTGATTGCCGGAACTGTCATACTTGTGAATAAATGCATCCGTATATCCTACACAAGATTGGTTACTCGAGATGTCGTATGTGCTGCCAACTATGTAGATATTCCCTAGCTTATCCACAGCTATATCCTCGGCACTGTCAATGCAACTAGTACCGAACTGTCGTGTCCACAGTTCATTCCCGGAGCTGTCATACTTACTGATAAAAGCGTCATCAGAACCCTTAGATGTCTGTCCTGACAAGCTGCCGTCTGTCATACCGGCAATATAGACATTACCTAGTATGTCGAGAGCTATACAATGAGGGATATCGTCAGAGCCACTACCGAACTGATGAAGCCACACCTTGTTATATGCTATGGCTTCTTCAGGGTCGAGTTCAATGGCCCTATCTAAATCGGCTATAGCCAAATCCCACTGTTTCACACCACAATAGGCAAAGCCTCGATTGCTATATGCTTCTGCTAATTCAGGTTCAAGTCCGACTGCCCTATTAAGATCAGCTATCGCTAAGTCCCACTGCTCCTTGCCATTATAAGCAACACCCCGATTGTTGTATGCCATAGCTTCTTCAGGGTCAAGCTCGATGGCTTTATTCAGGTCGGCTAATGCTAAATCCCACTGCTCCTTGCCGTTATAGGCATTCCCTCGATTGTTGTAGGCCATAGCTTCTTCAGGGTCAAGCTCGATGGCTTTATTCAGGTCGGTTATTGCCAAATCCCACTGCTTCTTTTCGTTATAGGCAGCACCTCGATTGTTGTAAGCCTCGGCTAATTCGGGATCTAGCTCAATTGCTTGGTTATATTCCATGATAGCCTCATCCCACTGTTCTTGTTCACTGTATGTATCTCCCAGCTCAAGGTGCTCTAACGCTGGGTTAGCACATCCTAGAATTAATAATGTCGAGCAAATAAGCAGCATGACTATTTTCTTGCGTCTCATCACTACACCTTCCTTCCTTATTTAGAAAAACTAAAAAAGGGCACCAGCCACTGCCATTAAGTTAGCGGGTGGTACCCTTAGCACATCCCTTCATGTCTTCCTAAGCTCTATTTGTTTTTAAGGTTATTCACATGTTCGAACTTGAGCTTAGTCCTCTGGTGGCAGTTTGTCAATACTAATAAAAAAAGGAACGATTAACAAAACAAGCTATTGTTACTTCAGGGTAAATTCAGAGTGATTGCTCCGCTGCAGGTGATACTGATTATGAGATAAACCAATATTGTACTCCAGTCACTAGTCTTAGTAATAGACGTTTACTCCTCGCGCCTCTAATTTTCGTATATTCCCCAAGTCTTCTGAGCCTTCCGAAAGGTCAAGGGAGTTGTTATCGAGGTAAACGTAGTCTGTCTGGCCAATTCCTGGATTCTGCAGTAGAGGCGAGATATCGCTAATTTGGTTATACCTGAGGTCGATTTCCTCTAGAAGAAACATGGAAGCCAGGGGCGAGATATCCTTTATCTGGTTGCCGGCAAGATACAGCCCGTTTACGAAAATTACAGAAGCGAGGGGAGAAATGTCACTTATCTGGTTGCTGCTAAGGTCAAACTTTACTGCATTGGTTGCAGAAGACTGTTCAATTTCTTCCGGGGGCATCTCCTTCATTTTTTCCAGATTCTGGCGGAGTTCCCTTTCAACATCCTCTCTGCCCCACATAAATAGTATTGATGCTAGAGGAGAGATGTCGCTTATCTGGTTGCCACTAAGATTGAGCTCCCTTAAGGTATAAAAAGACAGATTAGAGAGAGGCGAGATATCCTGAATTTGGTTTTGACTGAGGTCGAGAGATTGAATCATGTATACAGTCGCGAGGGGTAATATGTTCCTTATCCGGTTATTACCGAGGTCGATACGATTTAATTCCCTCAATTCAGCAAGGGGAGTGATGTCGCTTATATTGTTGTTTTTAAGGTAGAGCTCATAAAGACCAGTCAGAGAGGTGAGTGGCCACAGGTCGCTAATTTGGTTGCCATTAAGTTCAAGATGATAAAGGTCATCCAGGGAAGCAAGGGGCGAAAGGTCGCTGATAGCGTTGTCATTAAGCCAAAGCTTTTTCAGCTTGGTCAGGTAAGCGAGAGCTGATATATCACTGAACCGATTACTGTCAAGGACGAGTTCTGTCAATGATTTCAATGAGGAGATAGGCGAGATGTCGCCTATCTGGTTGTTCTCAAGATAAAGCTTCTCTAGCTCAGCTAAGGAGGCGATGGGAGAGATGTCACCAATGCGGTTATCCCCAAGGTCTAGCCATTTGAGTAGAGTCAGTTGTGTAAGGGGAGAGATGTCACCTATCCGGTTGTTAGCCAGGTTGAGAGACCGTAATCTGGTCAGAGAGGAGAGCGGAGAGAGGTCGCCTATCTGATTATTTTCTAGGTAGAGCCGCCCAAGGGAAGATAAAGAACTAAGTGATGAGATGCTGCTTATCTGGTTGTCATTAAGGTGAAGTTCATAAAGATTGGTCAGAGAGGGAAGGGGCGGAAGGTGGCTAATCTGGTTATTCTGAAGGCGCAGTGTATTTAGTCCTTTCAGTTCGGCCAGAGGTGAGATATCACTTATCTGGTTGTTCTCGAGAAAGAGCTTCTGCAGTTGGGTCAAGGAGGCAAGGGGAGAGATGTCGCTTATCTGATTATTGTTAAGAAGGAGCAGTTCTATCTGAGGTAGAGAAGCGATGGGAGAGAGATCGCTTATCTGGTTATCTTTGAGGAAGATTTCTTTCAATTGTATCAAAGAGGTGATAGGCGAGAGGTCACTTATTTGATTCTCCCACAGTCTTAATTCGGTTATTTTATTTAATGAGGCAAGTGGAGAAATATCTTTTATCTGGTTATCATAAAGCTCGAGTTCCTCAAGATTAGTCAGTGAAGCAAGTGGGGAGATATCACTTATCTGGTTATTTTGTAGATGTAGCGCCTTTAGATTAGTAAGACTGGAAAGGGGTGAGATATCACTAATCCGACAGAATTCAATGGTGAGTTTTTCCAGTTGTTTCAGCGAGGCAAGCGGTGAGAGGTCATTTATCCGGCAAGAGCGTAAGCTGAGCCCTGTTAAGTTAGAACAATATTCAATGCCAGAGAGGTCGGTAATATTTTTCTTGAATTCGCTAAGTGAGCTGAGATTAGCTAATTCCTCTTTGGTTATCTCTTCATCCGGTGCTTTCCCCAGATAATCCCTTACAATTCCATAAAAATCGGTATCAGGGAGGACCGGCTCAGTTTCAGTCGGTGAAGGCACCGGAGGCCGTGCTGGCAGTTCTGGAGACGGAGCGGGTGGAGTTGGTGGTGATGGTTGAGTTGGAGCTGGAGCCTGCGTTGGTGCTGGAGCCGGGGGTTGTGCAGGTGCCGGGCTTGGTGTTGGCGCAGAAGGTTTAGCACACGAGCTCAAAATTAATGAACTGATAAGAACTACTATAAAAAACGGCCACCACTTATTCACATTCGCTACCAACCCAAACCTAGTTAATGTAGTATAGCCAGTTTTCGATATAGTTATGTATAGTCTAGTTGCCTTAGTGAGCATTGTCAATAATGTGTTTTAATATTAGGCGTCAAATCAGGTATTTGTAGATCCTCGAGTGATGAAAATCTAGCTAAAGTCACACTTCGTCAGATTGTGCAATAGGCTCATAAAAAGGAACGATATTTATTTCCCCTTTTTGCCCGCTTGCCTTTTCTCGGGTTCACTCTCTGTGGCTTCTCTACTCAACCTCTTAAAATTTCTCTTCCTGCCGCAGTATTTACAGATTCCGATTTCATGAGAGTCAATTATCCAGTAATGTATGCACTTATCGATCCTGACCACCATTGTAGTGTCAACTGATTGCTCGAACGTGAAATAGCCTAGATCCCCAAGACACTCCTTAACAAATTTAGAGGGTCCGGGTTGATTGCAGCCATGAACAGCCACTATAGCGTTTGGGGATAGGTGTCGCTGCCACGAAAGTATGACCTTCTTTACATCTTCATACTCATGCGAAGTGTTAATCCACAACAAACCTATCTTGTCCTTCCATCTTCTGATAGCCTCTTCAGAGGGTTCATTTAGAGAAACTACGGTATCTTGAACCCCAGCCTTGTTTAGGTTAGCGATGAACTCCGTGTGTATATTATCTTCATCCACCTTCACATGGTCCAGACTTCCCTTATGTGAGGCGATGCTATACACTTTGTTCTTCTCTCCTGCCTCTGACCCCTTAGCCAGCCATACTGTGGACTTGTCTTTCCCCCTGCCAATCTCAACAATAGCCTGACCTTCAGGCACGTCCTTCGCCAGTCTATAGAGCAACTCACCTTCAGCATCGGAGATACAACCTTCAATTTCGCTTGTAAACTGTCTTACACTCGCAGTTTCATTAGCCATCTCTGCTACCTCCAAAAGCTGCCTCAGTCACACTTCCCCTATTTAGCGGTCACCGCCGTCAACAACAGCACGGTCAACTTTATTTTCTATTGCACGGCAGTCTTGGCAATCGTTACTTGAAATCTGGTAACCGCTCTGTATCACCCAAAACCCATTCCAGCGCACCAATCAAAGCCACCAACCCCGGAGTAGAGTAGCTCTCTGGGTCTCGCATCCTTCTCAAGTGCTCATCCTTTAGCCTCTTTAATGCCTCTCTTATCTCCTTTTCCCCTCTCATTCCCTCCCTCCTTTCCGTCAAACCTTCCCTTGCACCGCGCACAGCGTTTCCTCTTATCCTTGCACTCGAACACAATCAGATAGTTGCCATGACACTCATCACAGCGCTGATACTTGCCCTTTTCCTTTTCCGCCATGCCTAGCCCTCATGCAGCGCAGCCCGCAGTTCGCCAAGACTACTCCGGATATTGGCCCAAATTTGGACATCAACCAGAGACATCACCCCGTATTCACCATCGTGCCACGACACGGCCAGCTTATCTAAGTCACTTAGTATTGCTCTCACTTCATCGCCACACCCGGCAGCCTTCATTTGCCTGATATCATCAGGCGTCAGCACCGATACCATCTTGAGTAGAATTTCACCTAGCATCTTTATACTCCTGTGGAAGCCTCACCCTGACTGCCTGGGGACGACCAATGCGGTCTTGCCCAACTTCAAATTCTACTTCTTTTCCTTCTCCAAGTGAATCATAGTCCACGCCTTCAAGCTCCTTGCGGTGGAAGAAGAGGTCTTTGCCTTCCGCCGTCCGGATGAAGCCAAATCCTCGGTCTGAAATTACTTTGATTGTGCCCTTTGGCATAGAATACCTCCTTTCAAAATCCGCTGGCTGAGGAACTTATCATTTCAGTCCTATGCTAAGGTTAACCCACCATTTTCTGTAGGCGTATTGGTGTTCTTTGCAGTAGAGAGGCTTGCCGCAGCCAAGACTAGGACACTTGGCAACTTGCGATAGATGCCAGCCAAGGTGTTTTTCATAGAACTTTCTTATGGCTTCCCTTTCCTGCTCTTTTCGTTTGAAATGCTCTTCACTCATCGCTCTCCCAAATCCACTGGCTGGGCTTACTCGAACTTGACTATCTACCCATCTTTGCAGACAAACAATGGAGCAAAAGTCGTAGTGGTCAACAGACCCCATCCCTTTCCATTAGGAAACTGATAGCCAACCGTTGAGCTCTATGCAACGGGCATCATCGGGTGGAGCACATCCCTCAGAGCACCCAGTATAATCGGCCCTTTTACCACAGTACTGGCAAACGGCATAACACTTCTTTGCCATTGACCACCCCTCCAAAACGCTTGCTTGGGCTGCACCTTCTCACAGCAGTGGAAACACCCTTGACACTATTCTAACACTAGATGCTAATTCTTGGAATAGCAAATTGAAGATTTAAGGATTCTCCGCCCTTCTGGTTTACATATGCGAACCCCGCATGTCCGTCCCTTTGTTATGTTATGTTTCTGGCCCCGCTCTTTCTTCTGACTGTTGAGTTTCTAACGTGTGGCGATTCTGCCATAAAGTATATAATTAGGATAAGTGCTTAGGGAAAGCTTTGGGGGTTGATGTGCCTACAGTGAATGAGCAACTTCTGAGGTCAAAGTTCTTGGGGGCTTTAGTCGGCACTGGAGTAGGTGAGGATAGGCAACAGTGGGAAAAGCGAACCAATCTTGGAGCTGAGGCAAAACTGAAGGGCGTGTAAACGGATGGGTGGTGACAAATGATAGAGATAGACGGGAGTCAGAAATCAGGATCGGGAACAATAGTTAGAGACGCAGTTTCTCTTTCGATTTTGACTGGCCAGGAACTGTATTTAAAAAACATCAGAGCAAGAAGAGATAAACCTGGTTTGCGACCTCAACACTTGAAGGGCGTGGAAGCTTGTAGCCAAATCTGCCAAGGTAAATTGGAAGGAGCCAAAGTTGGATCAAGGGAAATAAGGTTTTGGCCTGGAGGGAAAATAAGTGGAGGTAATTTCAATTTCGATATCGGAACAGCTGGTTCCACCACTATGTTAGCTTCAATCTTGTTGCCCCTATCTCTATTTGCTGAAAGAGCTTCGACTTACACAATTACCGGCGGTCTATTTCAAGATTTTGCTCCATCTGCCTATCACCTCAAGTATGTTTTATTTCCAGTTTTGAAAGAAATGGGAGTAGATGCCGATTTCGAAATAATTCAACCCGGTTACGTTCCCAGAGGTGCGGGAGTGATAGGAATAAAAATTAGGCCACAAAGAGAGCAGCTAAGACCCATTGTCCTGCTTGAACAAGGGAAAATAACAGAGATAAAAGGGGTTGCCCTTTCGTCTCTGCTTAAAGAGAGAAGAGTTTCGGAAAGAATGGCTAAAGAATGCCAAAAAGGACTAAAGGCAAAAGGCTATAGTCCAAGAATAGAAATAGTTTACGATGTTAAGGAAGAGCCAGCTTTCCCAAAAGTCTCAATCCAGGCTGGAGCTTCCTTAGCAATCTGGGCAAAGACGGATACCGGGAGTCTGATTGGTTCGGATATGGCCGGCGAACTGAGAAGAGCTGCTGAATTTATTGGAAAGCAGGTTGCCAGAAATCTGATTGAAGATTTGGAAAGCGTAGCAACAGTTGATAGACATCTAGCTGATCAGCTAATACCCTTCTGTGCTCTGGCTGATGGGGTTAGTGAGTATCTGATTCCTCAAATGACCGAGCATGTCGAAACCAGATTGTGGCTGGTTGAGAAAATACTTGGTGCAGAAACCGAGGTTAGGAACAACCGCGTAATAATAAGAGGAGTGGGATACTGGAGGTGAAAGGTGGGTTCAAAAATAAGGGGGATTTATGCTACCGCCTTAAGTCAGTTGTGTGTTGATCATAATTTAGCATCATCCCCTTAACCCATTCCTGTTTCCATAAAACTCGCTCCAGCGACCGACCTCTACCAAAACTCTACAATGCACCATCCTTGTAGGCTTTCGGCTACAACTACCATAGTCACAGCACCGCTGGCAAAAGAGCTTCTCAAACTCCTCTGGCTCAAGCTCATAGACTGTCTTGCCTTTTAGATCTTGTATACTAACCCTTTCAATGGCAACCAACGATGACATCACAGACTAGTCCCCACACAGCGCAGCCCGCAGCTCATCAAGCCTAACCTGGACATTGGTCCAAACCGGACTATCTAACCCCCCATACTTGCACCGCCAGGAAACAGCCAGCTTATCCAACTCATCAAGCAAGCCCTTCATCTCTTCCCCAGCACCAGTAGTCACCGCTTGCCTTACATCCTCAAGCTCTAGCCCCATCACCATCTTAAAGATAATATAGCCTAGCATCGTACACCCCCTTTTCGTTTAGCACCTTACTTCAGCTAAGTAGGCATTCGAATTACTGCAATCCCTAGCCTCTTCAGCTATCTCAGACGGTATATCGCCTAGACTATCAGTAACAATTTTAACTGTCATAACGACTCCTCTCCCACCCCTAGCTAATTGCTTTCTGCCTCCAGCCTAAAAATTCACTTTGGCTTCCTTTTATCTGGAACCACACTTAGCGAAAATCCTACACTCTGCCGTCTGTGAAGTGTTGCTTGCCACGCAACTTCCCACAGAGTCTTTGCAAATCGCTGAGGAGCTCTATCTTTCACCTTATCCCTTAGTGCCACTAGGTCTTCAAGGTTCAGGGAGCCAACTTCTACTACCATCCTCTTGATGCCAACAATTGTTCAGTCGGAATCTCCTTTATATCTAACCCGGGCATAGCCTCTCCGAGGTTCTTGGAGACCTCGGCAATGATTTTTGCATCCCGGAAATGGGTAGTAGCTTTGACGATAGCCTTAGCCATGGCTTCAGGGTTACTTGACTTAAATATACCTGAACCCACAAAGACACCATCAGCACCAAGCTGCATCATCAAGGCAGCATCAGCCGGGGTAGCCACGCCGCCCGCAGCAAAATTAACCACGGGCAATTTCCCTATCCTGCGCACTTCCTCTACGAGTTCGAAGGGTGCGCCCAATTCCTTGGCTCGAGCCATAAGTTCGTCCTGAGGCATGTTCACCAGCTGACGAATGCCATCCATTACCGCCCGCATATGCCTGACCGCTTCAACGATATTTCCCGTGCCAGCCTCACCTTTTGTCCTTATCATTGCCGCTCCCTCGCCAATGCGACGCAGCGCTTCACCCAAGTCTCGGCAGCCGCAGACGAAGGGAACTTTAAAGTCGTGCTTCCATATATGATGACTGTCATCAGCCGGGGTAAGCACTTCAGACTCGTCCATAAAATCAACACCGAGAGCTTCCAGTACCTGAGCCTCAACAAAGTGCCCGATACGGCACTTTGCCATCACCGGAATGGACACTGCTTTCATAATGGCTTCAATTACCGTGGGGTCCGCCATGCGGGCTACGCCGCCCGCTTTCCGTATGTCAGCCGGGACTCTTTCCAGCGCCATCACAGCACACGCGCCGGCATCCTCAGCAATCTTGGCATGCTCTGGAGTGACCACATCCATAATCACCCCGCCCTTCAGCATTTGCGCAAGACCAGTTTTTACCTTCCACGTCCCCGTTTCCATAACATGCCTCCTTGACAAGAGAGTTCAACATAGTTACCTGTTTGTAATCGTATTTTGACAACTTTTTCGTGTTCATTTATATAGGTTATTATACTTCTTTCTGCACCTTTCGTCAGAATGTTCAAAAGGGACAGCTTCCCTTCTATTCGGTGCGGTTGTCAAGGGTTGGCGATATTGACACCACCTATTTTAGTAGTATAATCCGCATTACAGGGGGTGATAGTAATGGCTCTTTCTGGTCACCGCTTTCCATTCACTGAACAAAATGTCAATAATGCTCCAACAGATAAAGGTGTTTATGCTCTGTATGATGAAAATGTAACAATCTATATCGGGAAAGGCGACGGGGAAAACGGTATAAGAGAGCGACTACAACGCCACAAAA
>Ga0209978_10000938_pt1 | contig 11690 bp, 8 predicted proteins | sample BentaG_FD_182805 | JGI IMG/M metagenome (GOLD analysis project Ga0209978, IMG submission 182805) | Deep subsurface microbial communities from South Atlantic Ocean to uncover new lineages of life (NeLLi) - Benguela_00093 metaG (SPAdes)... | ecosystem: Environmental > Aquatic > Marine > Oceanic >...
ACGGTCTCCGAAAACTTTTGAAAGTACCTGAACGTCCTTTACTAAACAATATGGTAAAGCCATGTACGGGACACACTGCAGATGTAGCTGCTGATTTAGTTTATAAAGCTGCAGTAGGGGGTTGCGATGTTGTCAAAGATGACGAATTGATATCAAATCCATCCTTCAACACTTTAGAAGATAGAATAGTTAAAGTTATGGAAGCTGTCGATAGAGCAGATTCTGAAAAAGGAGAAAAAACGCTTTATACCATAAATATTACAAGCAAATTTCCAGAGATGTTTGAATACGCTGATAAAATGGTCGAGTTAGGCGCAAACGCACTTATGTTAAATTATCTCACTGCAGGTTTTGAAGCGCTAAGAGCTATTGCTGAGGACCCTTCTATAAAGGTACCGATTTTAGGCCACATGGATTTTGCTGGCGCGTATTTTGGTGGTCACTGGACCGGGTTAACAAGTATGATAACTCTTGGGAAATTCCCTCGAATGTGTGGAGCGGACACAGTCGTAATTCCTGCCCCTTATGGAAAAGCAGAAATTTTAGATGAGAGATACGAGCAAAACTTAAAAGTTCTAAGGTTTCCCTTCCAACATATTAAACCAACTTTACCTATGCCAAGTGGAGGTATCACGCAAGGAATGGTCGAAAAAACTATGAAAGAAGCCGGAAAGGATATTTTGATAGGAAGTGGTGGAGGAATTCACAGTCATCCTGATGGTCCAACAGCGGGGGCAAAAGCATTTAGACAAGCAATCCATGCAGTAATGAACGGAATTGAAGTTAAAAAATACGCAAAAGATCATGAAGAACTAGGGAAAGCACTTGGAGTATGGGGTACTGGAAAGACAAAATTAATTGAATAATTTCTTTATTTTTTTTATTTCTTAATTCAAGAATTAGGTTGTTATGCATATCGATTTAGTAAAACTCTCGTATTTGGATTAAAATCATCCTTTTTGATAAAATTAACAATTTCGTTCCCGCATAAATCTAAAAATTGGAGCTTTGAAAGCTGTTTTAAATATTTTAGATTATCTAAATCACTAATTTGGTTATTAGATAATACCAAATGAGTTAAGTTTTTTAAGATTACTAACCCTTTTACATTTTTGATTTGATTGTTTGATAGATCTAATTTTTTCAAATACTTTAAATTCTCTAATCCGTGTATTTCAGAAATTTTTCGTATATTATTTTTCCAACCCCATGGGGTGCCTTTTACTTCGAATTCGAGATAATCAGACAAATCTAATCTTTCAACCAATAAATTTGTAGAATTTAATTCGAAATAAACATTCGGAATCTCTTCAATTAATGTTTTAATAGTAAAAAAGTTAATAAGTATGGCGCCAAGTTCTTTATGGGAAAAACTATTGATTTTATTCCTTCTAATTAGAGGTTTTAAAGCTTTTTTGTATCTTTTATTCTCATAACCTTTTTCGAGGCTAATATAATGAGTTTTTCTAATCTTTTTTATTTGTTCAATTAAAATAATTTTAGATTCGCTAGAATTGATTTTCACTAACGCTTTAACGACTGTTAATAAGCAATTATAAGACTTTTCATGTTGAATCGACCACTCAAACACAGGGAGACTGCTATTAAGATGATTTACGCTTAAATAATTAGCTGCTACATTCCTTATATTTTCACTTGAATCAGAAAGTAGTAAGTTTTCGAATAAGGCGAAAAGATTCTCACTGGTCAATTTAATTTTAGCAAGAGCTTTAATAGAATCTTCTCTTGTTGTATCGTCGTCGTAATTCTCAATTATTGAAATTAATTGCTCAATTGTTGTAGATTTATCTAAGCGATTATTGATATAGTCTTCATAAATTCTATCAGGATTTAATTCCATACTGTGATTTTATCAAAATTATTATTTTTAAGGAGAATTGTAATAAATAAAGGCTATTTAGGAATAAAAAATTTAAGGAAATTTTCTTCCTGGAATCTTATCAACTAAATCTTTTATTGTGGCTTTCAGTTTATTAAAGGGTCTTAAGTTTCCAGAAAAGGGGGTACTCATTCCGTGATATAAAATGGGCTCTAATTTAGCTTCAACTTTTTCAATCTTTTTTAAATTGCCTTCGGATAAGCAATAAAGGAAATAGTCATTTCTATATTTCTTAAAAGTTAAAAATCGATACTTTTGAAATCCTAATCTAACAGCTATCCAACAAGGGTAAGCACCCGTATTTCCTAATGTATTTGCCGCAATCGCTTCTATCTTTGCTGTAAGTTGAGATTCTTTCATTTCTACTTCTTCAGCGAGATCTTCAAATTCTCCAGGCGCTTTAAGACTTAAATTTTCTTCGTCATCGAGCAAAATTGATATCACTCCTATTGACATGGAAGACAAACCAACATAATCTAATCTAAGCCAATCATCTACATAGGGAATCTCTTGATCTGTAAATACATCTTCTAGTTGCATATATTGTTTAAAAATAGAAAGGAGATGCACTTTGAATTTCTTCTCAATGTTGAATTTATCAATTTTACTGAGGTTGTTTACATCTTTACTACCAACTAAATCTGAGAAATATTTCGCCATTTGCTCAAGAACCCATTTACCTTTTTTATCAGGAAATCTCCCGTAGAGGATGTAAATAATATTGTTCTTTTCCAGGAATTGACATTTCTCTGTTTCGTCGTTTTCAGATTTGAGGAGCATTTTGTCAAGATCTCCACCTAAAATGCTCGTAGCTATGTTATCTAAATTATTGGTTAATTCTAATAAGTATTGTAATCTTTTATTGCTGGCAAATAAAGGAGTTCTATCAACCGATGTAATTCCACAAAATTTTACGTACTCATTTCTTCCTTTTAGATCAATCCTCTCAGTATCTAAAGAAATTGAGGCAGATTTCTCTTTTTTTCTTACGCCGTGTAGTTTTGAGGAAGCAGTTTCAGTTTTAGGTTTGAATTCTTTAGGATCGAGTTTTTTCGATTCATCTTCTGTGCTCTCAACATGTTTGAAAGAAAGATGAGGTAAAAAAAATCTACAGTTTGGGCAGAGTTTATCCTTTGGATATGGTTTCACAATTATATATCCACAATTTTCACATACAACTTGATCTTTCTTAGGCGAAAATAGAGGATTAAGGATTAAAAACCAACTCCAGTAGTAATTTACTTTGTCTTGGATAATTAAATCTAATAATTAATTATTATGTGAAGAAAATAAAAAATTTTGTATATATATATTGGGATTATAAATATTTATCAGCAATGGAATTAAAAGCCTCTAAAAATATATCATTTTCTTCTTTTGGCCCTATCGTGATTCTGAGATAATTATAAAGACCTGGTTTACTGAAATGCCTTACTAAAATTTTGAGATCTTTTAAATCCCATAAGAATTTCAGAGTTGTAGATTTATCATCAAATTTTATGAATATAAAGTTCGCATCTGAAGGAAGGACATTTATACCATCATAACTATCCAGTTTTTCTGATAGTCTTTTTCTTTCTGCAATTATTTTCTTATTTTGATCATATACTTTATTCCTATGCTTAATACAAGAGATAGCGGCAAGTTGTGCTAAATGATTAGTATTAAAAGGTAGTTTAACCCTATTCATCTCTTTAACTATTATCGCATCAGCTAAAGCGTATCCAATTCTTAAAGAGGCAATTGAGAATGTTTTTGAGAAACTGCGGCAAACTATTAAATTTTTTACATCCTTCAATAATGGTAGGCATGTATAATCAGAAAAATCTGCATATGCTTCGTCTACTACAACAATTCCGGGGAAATTGTAACAAATTTTAAGTATTGCATCGTTATCAAACGATTTTCCATTTGGATCGTTTGGTGAATTTATAAACAAAAGTTTTCCTTTTTGGTCGTAAACACTCTCTGGTATCGAAAAATCGTAGTTTAATTTTATCTCGTTTATTTTTGCATCGTAAAGGTTAGCTAAAACTTTATACAAACTAAAAGTTGGATAGAAAATAATTACTTCATCACCTGGATTAACGAATACTTTAAAAATAGCATCTAGAACATCATCGGAGCCATTTCCTATAAAAACTGTATTTCTATTAGTTAATGTATCTTTATCTCTTAAAAGTTGATTTAGAACCGCTTTGCGAAGCTCAAGAGCAAACGGATCGGGATACTTTCTCAATAAATCTTTACTTTCTAAAGCTAAATTTATATCTTCGAGTATTTCTTGGACTGGTGGATACGCATTTTCATTAATATTTAATTTTAACCAACCTTCACCTTCTGGTTGTTCTTCTGCTTCATACGAATTATACTTTTGAAGATTTTCTCTGAATAACTTTTCAATTTCCATTTTATTTACCTTGTTTTTAGAAATAGATTACTTGCCAGTTAATTCTTAATAATTAATAAGTTTAAGTAACAAATTACTACCATTTATTTTTTGTCTTTGTACTTAGTCTTTTTTAGTACTATAAAAAAATAAGATTAAAAAACTCAATTTTTAAATGTATGAAATTTATTAATTTTATAATATTATTTAAAGATGATAATTATTTATTGTTGAGAAGATTATTCATGGAATTCGCCATAATGTTTCAAGTTTTGGAAGGTGGCATAAGTGAGCCTATAAAGTGGTCCAAAGAACATCTAACGGCAGAAAGTAACATAATCATTTTAGACGAAGGGTCTTCTTCGCTTTATCTATGGTATGGCGCTAATCAGGGTTTAGTTTCAAGGAGAACTGCTCTCAGACAAGCACAAGCACTAAAAGGGCATGGTTTTTCAGTGGGTAAAAGTATAGTAGGAAGAGATATTAGAGATTTAAAAGAGATAGATCAAAGAAAAATTGGGAGATTACCAGAAATCGACGAATTAAACGACGAACTCCAAGCACTGTTAAATAAAAAAGTCAAACCCTTAGATGATTATACCGTTACTTTTGAATTAGAAGCAGATATCCCTTCAGCAATCAAACCAGCACCTAAACCTGAACCCGAACCAAAAGTCAAACCTATACCAAAAATCACAGCAGAACCTGTGCCCAAGCCCATAAGTAGACCAAAAACCATAAAACAAGTAGCTCAACCAAAAATGGAGCCTGCTTCAGAATATGATACGAAAGTTGAAATTCCAAAAATCAGAGAGCCAGTTGAGAAAGTAACTGATAAATCCACCCCGGTTTCCATACCAGAACAAGCTAGCGCTCCCAAATCTAAATTAGATCTTGCTATTCAGGCAAAAATAGGATTTGTGATAATTGGAGTATTAGATCATTATGATGACATATGGATTTCGAAGAAAGAGGATGGGAGGTATTCTGTCGAACATATGGATGGTAAAGTCTGCGAATTCTCAATTTCCGATGGTAAGATTAAATTCACTTCAGATTCTTTTTCTGGAATTTCTACCAATATTAAAACGGAAATACAGAAGAAATTTGTAGAGCTTTCAAAAATAATATAATTAATTATTTTTTTCTTAATTTTTTAAATATTGGAGTTTAAATCTTAAGCCTTTTTCTTAAATAATAAGAATTTCAATAGTGACTTAAAATTAATCTTAGATAAAACCATTGCATGATAAAATGAAATTTGAAAACTTAGCAATCCTTTTTTCAGATTTAGAATCTACTAGGAAAAGGCTCGAAATGATAGACTTCTTATCAAGTTTTTTTGAGGAAGTGAAAAAGAGCAAGAATTTTGAAGATTTAGATAAAATAATATATTTATTACAAGGAGAGTTAGTTTCAAATATAAAGCAATTCCCTAAAATCGGTCTTGCAGAAAAAATGATAATTGTAGCGTTAACACTCCATTCCGGTATCGATAAAAAAAAAATAAAAGAAATTTTGATAAAGAAAGGTGATATTGGAACTACTGCAGAACTAATTTTGGCTAAAAAGAAGAAACAGAAATCTCTATTTGATTTCGAGGATAAGCCAAATGAAATAAAATCTTCACTAAAAATTTCAGAATTATATTTAGCTTTACAGAAAATTGCTTTAAGTGAAGGCGCAGGATCACAAGATGCGAAATTAGGAATTCTAAGAGGATTAATGAGAAAATGCTCACCACTAGAAAATAAGTATTTATTGCGAATTATTACATCTACCTTAAGAGTAGGTGTGTCGACTTTGACTATAATTGATGGCTTAGCATTAGGTTTTACGAGCGTCAAAGAAAACAGAAATATTATCGAGAAGGCTTATAATCTACATCCTGATTTAGGATATATTACAGAAATTTTAGCAGAAAAAGGAATTTCTGAAGTTAAAAAAATCGAGATAACCTATGGAATACCGATAAGAATGATGCTTGCATCTAGAGTTCCATATGGTGAAATAATTGAAAAACTCGGAACACCTCTTATCGCAGAATATAAATTAGATGGTGAAAGACTCCAGATCCATAAACAAGGACAAGATGTAAAATTATTTTCACGACGTTTGTTAGAAATTTCTGAACAATATCCTGATGTCTGTAAAACTATAATTGAAAATATTAAAGTGGACGATGTAATTATCGAAGGTGAAGTGGTTGCTATGGACTCTTTTTACGAAAAAATGCTTCCTTTTCAGGTTTTAAGTAAAAGAAGGCGAAAATATGATGTGGAAGACATTATGAAGGAAGTACCTGTGTGTTTATTCCTATTTGATATATTAAAATATAAAAATGAATCTTATATTGGGAAATCCTTTCTAGAACGTAGGAAAAAACTAGAGGAAATTGTATCAGAGAGAGACGAATTACGCTTAGTGAAATCGCAATCGATCAGAAATACAGAAGAGCTCTTAGATTTTTTTAATGCAGCTCGAAAGGAAGGAAACGAGGGTATCATTGCAAAGTCAATTAAAGAAGATTCCATATACCAAGCTGGAAATAGAGGTTTTATCTGGATAAAATTAAAGGGATTGGAAGGGGGAAAGCTAAAAGACTCTGTAGATGTTGTATTAGTTGGAGCGTTTTACGGTAAAGGTCGAAGAACTGGCGTTTATGGAACGTATATTGGAGCAGTCTATGATCCTGTGAATGGTAAATTTGTTGCATTTACTCGTTTTTTCTCAGGGTTGACTGATGAATTATCAGATTCTCTAACAAAAGAAATGGAAAAATATAAAATCGAAAAAAAACCCAAAAATGTTATTTGTGAAGATATTCCAGATGTTTGGTTTGACCCTGAGGTCGTAATTGAGATCATAGGAGATGAAATTACGGTTAGCGAGAAATTTCCCACTTTAGGATATTCCATGCGATTCCCAGTCTTTCAGAGATTGCGACCTGAGAAAGGCCTTGAGGATGTAACCACAGTTGAAGAAATTAAAAGGCTTTACGATTCTCAATAAAAGTTAGAATTCATAATTTAAAAATAGATACATTCAAAAAAAGACTTTAAGCGACTACTAGTTTTGAATTAATTCCATATATGTCTCAAAAATAGATTTAGCAGTTTCTTTTATATCTAATTTTTTTGCAGTATTTAATCCGTTTTTGGCAATTCTTTTCCTCTCCTCTGGGTGATTTATCAAGTAATAAATTTTTTCAATAAATTCTTTATTATCTCTCGCTTTAAGACAGTTCTTGCCATCAATAAGTCTTCCTTCATAGGTTGGCAAATCACGTATTATTACGGGTAAACCACAACTCATAGCTTCAAGGATTGCTATACCTTCTCCTTCATAATATGATGGAAAGCAAAAGATATCTCCTCCGGAGTAGGCTGCTGTTATGTCTTTAACATAACCAGGCATAATTAAATTATTTATATTAAAATTATAATTTTGTTGAATTAAAGGAAAAGCTCGCTTCCCAACCCATAGGAAGGTATACTCATTTATTTCTTTTGAAATTTCAATAAAATCATAGAATCCTTTTCTTTCTATAGGCATTCCTACACACATTACCGTTGTATTATTTAGTTTATAATTCTTTCTGAACTGCGTCCGTTTCTTTATGGAGTGTTTAAATTCTTGTGTGTTAACGCCATTAGAAATTAATTTTATTGGTTTATCAAATCTAAGTTCATCCTTTACTATTCTCCTTGAATGCTCAGTCGGACAGATTATTATATCAGCAAATTTAAAGTAACTCATTAAATAGATTTTAAAAAGCTGAGATATTTGTTTTGAAAATATGAAAGTGTTATCAGTATCATGATGAGTTTGGTGAGCAGATATTACAATTGGTTTCTTTAGTTTTGTTGCTTTCTTCATCATATGATAAGTTAAAGGAAAACAACCATGAGAATGGATTAAATCATAATCTTTTCCATAGTTGTTAAACATTACTGTCGCATATTTCTTCATTTCGTCAGCTTGGGTCATAGTAGCAATTAAAGCTCCATTAACACCAATATTTTTCCTAAAAATAAAGAATTCAGATAAAAAATTTACCTTTAACATTTTTATAGTAAAATTGATGGGTTTATTAGTGAATAATAAACCGTTTTTTTTAACTCATTCGATCAAACAATTTAATATGAAATAATCGGTTATTACTTAAAAATAGATTTTTAGTCCCTTATCTATCAACGTTTTCATAAAGTTAGTATTTATATCAAGATTATTTTCACTAAGATATAATTCTTCTAAATTCTCAAGAGAAAAAATTGATTTTGGGAGATAAGTTAATCTATTTCTGGATATATTTAAAATTCTTAATTTTTTTAAACTTCCAATCGTTTCTGGAACATTTTTTAATTTGTTATCCCCTAAATTCAATATCTCTAATGAAGTAAGAGAACCAATTGACGCGGGAATTTGAGTTAATTCATTTCTTTCAAGGTTTAATGATTTGAGTGAGAATAAATTAGCTATTGATGAAGGTAGAGTTGTTAATAAGTTCCAACTCAGGTTTAATGCCCTTAGTGATTTGAGTGAGGATATTGACTCTGGAATCCCGGTTAGTTTATTATCGTGAAGATTCAAGTCTATAAGATTTATTAAATTCCCCAAATCGTAAGGTAACAGTTTAAGTTGGTTTAATCTTAAGTTTAAATATTTTAATGATTGTAACAAACAAATAGAATTTGGAAGATCTTGAAGTTCATTCTTCCATAGCAATAATTCCTTTAGATGAGAGAGAGATCCTATAGTTTTTGGAAGTTTATTTAAATTATTTACATTTAGATTAAGAGATTCTAAAACGCATAAAGATTCAATCCAAACCGGTATTTCTGTTAATTGGTTATATCTTAGAGTTAAGTTCTTGAGATGCGTAAGGTGTTTTATAGCGTTGGGTAATTTTGTTAAACCTTTGAAAATGAAATCTAACTCAATAATTTTACACCTATCAATCGTGTACTTCAATCTCCAGTATATCTTTTTCAAGTAGACTATTGCAAAATAATTTATTAAAATATCAGCGAGCTCCCTAAGAGTAAAATCTCTAACCCCTTTAGTAGATTTTATTGTCTCAAAGCCTATCTTAAAATCTTTATCATCAATTTGCTTAATTTCATGAACCATGATTAGCTTAGTTATAGGTTTATTTGTTTTTTCTAAATTCTTAACTATACTTATCAGGGAGTTAAAAATCGTCTGTAAACAAATGGGAGATTCTTCGTGATGCAGAGCCCATCTCATTGGATTCAATGCTTTTTCTTTATATTGATAACATAAAATAAGAGCAGCTTCATTTCTGATTTTTTCATCTGTATCCGAAATAAACAAATTTTCAAAGAAACTAATCATAGAATCGCTCTTTCCCCCAATATTTTCGAAATTGAGACTTATTTTTCTTAATAGTTGAAGGCTTTCTAATCGGTGTTTCACTTTTGTATTATTTTCTATTAATGCTATTAGTTGTTGAACTGCTGACTGCTTATCAAGGATATTCTTATTTAATTCGTCTAATATTTTAGTTGGCGTACGCTTCGTAATTTTAATCCCCCAGTTACTTATAGATTATTAGTCCGCTTTTTTCTAATTCGTTCAAAAAACTCGGTGTTTCTTCAATATTGTTAAAATTTAAATCAAGGATTTTTAATGATTTAAGATTTTCAAGGGACTTAGGGAGAGATTTCAATTTATTCCCCCATAAACTTAATATTTCAAGAGATTTAAGAGATCCAATCCAACTAGGTAAACTCTCAAAACGATTCCAGCTTAAATTTAATACCTTTAAATGATCTAAAGCGTCGAATGTTTTAGGTAGTGATGTTAGTTGATTATTCCACAGAGTTAATTCTTTAAGGTTAGATATTGTACCAATTGAATTTGGAAGTTTTACTAATTGATTATCAAATAATTGTAAGATCTCTAACGATTGGAACGAATCAACCCAATTGGGAAGAGTAGATAACTTATTGCCTCCCAACCCTAATCTCTTAAGAGATTTAAGAAGTTTTATACATTTAGGAAGATGATCGATATCATTCAATCCTAATTCTAATTCTTTTAGAGAACTCATTCCTTTAAATGATATATTTAGTTTGCTTAAATTGTTTCCGTGTAAATCCAAAACTTCTAACTTTGATAAGTTTCTAATTGTATTTGGGAGAGAAGATAACTCATTAGCTCTTAGATCTAGATGAGTTAACGAACTTAAAGAACCAATCGATGTTGGTAAAGATTTCAATTTATTATACCGTAAATTTAGATACTTTAAAATTTTTAATGAGCCAATAGAATGAGGAATAGATTTGATTTTATTATAGCTCAAATCGAAATATTTTATTGAAGGTAAAAGGCTTATAGTGTCAGGAATCGTAGTAAGCCTATTAAATTTCAAATCTAGGTCTTCTAATGATGTTAAAAATTCCATAAATTCAGGAAATTTATTCAAAATAGTCCATCCAAAAACATGACTGCTGACATCAGACAAATCTAATTGAAATATTAATCCCTCTTTTACCTGATAACTGATTTGACCAAATTTTTTTTCCAAATCCGTTATAATAAAATAATTCTCAACAATTTTTGAAAGTTCAAAACTAGAGAAACTCTCAATTTCTCTTTTTTCGAATAGGAAATTTAAGTTTTCTACTATTTTTTCATTTGAGATTCTTTTAATCCTATCTATTAACAAAAATTTTGATTGAATGGAATCAATTTTCCCTAAAATCTTGGAAACCGTTAACAAACATCTTAAAGATTCTTCATGTTTAAAAACCCATTGTAATGGTTCAAAGGCAACATCCAAAAACACTTTTCCTATGACTTTTGTGGCAGTATATCTTACAATTTCGTGCGAATCTGAAATTAATAAATTTTCTAAAAGTTTGAATACATTCTCGGTATTAGCGTTAATTTGAGCTAAAACAATAATGCTTTCAATTCTGGCTTGTATATTTTCGCTATTTTCTATAATTGAGATGAGTTGATTTATCGCCGAGAATTTATCTAATTTTTTATTCCCATAGTTTTTTTGAATGAGTTTAGGAGATAGTTCCATCAATCTTCGAAATTTGGGTTAATTTTTTAAATTTATTATTATAGACCATTAAATTTGTTATTGTCACACTATAATATTAACATTTTTCAAAAAAAAACCATGAAAATTGGCTAAGAGAGCAATTATCTTTATAATTATAATAATTGTCTAATTATTATTTCTAAGGTCTATTCCTTATCGGGTGGATTTCTTCCTAACCATTTCTCATAGAATGCATCAATATCGGGTAAAAAATTGAAGATCGTTGGATAACCTGGGGGCACTGCTTCAACATCTAAAAGAGTAAAACAATTAGGACAGAAATATTCTCGCAATTCCTCCCATTTAGGATCGCTTCCCAT
>Ga0209978_10000939_pt1 | contig 11685 bp, 10 predicted proteins | sample BentaG_FD_182805 | JGI IMG/M metagenome (GOLD analysis project Ga0209978, IMG submission 182805) | Deep subsurface microbial communities from South Atlantic Ocean to uncover new lineages of life (NeLLi) - Benguela_00093 metaG (SPAdes)... | ecosystem: Environmental > Aquatic > Marine > Oceanic >...
CCTATAATTATCATACTCATCTGTCTTGTTCTAGTCAGCCTGGCGTGAATTCTTCTATTATTCGTTTATTTATAGATATAGTAGTCGTAGTAGGCTTTGTGGAAAAGTGGAAAGTTGCAGAGCTTAGGGAGCGAGAAACTAGTGGTTGGGGAAGTGATGCGAGGAGGCACAGTCTGTAGGTAAGAGTAGGTTAGCTGTAGCAAACAGTGGTGTGGATAAAGTTGGGGATGAAGGCAGGGGGTAAAGAAGCTAAATTCACAAGAATCTCACTGATGATCAGTGAAATCTGCTACAAGATATAGGGTGGGCTCCTTAGCTCAGCGCAATATCTGGGGTATGGAGTGTCGGGTGGGCACCTCAAAGTTATCCCCAGACTCATCTTGTTATCCACAGATAACAGGCGGTTATCAACAGATTCTATCCACAAATGGATCAGCGGAAAAGCAAGGGAGATAGGCATGTATAGCTGGCCCATCTCCCTTGCTTTGTCCAACAGTAAAGTAAGGTACTATCTGGTGCCATCGTTGACTTCGACGAGCTCAGTCGAGTCGTAGAGCATCTTCCTGACGGCTAGTATCTCGCGACGCAGTATTTCGTCTCTCTCTGTTTGATCACTGATCTTCTTAAGGCCATATAAGACAGTGGTATGATCACGTCCTCCCAAGGCCTTCCCTATCTGAGGTAAAGAGGCCTTTGTTTCCTGGCGTGCTAGATACATGGCAATCTGGCGTGGTTTAACCACTTTCTTGTTACGGCTTCGCCCCTTGAGATCCTCAAGGCTCAGGGAATAGAAATCGGCCACAGCCCCAATCACGGCCGCCGGGGTGCATTTTTTCTGATAAATGAGCATGCCCTGCAAAGCGACGGTAGCCAACTCAACCGTCAGGGGCTGTCTTTTCGACATAGCCGCGGCTACAACTCGGTTCAAAGCCCCCTCTAACTCCCGGACATTGCTTATGAACTTGTGGGCAATATATTCGATGACCCGATCAGCCACGGGTATAGGCCGGGATTCTCGCTTGAATTGCAAGATGGCGATGCGAGTTTCGAGATCTGGTGGTTGGATGTCAGCTATGAGCCCTCCTTCGAAGCGAGAGCATAAGCGCTCCTCCAGGGTGAGGATAGCCTTAGGAGGACGATCGCTGGAGATGACGATCTGCTTGTTAGCAGCGTGTAGAGTGTTAAAAGTATGGAAGAATTCCTCTTGGGTGCTCTCCTTGCCAGCAATGAAGTGAATATCATCCAATAGCAACACATCTATGGTCCGGTACCTACTTCTAAAACCTTCAGTGCTATGATTGCGGATGGAGCTAATCAATTCGTTGGTGAACTTTTCGGAGGACGCATAGAGCACTCGGTGGCCTTTGTCTTGACAGGCGTGGCCCAGTGCGTGCAGAAGGTGGGTCTTGCCCAACCCTACGCCCCCGTAGATGAAAAGGGGATTGTAAGCCGTAGCTGCAATCTCAGCCACTGCTAGACCAGCGGCGTGAGCCAGGCGGTTGCTGGGGCCGACGATGAAGGTAGAGAAAGTATATCTTGAATTGAGCATCGTTGACGAGGGATTCTTGTTGGTGGTTGTTTCGGGCTGGGGAACTGATGATTGCAGCAAGGGCAGCGGGTCCTCCTCGCCAAGGGTTTTGGCGTTGAGGACGAATTTTGCCTCTACAGTGCGACCCACAATGCCCACCAGGGTGCGCTTGATAATGGACATGAGACGGTTTTCAAGCCAATCTTTGGCATAGGCATTGTGCACTCCTATAATGAGAGTGCCATCTTCATAGGAGACGGCTTTAGTGTTCTTGAGCCAGGTATCGAAGGTAGGCTTGGTCATTTGCAGTTGTAATTCACCTAATGCTGCCCGCCAGATCTGATCAGCGTTCATGCTGTCTCTGCGCCACCTTCTCGCTCACTATGTTTGGTCGATTAAGCTACATGTGGTTGGCTTCGGCCTGGGGCTGCCCCTAAAATGATGTCTCGCTAGGGATTGCGTAGATGCCTAACGACGTTTAGAGCATCCTCGCTCCAACGTCTGATGTCTTCGCAGATATATTTGGGGCGTTTGAGAGGTGCTTATGGTGCAACTTAGAACATGGGGTGTTAAGTGAAAACTAGGGCGACACAGGGTCCTTGTGAGGACAAATCAGTCATACCAGAATGACTGCCATAGATGCTACTTTACCAACGAGATTCCATTTGCAACGCGAAATCTCACCGGGATAGACAAGGCTGTCTTGCTCAACCATCAATAAATATTGTACCAAAATTCTCCCCTTTTGACAATGGTTTTTGGGCTGAGAATCTTAAAGTCTACAGTGTTTTAAGGATATTTATGTTTAAGTGCTCGGGGCGTGGGAAGCTTGCTTCCATTGCGATAATCGTGTAAAATATCTTGGGGGAAAAGGGTATTCATTATGGCTACAATGGGGGGCAGTCATGGGGATCCTCAAGGTATCAGCGAGATCAAGGTCTACAGCAGTGGCGGGAGCCATTGCTGGGGTGGTTCGGGAAAGTGGACGAGCTGAGGCTCAGGCGATCGGCGCGGGAGCAGTAAACCAGGCAGTCAAAGCGGTGGCCATAGCCAGGGGGTTTCTTGCTCTTGATGGGATAGATGTCATCTGTATTCCCGCTTTCACCGAGGTGGAAATCGAGGGCAAAGAGCGCACGGCGGTGAAGTTGATTGTGGAGCCCCGATGATCAGTCGGGTTGACCTGCACTTACACAGCACTGCTTCCGACGGCGAGTTTTCTCCTTCGGAATTGGTGGCGATGGCGCTGGAGCGCAATCTCTTGGCCATTGCCATCACCGATCATGACACGACGGAGGGCATTGACGAGGCTTTGGATGCAGCAAGAGGCACAGAGCTTGAAGTCATCCCCGGGGTAGAGATTAGCTCTGACGTTCCCCACGAGGAGGTTCATCTGCTTGGCTATTACATTGACCACCATGACCCGACTCTGGAGAAGAAGCTGTGCGCCTTCCGGCAGACTCGTCTTCACCGGGCTAGGGAGATGTTGGCCAAACTGGCAGCTCTAGGATTCCCATTACAATGGGAGATAGTGGCTGAGTTGGCAGGTGGTGGCTCCGTTGGGCGGCCGCACATCGCCCAGGCCATGGTCAAGATGGGATATGTGGCTTCCACTGACGAAGCTTTTTCCCTTTACCTCGGGCGCAATGGCCCCGCCTACGTGGAGCGCTACAAACTTAGTCCTTTAGAAGCTGTGTCTCTGATCACAGAGGCTCGGGGGTTAGCCGTGTTGGCCCACCCCCTCAAAGTAACGCATTTCGTGCATTCTTTGATGGAACAGGGGCTGGTCGGCTTAGAGGTGTACTATAACGGCTATTCGGCGGAGGATATACGGAAGTTAGCTCGTCTTGCCCGTAAATTCGACCTGATACCCACGGGGGGCAGCGATTTCCACGGCCCAGGCGTGCTGGATACCGTTGAAATGGGAGGCATATGGGTGCCTGTGGAGTTGGTGGAACGTCTGCGGGTCCTGGCAAAGACAAGGGCCTAACTCCGGTCTCGACGCCGTTTCCCTCTGGCACCCTTACCCTTACTTCTTACATCTTCAGCCGGGACCTCGACAGTCACTTCGCTCTCTAGTTCCACGTTGATCGTTTCTTTGAGGACGTTGATACCGGTCACTTTGCCTGGGCCATAGGAGGTGTTCACCTTCTCTCCAACCTGAGGCAGCCTCTTTTTAACTTCAGCGTAATACTCGTTTTCGTAGGTCAGACAGCAGAGCAAACGTCCACACAGCCCCGATATCTCCATCGGGCTGAGAGGCAGATCCTGCTGTTTTGCCATCCTAATGGAGACCGGGCTGAATTCGCTGAGGAAGGAAATACAACACAGGGGGCGCCCGCAACGGCCCAAGCCACCCATCAGCTTGGCCTCATCACGCACCCCGATCTGTCTCAAGTCGATCTTTGTTTTGAAGGTCTTGGCCAAGTCTCGTGCCAGATCTCGAAAGTCTAGCCGTTTCTCGGCTGTGAAGTAGAAGACCAAGTGGCTGCCGTCGAAGTTATATTCAGCCTTGACCACCCTCATGGGCAAGCCGTACTCGGCCAGCTTTTCCCGGCACACTTCCAGGGTCTTGGGCTCAAGGTGACGATAATGCTCCATCTGCACCAGATCCCAAGGTTCGGCCCGGCGAATGATGCCCTTCAATTGCTTGAGCACCTCCTCCTCCGGCATCTCTTTAGGGGCCATGGCCACCGCCCCCGCCTCCCGGCCTCGCGTAGTCTCCACGATAACGTAATCGCCAACCTCCAAATCCTCGAAGCCAACGGGGTCAAAATAGTAGATCTTGCTCACCGGCTTAAAACGAATTCCCACTACCTTCGGCATCTGTTTCCCCTATCCTGGGGGCAGGCCTAGCATCAGCACTTCCAGGGTCAGGCGAGTGTTGGCGTTGTGCTCCAGTCTCCAGGCGGCGGCTCGGAGGGCCTTTACGAAGTCCCGCACCTGGGCTAAGCTGTACCGCTGTGCTTGGACCCTTAAGGTGCCCCCCCGATCAATGTTGACGATCCCCGCTGAGCTTCCACTTGCCGTCAGGAGCAAGTCCCGCCACCAACTGAGCCACAGGTGGAGCAACTCTCGCACTGCTTCGGGGTTGTGGCTGAGCTGCCGGGCATACCCCATGCGTTCTACCCGCCCTTGGCCCATCAGTTCCATCATTTCATCAAGATGCTTCTCCCGCCGGTCCAGGATGGCATCATCTTGACCAGCCGCCACCGCCCAGCCCAGCCGGCCGCCAGAGAGCCGGGCCAAGAGCTGGGCTCGTTTGGCATCCACCCCCCATCGCTCTTGGAGGGACCTTTGCACCGTTTCGGTGGCTAGAGGCCGCAGGTTGAGCACCTGGCAGCGGGAAACGATGGTAGGTAACAACGCTTCGGCCTCGCTGGCTGTAAGCATCAGGATTACGTGAGACGGAGGCTCTTCCAATGTTTTGAGCAGACAGTTGGCGGCTTCAGCAGTGGCTTGCTCCATCTGCCTTATGATATAGACCTTCCAGCGCCCCTCTAGAGGAAAGAGGGCTGCCTCGTGCCGCAATGTCCGCATCTGGTCTATCTTGATGGTTCGCCCTTCTCCTTGAATGACCTGGACATCGGGATGGCTGCCGTGGGCGATCTTGCTGCAGGCCAGGCACTGGCCACAGGGCTTCTCCTGGTCGAGACAGTTTAGAGCCTGGGCGAAGTTAAGAGCCAGAGACCTCTTGCCTATCTGAGGCGGGCCTGTCAGAAGATAAGCGTGAGCAACCCGCTCGCTAGCCAGGGCACGTTTCAACAGGTCCACAGCCCACTTGTGACCCACTACCTGCCACATAGCTTCCCCCTTTAACAGTTTGCTTTACGGATATTGTACCATAGATTACGTTTCATTCCAAATGGGCAACGTCAATTTGCATTTTGGGGCTTGTGTGGTATAATGTTGATGGATGGGCGGTTAGCTCAGTTGGCTAGAGTGCCACGTTGACATCGTGGAGGTCACTGGTTCGAGTCCAGTACCGCCCACTTCTCTGGCGATAAACCATATATCAAGAAGCGATGACCAGGGCGAGTACTTGAGGGTAGGGCTTCAGGGAGGAGAGGTCGTTGACTGCAAGCCTCTCCAGCGGCGAACTCAAGGAAAACCACCTGCGAGCTGGGCTCTGGAAATGGGCAACGGATAAATGGATTCCTTGCCCCCAGTAAGGAGCTACGGAGGCGTCCGTTAGCAGCCGGAAGAGGAGAGCGGACTTGAGAAACAAGCGGATTTGGCAAAATCCGTTTCTTTCCAAATCCGTTGTCAAAGTTGGGTGGAACCGCGCGAGGAGAACCTCTCGCCCCAAGGGCGAGAGGTTTCGTCGTTGTAGCACGCGAACCAGCAAAACGCTGAAGGAGGATATCATGGTTGAGAAGAAGAATGAGCTTGATGCCCTGCGCCACTCTACAGCCCACGTCATGGCCGAGGCGGTGCTTTCGATGTTCCCCGAGACCAAGCTGGGCATCGGGCCGCCTATCGAGGACGGCTTCTATTACGACTTCGACTTGCCCCGTTCCGTAACGCCAGAGGATCTGGAGGAGATCGAGGCTCGCATGAGGGGGAGCATCGAGGCCCACAAGCCATTTGTACGCCGCGAGGTGTCCCTAGAAGAGGCGGAGGAGATCTTCGCCGACCAGCCCTACAAACTGGAGCTCATAAGGGATATGGGAGAAGGAGAGGTCATCTCCACATACTCCCACGATACCTTCACTGACCTCTGCCGCGGGCCGCACCTGGAGCACACGGGCCAGATCAACCCGGAGGCCGTCAAGCTCCTCAGCATCGCTGGCGCCTACTGGCGGGGCGACGAGCAGCGGCCCATGCTGCAACGCATCTACGGCACCGTCTGGTTCACTCAGGAGGAGCTGGAGGCCTACCTTCATAGGCTGGAGGAGATCGAGAAGCGCGATCACCGCAGGCTGGGCCGGGAGCTAGACCTCTTCAGCACCCACGAGGAGAGCGGCGCAGGCTTGATCCACTGGCACCCCAAGGGGGGGCTCATTCGCACCATCATCGAGGACTTCTGGCGACAGGAGCATTACAAGGCCGGGTACGAAATCGTCTACTCGCCTCACATCGGCAAGGCATCGCTGTGGCAGACGAGTGGGCACTTGGATTTCTACCGGGAGAATATGTACTCGCCCATGGATATCGAGGGCCAGGAGTACTTCATCAAGCCCATGAACTGCCCCTTCCACATCATGATCTACAAAACCAGGACGCGCAGTTACCGCGAATTGCCCCTTCGTTGGGCAGAGCTGGGCACAGTCTACCGCTATGAGCGAAGCGGTGTCTTGCATGGGCTGATGCGAGTGCGGGGCTTCACCCAGGACGATGCCCACATCATCTGCCGACCTGACCAGATTGAAGACGAGGTCTTGGGTTGCCTGGATCTGACCTCACATATCTTGGGCGCCTTCGGCTTTCAGGAATACGAAATCGCTCTCTCGGTGCGCGACCCGGAGCGCAAAGAGAAGTACATCGGTGACGATGCCACGTGGGAGGTGGCGGAAGGGTCACTGGTTAAGGCGCTGGAGCGGAGGAATCTCCCCCACAGGCGGATGGAGGGTGAAGCGGTGTTCTATGGGCCCAAGATTGACGTCCACATCAAAGATGCCCTGGGCCGTCTGTGGCAGTGCACGACCATCCAGTTCGACTTCAACATACCAGAGCGCTTCGACATGACCTTCGTCGGCCCGGATGGGCGAGAGCATCGCCCCTACATGGTTCACCGGACGCTTTTGGGTTCCCTGGAGCGCTTCTTCGGCGTCCTCATCGAGCACTATGCAGGTGCCTTCCCGGTGTGGCTGGCGCCGGTACAAGCTCGACTCATCCCCATCGCCGACCGCCACAACGACTACGCCTACAAGTTGCGGGACGAGCTGAAGGAGGCGGGGCTGCGCGTGGAGGTTGACGATTCGGCCGAACGCATGCAGGCCAAGATTCGCCAGGCTCAACTGGAGAAGATACCCTACATGCTGGTGGTGGGAGATCGGGAAGCGGCGGAGGGGACGGTGTCCCTGCGCTTGCGCACCGAGGAGGACCTGGGGCCGCGCACTGTGGCCGAGTTCATCAAGATGGCTCAGGAGGCCATCGCTGAGAAGCGCGACATTTAACTCATTGCTTCAGGTTGATTTGACTTCTCTGCCCAAATGTGTTATATTCTTGGTCAGTGGGGCGATTAGTCCAAAGTCTACGTTTGGCCTTGGACCAATTGACCATCGGGCCAACAGACCATCAGATTAATCGGTGAGGTGAGAGTATCAGCAAAAAGAGACATCGCGTCAACGATGGCATCAGAGCCAAAGAGGTTCGTCTGATTGACGAGAACGGTCAGCAGGTGGGGATTGTGCCCTGCCGAGATGCCCTGGAGTCCGCCCGGGCTCGTGACCTGGACCTGGTCGAGGTAGCTCCTAACGCCGACCCACCCGTTTGCCGGATGATGGATTATGGCAAATTCCTGTACGAGCAGGCTAAAAAGGAGAGGAAGGCTAGGAAAGCTCATAGGGCAGAGGTCAAGGAAATTCGCCTGCGTCCCAAGACCGGTGAGCACGACGTGGCCTTCAAAGTCAGGGATGCCCGCCGTTTCCTCAACGATGGCCTCAAGGTCAAGGTTCGAGTCCGCTTTCGCGGGCGCGAGATCACCTATCCCGAGCTCGGGCGGGAGATGCTGAACAGGATCGCGGAGGAATTAGGGGAGGTTTCCGAAATCGAGCAAGCGCCTCGTATGGAGGGCCGCAGCATGCTCATGATTCTGAGTCCTAAATAGGAGGTAGTTCATTGCCTAAGATCAAAACTCACAAGGCGACAGCTAAGAGGTTTAAATACAGCAAACGTGGCAAGCTTTTGCGCACTAAGGTGGGCAAGAGCCACTTGCGTCGCAGGAAGTCGAAGCGCGTCAAGCGTATGTTCGACGAGATGCACGAGGTCACAGCGCCGGGAGATATCAAGCGGGTTAGGAGGCTGGCGCCGTATCTCAAGAAAAGCCGCTAGGGGAGGGATTTGAAATTTGCCAAGGGTTAAAGGAGGGCCGAGGGCCCGTCGGCGTCATAAGAAAATGCTCAAACTCACTAAGGGCCAGAGGGGGACCAGGCACGCGCTATTCCGTCGCGCTAACGAGGCCATGCTGAAATCGTTGCACTATGCCTATCGCGATCGCCGCAATCGCAAGCGCGACATGAGAAGGCTTTGGATCGCGCGCATCAACGCCGCGGCCCGCCAGAGCGGGCTATCCTACAGCCGCTTCATATACGGGCTTAAACAGGCGGGAGTGGAACTCAATCGCAAGATCCTGGCCGAGATGGCCATCGAGGACGCCGATGCCTTCGCCCATTTGATCGAGGTAGCCAAGGGGGCGAGTTAGGGCTCTTCCTTATGGGTCGTCATGATCACCAGCACTGGCAACGAGAAGGTCAAATACGTTCGTTCCCTCTACAGGCGACGGGTTCGTTATCGTGAGAGGCGCTTCGTCATCGAGGGCGTCCGTTTGGTGGAGGAGGCGTTTAGAGCGGGAATCGTGCCCGCTCTTCTCTTTTATAACGAGGGGGTAGATGCCATCCCGGGCGGTCGGGAGCTGTTGGTAGAGATACAGAAAGGGGGCTCTCCCGCTTCCGCTGTGAGCGAGAAGGTGATGAAAGCCATGGCTGACACCGTCTCCCCCCAGGGCGTATTGGCTGTCGTGCCCTTCGTCGAACTGGCCCCGCCTCCTAGCCCCTCGTTGGGTTTGGTTGTGGACCGGCTGCGCGACCCGGGTAACTTAGGCAGCATCCTTCGCTCGGCCAACGCCGCCAGGGTGGAGCAGGTTATCCTGGCCCCGAAGACGGTGGACTCTTACAACCCTAAGGTGGTGCGAGGAGCCATGGGCGCCCACTTTCGGCTGCCCATCGTGGCCCTGAGTTGGCCGGAGATCGCCGAGGCTTTGGCTGGTGTTCAGATTCTATTGGCCGATGTGCGGGCCAAGCGGGCTTACTACGAAGTGGATTGGACACGGCCCTCGGCTCTGATCATCGGTGGCGAGGCCCACGGGGCCAGCCGGGAGGCGAGGGAGTTAGCTGCAGCCACGATTGCCATCCCCATGCACGGCGGGGCGGAGTCCCTGAACGCCGCCGTAGCTGCTAGTGTCATCCTTTTCGAGGCGGCACGGCAACGCCGGCGGTTATGACCGGGCAACAAAAAATGCTCTTTCCACCGAGGCTGTTTTGTAGTATAATTCACGTTGGCCTGCGAATGCAAATTCGCAGGCTGAAAGCCAAAGACCTCGGTCGAGCCGTCGGCTGAAAAGCCACTCCTGGGAGTGGCGCCTTGGTGCACTTGAGCTCTCAGCATGGGGATTTGCATCCCCCGTGCGGGCCTAGATCGAAGCTATGAGCCGCATCTACGTCGCTCTGGATTTGGAAACTACGGGATTGGATCCTGACCGCGACGCCATCATCGAGATGGGGGTGGTTAAGTTCCGCGATGAGCAGGTCTTGGAGACATGGTCCAGCCTGGTCAACCCCCAGAGACCCATCCCCTATAAGGTCCAACAGTTGACGGGCATCGCCCAAGAAGAAGTAGACGCCGCCCCCTCCCTCCCCTCGATCATTGGAACCCTCTTGAGCTTCGTCAAGGACTACCCCATCGTTGGCCATAGCGTGTCCTTTGACCTGGGCTTCCTCAACCGCCAGGGGCTCTTCTTGGGCAATTTAGCCATTGACACCTTCGAACTGGCCAGCATCCTCCTGCCCCATGTCACTCGCTATAGCTTGGGGAAGCTAGCTGAAGCTCTGAACATCCGGTTTTCCACTCGACACCGTGCCCTGGAAGACGCGCTAGCCACTAAGGACCTCTTCCTGGCCCTGGTGGAACAGGCATCAAAACTGGATTTGAGCGTCATCCAGGAGATCAATCGCTTGGCGGCTCAGGTAGACTGGCCACTCCGCCAGGTCTTCCGTGACCTGGAGCGCACCAAGGCTCGCTCGGCTTTCGTGGGCAGCATTGGCCAACAGTTACTGGCCAAGGGGGCCCTGGACGGCGAGGGCTCGTTGAGCCTCCTCACCAAGGGAGACGAGCGCCCCCTAAAGCCATCCGCTGAGCGAAAGCCTTTGGACGTGGACGGTTTGGCGGCCATGCTGGAGGAGGGTGGAGCCTTCGCCCAGGATTTCCCTGGCTACGAGTACCGCCCTCAACAGGTGGAGATGCTGAGGGCAGTGGCCAGGGCTTTCAACGAGAGCCAACACCTGCTGGTGGAAGCGGGAACGGGCACGGGCAAGTCTATGGCTTATCTGCTGCCCGCTGCTCACTTTGCCACCCAAAACGGGGAGCGGGTGGTCATCTCCACCAATACAATCAATTTGCAGGACCAACTCTATGGGAAGGACATCCCCGACCTGCAGCGCATCCTACCTTTTGAGTTCAAGGCGGCCCTTCTCAAGGGGCGCAGCAACTACATCTGCCTGCGCCGGCTGGCCGCTTTTCGCCACAGCGGCCCCTCCTCACTCGAGGAGATGCGGCTGCTAGCCAAGATCCTGGTCTGGCTGCCCAGCACTGTGACGGGCGACCAGGCCGAGCTCTTCGTGCCCGACTACAAGGAGCAGGCCCTCTGGAGCCGGGTCTGTGCCGACGCCGAGACCTGTCTGGCCGAGCGGTGCCGCTACCGCCAAGAGGGAAGGTGCTTCTTCTACCGGGCCCGCCGAGAGGCGGAGCGGGCCCACCTCATCGTGGTCAACCACGCCTTGCTCTTGTCCGATGTAGCCGTCGAGAATCGCGTCCTGCCCGATTACCGCTGCCTCATTGTAGACGAGGCCCATCACTTGGAGGAGAGCACCACCCGACAACTGAGCTTCGCCGTGGATCGGGGGCGGATGGAGCGGCTGCTGAATGGGCTAAGTCAGAGCTTGGGTAAAAAGCGCCCGGGTGGGTTCCTGGCCGACCTCTTGGCCCGCTATCGTGGTAAGGTGCCGGAGGCCATCGAAGGGGAGATGGAGCGCTACATCAACAGTCTGCACGAGGAGGTAGAAGCCGCTCAGCGAACCCTTTACCAGTTCTTCGACGGGCTGGACTGTTTCTTGGAGGAGCACAGCCAAAGCAGGGGTCCATATAACCAAATGATCCGCCTGACGGGGGGCATCCGCGTACAGCCCGCCTGGGCCAACGTGGAGATCGCCTGGGATAATCTA
>Ga0209978_10000940_pt1 | contig 11685 bp, 8 predicted proteins | sample BentaG_FD_182805 | JGI IMG/M metagenome (GOLD analysis project Ga0209978, IMG submission 182805) | Deep subsurface microbial communities from South Atlantic Ocean to uncover new lineages of life (NeLLi) - Benguela_00093 metaG (SPAdes)... | ecosystem: Environmental > Aquatic > Marine > Oceanic >...
TGCCCAAACGAGGAACATTAAATACCGGTTCATCGGTTCGAAAAATACCAGGTATTAATCTTGCTTCCTCTTTTCTCTCTTGCCACAGGCGAGCAACGGGGACAAGGTAATCTTCAGTTTCTTCTTTCCCTTTAGGGTAAAAAGTATAATAGGGATCCACTCCTGCCTTCTTCATCGCTATCCTAGCTGCTACATTTTGAAATCTTCTGCTGGTTTCCAAGGTATATACTAATTGATTGTAAACATATATTCCTTGTCTTCTAAACTTCATCACTGCCTCAGCTAATTCCGGAGTAACTTCAGAGGCTCCTTCAATATGGGTAACAACACAGATATTTCTCTTTCCTGGCTTTAAATAACTCCCTATTAACTTAGTTAACTCATCAGTTATCCTCATGGGAAGAGTAACTGGAGTTCTGGTAGCCCACCTGATATTTATCACATGTTCCATCTGGCATAATCTATCCATAATATACTTTATTTTTTCATCACCCAAAGCCAGGGGATCTCCACCGGTAATCAACACATCTTTCATGGAAGTATGTTTAGCAAACCAGCCTAAAGCCTTATCTAATGATTCCTTGCTAGGCACTGCTTCAGGCATCATTGGTCCGGTTATTTCCCAATTCCTCTGACAATAAACGCAAATTTGCGGACAAGTATCATAAGGCTTTAGAATAGATATCATGGGGTATCTTCTGGTAATTAATTCTTCCGGTGAAGTATCGTGTTCACCCATGAAATCAAAGTAATATGACCTTTCTTTGCGGTGTTCTTTCATTAAAGTTACATAGTGTATAGGGGGAATGACTTGGGACCTTACTTGATAGTCATTTTTTCGATCACTGCGGGAAAAATCGAATAAAGAAAGATAGTAAGGGGTAATCCCAAAAGGTATTTTATTTTCAATAGCAATCTCAATAGCTTTGATATCTTCCTCGGTAAGAGGAACTAATTTCTTGAGATTTTCTAAATCATCCTTATCTTGGAATATGTGTTTCAAATGCCAATAGTAGTCGTTCCAGTCGTTTATAGTTGCTCCAAAATAATCTAATATTTTCTGACGATTTTCTTCTCTTTCCCTAATCAGTTTATCATCACATCCGGAAGGATAACGGTCAATAAAATTATGAACTTTTTCGTATAGTTTGTCTAAATAATTAGAACGAGATATCCCTGCTTCTCTCCCTTTAATCTTAGCAAAATCTACTATTTTAATACCATCTTTTCCCAGTAATGGCCTTAGCCATCCTGAAGAAATATCTGCCTTGCCTTTCATGGCTTTGAAAAGGTGAATAAATTCTTCTAAAAAACCATCGCTCACTTCTTTGGTTATCCCTTGATTATCTTTAGCAAGACTCCATAAATAATCTAAAGTACTAAAACCAGCAATTTTCTCATTTCGGAGAGAAATAAGGTTATTGAATACCTTTATTGCTTCTAAGGCTGTGGCGTATTCTAATTTATGTAATTCTTCTTTTCCCTCTCTATATTCCCATTCTAAGTCTTTTGAAAATTGAAAGAGTTTTTGCCTTGCTTCTTGTAAACTTTCACTTTCCTTTAATAATTTAAAAATTTCCAGGTTTTCTCTCCATAGCTTTTCAATTAAGCTCTTATTCATTTTATTTTCTTTTTCCCCTTTCCAAAAAATAATTTGTTTACAATTTTTGTACTTTTGATATTAAAATTAGAAAATTTTTTTAATTCTAAAATACAAACTCTATCTATCCAATTTTTTTCTCTACTATTTCCAACACTTTTTCTTTCTGTCCTTTTTCTTTTAATAATATTTCTTTTGTAGAAGAGAAAAGTTTCGTTCTTACTTTCTCATCTTTAATCATTCTCAAATTTATCTTCACATTTAATATGGCGCTCTCCAATGCTGCTTCTGCCATTAAGACCGCGACTCCGGCATCACTTACCACATTAATATTACCTTTTTCAGCAACTTCCTTAGAAAGACTCAGTATGTCCAGACATTTGTAGGCTACTCTAAGGGGAACTTTTGCTGCCTCAATTAGTGATTTTTGCATCTTCTCTGCCCTTATCTTTTTTTCATCTTCGGTTTCCTTAGGCATCTTGTAAGTAGCCATAAAATTATTAAAAACTTTAACATCCTCTTCTATCAACTGACTTAATTCATAGCGTAATTTTTCCGAAGAGCTTATAATTTTCTTAATATCTTCTTCTACATCTTCATATTTTTTCTTGCCTACAGTTAAGTTGCCAACCATTGAAATTAAAGCTACCCCCAGTGCGCCAGCTAATGCAGCCACACTCCCTCCGCCAGGAGTTGGTGAATTAGAAGCTAATTCATTTAAAAAATTACTGACTTTTTTATCGATTAACATTAATCTTCCTCCTTAATTTATTAGTTTATAGTATATTGGATTGTGTAAAGAAAGTGGTAGTCAGTGGTCAGAATCCAGTATCCAGAATAATGTTAGACTATAGTCCTATATTATGTATGGAATTATTATAATACTTCTGACTCCTGGCTCCTGAATTCTGGATACCTGATTAGTTGTAAAATATTTTTAAATTATGGTTTTTAGCCCTTTATACTATACGCTAAACGCTACCCGTTCATAATATTCTGACTTCTGGATTCTGACCACTGACTCCATATTTTCTATTTTATTTACCTAAATTAGTATCTTATTCTTTTTTCATTAAATCAAGATTTTCGTTTTTTATATAATCTATTAATTTAGTTAAATTAATAGTATCAATTAATACCTTTCTGCCCTTCCACCCCTTCATAAAATAGATTAGAGATTTTTGTGTACCCTCTTTAATGATTATAGATTCCATCTCTTTAAAATTTAACCTATCTTTTCTTTTCATTAAAAACAAGGTCTTTGTAGTTATCAATATTCCTTTCTTATCAATAATTATTTCAATTTTATTAGACACAACTAATATAAAGAAGAAGCCTAAAATTAATAAAATGGTTTGATGATTGATAACTCCCCAAATTATCATAATAATTCCCACAAATAAGGAGGGGTATTCCATCCATTTCTTAGTCTCTTTTGGGTTATAAGTTTTAATCATTTTTATCTCCTTTAAGCTAAGTTAATTAACCAACTTGCCAATTAGCCATTTTGCCTGTTAACCAGTTAAGTAATTAATAAAAAGATGAGAAGAGGTAACTAGCCCGCATTAACAATAGCTCAAGAATTATCAATTGTTACTTGCGGACGACCTGCCCTACCTTAGATATAATTTAATCTTTTTTATTGCTCTTTAAATAGGCTTCAATAAAGCAATTTATTTCGCCATCCATAATTGCCTGTAAATTTCCACTTTCCACTTCTGTTCGATGGTCTTTCACCATCTGATAGGGATGAAATACGTAAGAACGTATCTGGCTTCCCCAGGCAATGTTCTTCTTTTTCCCTCTAACCTCTTTTAAATCTTTTTCCTTTTGTTGCTGGTAATGTTCAAATAATCTTGCCTGTAAAATTTTCATTGCAGTCATTTTGTTACTGTATTGAGATCTTTCATTTTGACATTGTACTACAATATTGGTGGGCAAATGGGTTATTCTTACTGCAGAATCAGTGGTGTTAACATGCTGACCCCCTGCTCCTGTGGCTCGATAAGTATCTATCCTTAAATCTGATTCCTTAATCTCAATCTCTACTTCTTGATCAATTTCAGGGATAATCTCCACCGAGGCAAAAGAAGTATGTCTTCTTCTATTAGCATCAAACGGAGAAATTCTAACCAGACGATGTATTCCTTTTTCTACTTTTAAATATCCAAAAGCATGGTTTCCAATAATAGTGAAAGTAACATTCTTTATCCCGGCTTCCTCACCTAGTGAGATCTCCACTATTTTGGCAATATACTTATTTTTCTCTGCCCATCTCAGATACATCCTCAGTAACATTTCAGCCCAATCTTGAGATTCTGTACCCCCAGCACCTGGTCGAATAGTAACTATAGCATTATTAGTATCATATTTACCATCAAATAAAACAATTAATTCTTTTCTTTCAATATCCTTTTCCAAAACCTTTATTTTTTGCTCTATCTCTTCCCAAATTTCTTTACTGTCTTCTTCCAGATTGAGCTCTAAGAGTATTGCTAATTCTTCTAAGTTATCTTTTAACTCATTAAATTCGCCTATAGCGTCTTTTAATTCCTTAACTCTTTTTGTAACTTCCTGAGCTTTTTCCTGATCAGACCAGAAAGATCCTCGGGACATTTCTTTTTCTAATTTTTTTACTTCTCTCTCTTTTGCAGATAAGTCAAAGATAAGTCCCCATTTCGTCAATTTTTTTATGAAGTTGCTCCAGCTTATTTTGTAATTCCTCTATCATTTTATCCACCTTCCTTTCTTTTTCCTACTTCTCATAATTTTAGTTTTTTAATTCTGGTAAAATTTTCTCATTTTTCCTTAAAATAAAATTAGATTACTCGCTATTAAAATTATGATAAATAATTTAATTTATAATTTTTTCATTAAGAGAATTAATCATAAACAGATTCCTATATAATTATATTATATATTTTTTCCGCAACAATGTTTATACTTATATCCACTACCGCAAGGGCAAGGGTCATTTCTCCCTATCTTTTTCTTCTTTTTCCTTTTTTCCTCTCCCAATCCTTTCCTTTTAACAAAAGGTGATTTTTTTGTTTGACTGCTAATCATAGGAGCAGGTGCTTCTCTTCTTACCTGGCGAACCCCTTGAGATTCTTCTTTTTTAAGCCTGACTTTATAAATAAATTTTACTACTTCTTCTTTTATACTGTTGATCATATCTTGAAACATGTTATTGGCTTCAAAATGATATTCCATCAATGGGTCTTTCTGTCCATAAGCCCTTAGTCCTATACCCTGTTTTAATTCATCTAAACGTCGTAGATTGTCTTTCCATTCCCGATCTACCACCCGAAGTACAATCATCGTTTCAATTTGTCTCATCAAAGATGGTGTAAATTCTTTTTCCCGTAATTTATATATTTCAAAAGTTTTTTCTGTTAAAATGTCCTGTAATTTAGGAATAGACAATTTAAGTATTTCTTCCTTGGGGATAACCAATGGAATAGAGAAGATTTGCATAAAATGATCTTTAAGCCCTGACCAATCCCATTCCTCAGGATAAATTTCTTTATTGGTATAATTTTTCAAGATATTTTCAATAGTGTCTTTTACCATTTCTAAAATATGTTCTTTAACATCTTTACTCTCTAATACCATCCTTCGTTGTTCATAAATTACCTTTCTCTGATATTCCATTTCATTATCAAAATCTAAAAGTTGTTTTCTTATCTCAAAATTTCTTCCCTCTACTTTTTTCTGAGCACTCTCTATTGACCTGGTAACTAAGGGATGCTCAATAGGAACATCTTCCTCCATACCTAATTTTTCCATAATTCCAGAAATCCGATCGGAACCAAAGAGCCGCATGAGGTCATCTTCTAAGGAAAGAAAAAAGCGAGAAGAGCCAGGGTCACCCTGTCTTCCCGATCTACCCCTTAACTGATTATCAATACGCCTACTCTCATGTCTTTCCGTTCCAACTACATGTAAGCCTCCTAATTTAGCTATCCCTTCACCCAAGACAATATCAGTTCCTCGTCCAGCCATATTAGTAGAAATAGTTACATTTTTACCCTGACCTGCTTGAGCTATAATTTCTGCTTCTCTCTCGTGATTTTTTGCATTCAAGACATTGTGTCCAATATTCTCTTTCTTTAATAACCTACTCAACGTTTCTGATTTATCAATCGATACCGTCCCTACTAAAATAGACCTTCCCATCTTATGAACTTCAACTATCTCTTTAATAACTGCTTTAAATTTTTCTCTTTCAGTCCTATAGATCACATCTACATAATTATTCCTGATTAATTTTTTATTAGGAGAAATAACCACTACCGGTAGATTGTAAATATGGATAAATTCCTCCTCTTCAGTCTTGGCCGTACCTGTCATGCCACTAAGTTTCTTGTATAATCTAAAATAATTCTGGAAAGTTATAGTAGCCAAGGTCTGATTTTCCCGGGCGATTACCACTCCTTCTTTTGCCTCAATGGCCTGATGAAGACCATCACTATATCGTCTCCCAAACATTAATCTTCCAGTAAATTCATCTACAATGATCACTTCTCCGTTTTTTACTATATAATCAACATCTGTTTTAAATAATCTTTGTGCTTTTAGGGCTTGGATAATATGATGTTGTACATTCATATTTTTCTCATCATATAGATTCTTTATCTGCAGTAACCCTTCAATACGGGAAACACCCACTTCGGTTAGGGCGACCGTCTTTTCTTTTTCGTATATCTTATAATCTACTTCCTCCTGTAAGCGAGTGGCAATTCTGTTTACCTGTTGATATATTTTAGTCGATTCATCAGAAGGACCAGAAATAATTAAAGGAGTCCTGGCTTCATCGATTAAAATACTATCCACTTCGTCAACAATAGCAAAATGATAACCTTTTTGAACCACATCTTCCAGACGAACTGCCATATTATCTCTTAAATAATCAAACCCAAATTCATTATTGGTCCCATAAGTTATATCTGCTTGGTAGGCTTTCTTTCGTTCATCGATTCTCATATCATGCTGGATTAAACCTACCTTTAATCCTAAAGATTCGTAAATTCCACCCATCCAATGTCTATCTCGTTTAGCCAGGTAATCATTTACGGTAACAATGTGTACACTATTACCGCTCAAAGCATTTAAGTATGCTGGCATGGTGGCTACTAAAGTTTTACCTTCTCCGGTAGCCATCTCGACTATCTTGCCCTGATGTAAAATAATTCCCCCTATAAGTTGAACATCGAAAGGTCTCATCTTGGTAACTCGTTTAGCTACTTCCCGAACAATTGCGAAAACTTCAGGGAGAATATCATCCAGAGTTTCCTCTTTGTTTAATCTCTCTCTAAATTCCGGAGTCTTGTTTTTTAGTTCCCCATCATTTAATTTTGAAATATCTGGTTCATAACTGCTTATTTTTTCTACAATAGGCTGCAGTCTTTTTAATTCCCTTTCATTGGAATCGCCAAATACTTTTTTTACCAGATCAAACATAATTGTCTTTTCCTTTTCATTCTATTGTTTGAATTTTTATTTTTATGCTATCCGTAAAAATAACTATTCGTACTATTTGTCATTGGAGGGTAGCACTCAAGTAATATTGAGTACTCCCCGTGGTAATCTCATTATTAAGCTAAAAACTTACAGCAAAAAGCTATTTTCGTATATCGGATTGCGTTTGTTTCCCCCTCACCATAACACTTTCCTCCGAAGGAGAGAGGGAATAAAGGTTCTGTATCCTTTAATTCATTCTATATACTATATATATTAATTGATCTTTTATTTCCTTAACTAATTAACTCTTTTCTTTTTATATTATATACTCAATACTCGATACTAATTAGGCTTCTGGGTTCAGTTCTTCCTTCACCATTGCATTTTGAATTAAGCTGAACACCCCATAAAACATTAAAAAATCTCCCGCACTTACCACTGAAGGATCAGGAAAGGGGGGAGACAATGGGATAACATCAGCCAAAAATCTAAATAAGGTTTTTTCAGTTACAAGAGCATGAGTAACATAAGTACCTTCTTTTAATACAAGAGCAAAATCATCTAATCCTGCTTTATATAAACTGCTCAATAATACCGGCATATGGCCACTATTAGCTACAATAACTACAAAATTAAAGATTATCCCCAAAGCAATAATCTTGATTCCTTTTAATGTCTTATTAGACCAAACTGCCAATAGAAGCACAATATAAGAAAAAATTATCATATAAGAACTGTAATCAAGAACAAATTTAATCTCTTTTGACCCCAGAAAGATTATTCCACCCTGAATTAAACAGGCTAATACTATTAATTCTATTTTCTTCAGTGAAATCTGACTCAAATTACTTAACTTACCCTTACGAAGCAGTCCTATTATAAAAGAAATAATTATAATATAGACATATAACATTTATTTTTCTCTTTCTATATCAAGAACCGAAATAAGAACTTTAACTACTTCGGGATCAAACTGTTTTCCGGATTGTTCTTTTAACTCTCTCAACATTTTATTATGGTTTAACTTTTTTCTGTAAGGACGATCAGAGCCCATGGCATCATAGGCATCGGCCACGGCAATTATCCTGGCAGACAGAGGTATATCTTCACTTTTTAATCCATCCGGATAACCTTTGCCATTATATTTTTCATGGTGATGATAAATCGCCTTATAGGAATTTTTTAAAAAATCTACCGGTTCTATAATCTTGGCTCCCATAACTGTATGTTCTTTTATTTTATCAAACTCTTTATTAGTTAGCTTGCTCTCCTTGCCTAAGATGTTATCCGCTATGCCAATCTTTCCTATATCATGAAGTAAAGCAGTATATTCTATATTCTCAATGTCCCGATCAGATAAATTTAATTCTTGAGCTACGGCTATAGATGTTTCAGCAACTCTCTCTGAATGACCTTTAGTATAGGGGTCTTTGGCATCAATGGCAGCGGCTAAAGCTCGAATAGTATCTAAATATACTTTGCGCATTTTGGTATATAATTCAAAAGAACGGCGAGCCAGCAACAAAGGGAGAAAGAATAATAAAATACCTACAATGCCGACCTCTGTATAGACGATAGCCATAAGAAAACCCATAGGAGCTTCTGCTATATAACTGGGTATCATTTCTTTGATACTCGTTCTCCAAACTGTTTTTATTCTAACATTTTGAGCAAATGAAACAACCATAACAAATAAGGTTATATTAACAATGCAATAAGTCAATGCGCATATGGTAGCAGGCAAGATAAATCTAAAAATATTTTGCGCTCCTACAACTCCTCCTGCTTGTTGATAGACAATACCGGCAATACCAACTGTTAAAGCATATTGAGAGGTATTAAATATTATTTTATACCACGACACTTTCCTCTCAATTATTTCACCTATCAATGCACCCAAAGCAGTTATTAACATTGCTAAGGCTGGTCCATAGACTAAAATCAGCACAAAATCTATGGGAAAACCGATACTTATAACTCCTCCTACAGGTAAGTCAACAGGAATAAATTCAGTGAAAATAGATATAGTAAGAAAAAATAAAATTGCCAACCATATATTAGAAAATGAGGGCAAGGAAGGTGTTAAATATATGAAAAGAGCAATAGCTAATGTTGTTATTACTATAATATATATTTTTAATTTTAAAGACAAATTATATTACCCCTTCAATTATAAATAAATTAGGCCGGCGGGCCTTTATTATTCTATTTTATCTCCAGCTAAATTTAGCGCCACCTGCTAATAGTAAAGCAATGACACTAATTAATAAGCTGATTAGTTTTGCCTTATTAATCTTCATCTTTAGCACCTCCACGGTTTCTATTTGTTTTTCCAACATTCAAAACCGCTTCGCTTCGCTCAATGAAACTACTACATCAGTTATTATATTATTAGTTCAAAATAAAGGCCTCACCGACCTAAAACTCTATTAAATTTTCTTTTATAAAAACTCTACGGTTAGTGGCTTTAAGGATTGCTTTTACTACTGCTTTATTAAAGTCATCTTTAATTGCCGTAGAACCTACTAAGTTTTCCTTTCTTTTTGAATCGATTAGATTAATAGAAACTACTATTATTTCTTTACCATCTAACTCAATCTTTTTTATTTCATCTACCTGAAAGAAAATTGAGCCTTCTAAATAAGAGCTTATCCCCTCTAAGGCAGCTTTAGCCACTAAATATTCCTGATTTTCGCCCCAATTTTTTCCAGATACTTTACCTTCATATATTTTTCCGTTACTTTCTAATTTTACACAAACTTCAAACTGATTACCGATAGCTCCCACTTTAATATCAGAGAATTTAAGTCTTAAAGAAGATTCTGATTCTTCTTCCTTTATTTGCTCATCTCTTATTTCTTTATCCTTTACTTGTGCTATACTAATTTTTCTATAATCTACTTGAATATTATATTTGGCTAATAAAAACGATTCTATATCCCGGGTGATTCTTTTAGGATTAGAAGAATATTTAGTAATTATATGAATTTCTTTTATATCTCTATCCTCTGATAATACTATTTTCGCAAATAGAATATCACTTAGATCTTTTAACGATTTTTCTATATCTTCTACTTTGTAATTAAAACGTCGGGGAATTATAAAATTACGAAATGCATGTAATTTATTTTTCTCCATAAATTCCTCCTTAAAATTCCGGCTCAATCAGTCCGAAATTCCCGTCTTTTCTTTTATACAGAACATTAACTTTGTTGGTATTATCATTAGCAAAAACAAAAAAATTGTGTCCCAATAAATCCATTTGCATTGCCGCTTCTTCTACTGACATCGGTTTAATGGCAAATCTTTTAGTCTTTACAATTTTAGCAATCTTATTCGACTCATTATCTTCAACATTAACTCCTTTATTAACCAAACCTTTTCTTTCTGTGCCGGGGTGAGGTTTCTGAAAATATTTTTCTTTATGCTTCTGTATCTGTCTTTCCAATTTATCTGCTACTTTATCTATGGAAGTATACATGTCATCTGTTTCTTCTTCGGCTCTAATCAAAGCTCTGCTTGCCTGCAAGGTTGCTTCAACAATTTGCCTATTTTTCTCTACACTTAAAGTTACTATTACTTCTAAGATATGATCAAAATGTCTCTCGATCTTGTTTAACCTTTTTTCTATATAATTACGCATCGCATCTGTCACTTCAATATGTTTTCCTTTGAAAATAATCTTCATATCTCTTTCCTCCTTAGTAATAGTTTATTTTACTTAATATATATATTCTCCACCTAAACAAAAAACCCTTTTTTATTTTAAATTTTTTTTAAAATTTTAATTTAATGTATCCCTTTATCTTCTAAGTATTTTCCCTTCATTAACTATTTAAATATATTTTGTCCGCCTTTCCTTAGACTGACCTGGTCTTTGCCCCCACACTCGCCTGCTGAGAGGTTTGCTCGGGAACTTTGTCCTTCACTACTACTCTTCTCTTATTGTTATAACCTATTAGGGTTAAGGCAGGACTTACTCCAAAGCCGCACCATGCTCAGTAACCAAAGTTACCTTACGTGGGTCGTTTCGCCTGCGACTGGCTTCGACTTTCAACCACAGCTCTAAGGAGAGGCGGCATATGAGCTTTATACGGTTCGGGCTAAAGTTAAAACAAATATATTCTTAGCTCGAGCTTTCATTAATTCTTTAGCACATTCTTCTACAGTAGACCCGGTAGTAAACACATCGTCTAAGATCAAAATATTTTTTCCTTTAATTTCTTTTGGTTTCTCTACCGAAAAAGCTCTAAGAATATTTTTACTTCTTTCTTTCTTAGATAAATTAACCTGAAAAGGGGTTAACTTTTTCTTTACTAAAACACTTTCTCTAACCGGGATAGAAAAATAATCTCCTACGACTTTGCCCAGCAAAACACTCTGATTAAATCCTCTTTTTTTTAAATCATTCTTATGTAAAGGAACAGGAATAATTAAGTCCAATTTATTTTCAAATTCACCATTCTTTAATAAATAATCTACCATTAACTTTCCTAATGGTTTAGCCAACTTTTTCTCTCCGTAGTATTTAAAGAGATGAATACATTTTTTTAATACCTTATCGTATATTCCCGTAGAACGAGAGAATTCAAAGGAATATTTTTTTATTTTACAGTCAAGGC
>Ga0209978_10000941_pt1 | contig 11679 bp, 10 predicted proteins | sample BentaG_FD_182805 | JGI IMG/M metagenome (GOLD analysis project Ga0209978, IMG submission 182805) | Deep subsurface microbial communities from South Atlantic Ocean to uncover new lineages of life (NeLLi) - Benguela_00093 metaG (SPAdes)... | ecosystem: Environmental > Aquatic > Marine > Oceanic >...
GAGGTTACTGACGAAGCTAAGTGAACAGGAGATGAAAGCCCCAGCAGGAGCAAAGAAAAGCTGGTTCTGGGAGAGCTTGAGTCGTCTGGTGCCCCGCCAGCCTGTCTGGCAGGGGGTAACTATCACGCTGTTGGTTGCTGTTGTGGCTGGTGGCGTAATCTGGAGGTCAGGGATATTAGTGCAAACTCCCGCTCCTCCACCGTTACCGACACCCGCACCCGGTCCCGCTAAACCTCCGCTAGAGGTCGGTGCGACTACCGACAAGAGTTCCTATTTACCGGGTGAAGATATCAAGGTTGCGTTCTCTTTCAAGAATGTTAGCTCATCACCTGTCCAGATAGAGCCGTTTCCACCAGCGGTGGAAATAATGCGCCCCGAACCATACGAGCCTCTCCGCTCCTTTTCTGCCGGCACAGGAACTAGGTCGCTGAACCCGGGAGAAGCCGCAATCTATACCGTGACGTGGGACCAGCTTGATAACCAGCAGAAGCAGGTTGATTACGGCTATTACTACGTTGAACTCGGAGACATACAGGTTGGAGGATTCCACATGAAACCAAGCTTCGGAATGACCGCTCCGATACTCATCTTGCCTGCTGAGGGAGCAATGGAGAAGACCATTGAGGTAAACAGCTCACAGACCGTAAGCGGCATCACTGTTACCCTGGAACGGATAGAGTTTTCCGCTTCAGGGATGAAGGTGTATGTCTTCAATACTCCACCGGGTTACAGTCTACCTCAGGGTCCCCAGCTCCTACCGCCGCCAATGATGATGCACGTTACTGCCGAGTATAGTGTTGATGGTGGTGCTGTAAAACAAGCCGGCCCATCAGCGATTCGCTTCCTCGAGAATGGAATGGAGCCCATCTGGGAAAACCTCGACCCGGTGCCGAAGAACGCCACTGAGTTGACCTTCACCATAACTAAACTTGGTGATATGGAAGGTCCCTGGGAGTTTTTCATACCGCTCGAACCATAGCCTCTTTGCTCTCAGGAAATCCCCATTTTATGGCTGCGAAAGGAAGTGATGCGTGATGTGAATGACTGATAGTTACGCAAGCTTTCAATAATGATTAAAGGAGGTTAATATGAAACGGAGTTGGTTGTTATCCATTAGCTTGGGACTAGCATTGGTGCTGGCAGTGGTTGGGCTAGCTGGTTGTAGTCCAGGCACTGCTCGGGTGGAGGAATTACCCTCAAGCTTAAAGTTTAGCCTAAATACCCGGCAGGAAGGGATTTGGGTCAGTGGCATGGGAGAGGTAACTGTTACCCCTGAAATCGCTACTTTGAGGTTAGGTATTGTGTCGCAGGAGGCAGATGGCATCCAAGAAAGGGATATTGCTGTCATAACAGCAAGACTGTATCTAAGGCTGGAGACAAATTAGAACCGCTTGGGTAGGGCGCACCCCAATAATGGTAGGCATAATGAGGAAAGGCAATGTCTTATTTGGGAGTTATCGAGAATTGACCAATCGCATCCAGTAAGTCCTGGCGACTGAATGGCTTAGTTATATATCCATCGGCACCCATAATTTCCTGGCCAAGCTTCTTGTTGAGTTCATAGCCTATCACAGTGAGCATGACTACAGGCATTGTCTTAGTAGCCGGGTCTGTTTTAAGTGCATAGCAGGCGCTAAAGCCATCCATCTTGGGCATCAAAATATCCATCAGAATAAGGTCAGGTTTCTGATTGTAAGCCATATTTACTGCTTCTTCACCATCACTTGCCTCAAGGACAATATAGTTGTTACCCAGCAGCCCTTTTACCAATAACCTGACAGATGCTTCATCGTCGGCTATGAGTATTTTCTTTTGGTCAGATTGATTCACTTCCACAAACCTCCTGCTTATCCAATCAGCAAATTTCACACTTCTGCAGCATTATCTCACCCACCGGTATTTTGAGGAGGGCAGTAGCTACAACCGGGTCAAACTGGGTGCCAGCGCATGGCCTGATTTCATTCAGTGCTTCGTCTACGGACATCGCCGGGCGGTAGGGGCGGTCAGAGGTCATAGCATCAAAGGCATCAGCCACGGCTAGAATTCTAGCTCCCAAGGGTATGTCTTCACCGGCTACAACTTGATTGAGTCTACTGCCGTCATAATGGTCATGGTGGTGCCAAATCATCTCGACTACTTTCTCATTAACCACCGGCTTTACAATGCCAGCCCCGACACTGGCGTGAATCATAATGTGCTCATACTCTTCGTAGACCAGTTTGCCCGGCTTGTTCTGAATAAGTTGGTCAACGGCAATCTTACCGACGTCGTGGAGTAAGCCTGCCCAGCGCAGGTCTTCTATATCGTCTGGGCATAGACCCAGCTCCCTACCTATAGCCAGTGCAATCTCGGTCACCCTTCGGGAATGCCCGGCAGTATACTTGTCCTTAGCTTCAAGAGCGAAGACCAGTGACTCAATGGCACCGAGAAAGAGTTTCCGAATTTCCTGCGTTTGTTCCTCAACCTTTTGCTCCAGATATTGCTGGTACTCCCTAATCTCAAGCTTCAGTCTTCTTTTCTCCAGAGCCCGGTCTACACTCAGCACAACCTCGTCTAGGTTAAATGGTTTGCTTATATAATCATCGGCTCCCTGCTTCATGCACTGGATGGCGATATTGATATCGGTAACTACAGTAGCCATCATCACCGCCGTATCGGGGTAGTTGGCTCTTATCTCTGGCAGTAGCTCGATTCCTGATTTACCCGGCATCTTTATATCCAGAATCACCAGCCCAATTGCGTTACTTCTCAGCTTATCCAGAGCCTGGTCAGCGCTATTGGCTTCCTCACACCAGTAGCCTTCCCGTAATAGTCTTTGATGGAGAAGCTTCCTCACTACCTCTTCATCATCCACAATTAGTATTCTTTCCTGTTTGTTAGTCATTTTTCTATCTGCCTTAGAGTTTCCTGGACTATAGTTTTTAGCTCATCAGGGGTGAACGGTTTGGGCAGATATGGTCTGCCGGCCATCTCCAGAAAACGCTGAGTGTATCCATCCGCCACATCTCCGGTGGTGAATATCGTCCCCTCTGCCAGCTTGGGATGTTTCCCAATGATAACTTGATAGAGTTGCTCACCGTTCATTACCGGTGTCCTGAAGTCAATCAGGCAAAGGTCATAGTCCTTTTTTCCCAGCATCTCCTGAGCCACATCCCCATTGGCGGCAATATCCACGTCAAACCCTTCACTGGTAAGGACTCTCAGGCAAACCTGACAAATTACTGGTTCGTCTTCAACCAGCAGGATTCTCTTTACGCCAGCACTAGGCTTTTTCACTTCACTGCTCCTTCCCTATCACTACTTGCTGATAGGCAGCTCCACGACAAAGGTGGCTCCTTTGCCCAATTCGCCTTCGGCATATATTCTGCCGCCGTGTTCAGTAATTATCCCGTGACAGATGCTTAAGCCCAGCCCCGTCCCCTTGCCTACTTCCTTGGTGGTGAAGAAGGGGTCGAACAGGTGTCCCAGGTTTTCTTTACTAATCCCGGGACCATCATCAGTAAAGGAAGCCTTAATAATATCCCCTACCTTTTCCGTAGTAATAGTCAGGGTGCCTCTCTGATGCGCCTTAGTCATAAAATACTCGGCATTGATAATAATGTTAAGAAACGTCTGCTGTAATTGAAAATAATCAGCCATGACCTCTGGCAGGTCAGAGGCAAATCGGGTATTGACCTGGATGTTGCTTACCCTTTGCTCGTAAGCACGCATTGCCAGCACCTTGTCTATAATGCCGGTAATATTTACCAGCTGCTTTACCGGGGCATGTTTCCCGGCGAAGGTGAGGAGACTCTTCACCACCTCAGCAGTACGCTGGGCTTCACTATATATAATTTTTATGTCTTCTTTGACATCATCAGAGGCATCTTTTTCCAGGAGTAGCTGGGCAAAACCGATAACGCTGGTCAGCGGATTGTTAAGCTCATGAGCAATGCCCGAAGCCAGCTCGCCCACCGAAGCCAGCCGGTCAGCGATGATGAGCTTCTCCCCCATTTTCTTGCGCTCGGTGATGTCTCTGATATAGCAAACATCAGCTCGTTCCCCCTTGTATGTCGTGTAGGCACTGGTAATCTCGATGGGAACTTCAGTGCCATCCTTTCTGATAATGGACATCTCAAAGAGGTTGGGCATGACTTCGCCCTGCATCTTTCTGCGATTCATATCCATAAAAGCTGCGCGGTCTTTGGGATGGATGAGGTCGAAAAACGACATACCGAGCAGCTCTTCCTCAGAGTAGCCAGTGATACGGGGCCCCTCCTTGTTAACGAAGGTTTGGATTCCCTCCCCTTGCTCAGTATCCTGCAGCATGATAACAGCCTCTCCAACCTCGGCACCTAGATTTACAAGGGCGCGATATCTCTCCTCCGACTCCCGCACCGCCTGCTCTGCCTGCTTGCGGGTGCCAATTAGCCAGCTAAATATGACGGCAACGGCACCGATAAGCGTAAGCTCCGCCAAGTAATCCAATCGCAGCGGGCTTACCACCTCAAGCATAGTATGTGGCAACAAGATTAGCCAAATGGCAAGACAAGCGGCTAGTCCCCCCTTGACTCCGAATCTCCAGGCGGCAATAGCTACCGTTATCAGGAACACGATGTTCTGAAGTGTGATATAGGTTAAGTGCCATTTTTCCTCAGCAGGTAGCCAGTCTAGCATGTAGGTCTCAGTCGTATAGACGAGAATACCTGTAAGGCCCAAAAAGGTGACTATGTACCAAAAGTAGCGGTCTTTGAAAAACCTTGCCATTTTCCTCCTCGCTTCCCGATTTTCTGGCAAAAGCTCAGCGCAGTTGTTTGGATATTTGTGCTGACTATCAAACATATGTCAATTATATTTTTTTTGGCCTTTTTGTAAAATCTCATCTCCGGCTCAACGGAACGGTCGCTCACGTTGACCCTCTCTTGGTTTTGGATTAATTAGTTCTATTTATCTGGTTAGCCTCAGCTTTCAATTTATCTATTTCACCTTCAGTAAACAGCCGCCATCCTCGCCTATCCCGGTGTTGAGCTTCCCTGAAGATGCCTTCCTTGAGCCAACGAAACAGGGTAGTTCTACTTATACCAACCGCTCGACAAACCTCAGCGGTTCTATGATAGGTTTGACCATTTACTGTTACAGGCATGTTTGTGAACCTCCAATGCTATTCAGGTATACTCTAATACACGTTCGCTATCAGGTAAATCCCCCATTGGTACCTTTTTGGTCCATACTTTCGTAACATGACCATAGTCCTATTGCCGTTACATAGGCAGATGACACTGCCGTAGTAGGTGACAAGGTGCGGATAATCTGGAACATAGGCTACTTAGGCAAAAAGGGGAATGCGTCTCTAACTATTAGTCTCGTCTGGTGTGGGTTCTCGCTGGGGTCTGCGCTCCAGGTTGTTAACCAACACCGGGACTTTTGCGCAGGACATGGTTACCAAGCCACAGGTTATTGAAGATGAGGCAGTGGCTAGCGCCAGCTGATTTTACTTTATTTCTAACCTTTTTGCTGGGGTTAGCTCGGTGATGTTACAGAAGGCATCTACTAGCTCAGGGTCAAACTGGGTTCCAGCATAGTGTCTTAGCTCATTAAGGGCTTGTTGCGGTGATAGCCGCTCATGGTAAGGTCGCAGCGAAGTAATGGCATCATAAGTATCGCCTATAGCCAGAATACGAGCTTCTAAAGGAATGTCCTCACCTTTTAAGCCAAAAGGATAACCCTTACCATCGTAGTGTTCATGATGATGCAAGATAGCCGGGAGGCAATTAACTAAGTTGATGACATGACTAAGTATCTCTACGCCATCTTGAGGGTGAGTTTTGACTTGTTCCCACTCCTCCTCAGTTAGGGTTCCCTCTTTTTTGAGTATAGAGTCAGGGATGCCGATTTTACCTATATCATGTAGCAGGCCAGCGGTACGAATTGAGGCTATCCTCTCTTGGGACAGACCAAGCTCCTTAGCAATAGCTACCGCATACTCGCTAACCTTTTTAGAATGTCCGTAGGTGTAGTGGTCTTTAGCATCCACGGTAGCGGCTAGGGCATAGATTATATTTAAGGCTCCCCGTCGCGCCTCAAGCGCTAAGCCTACCAAGGGCGTTTCTAGTTTCACTATATCTGAAGATACGCATGTCCGGTTGCCTCCGGTTTGTTTAGCCTGGTATAGGGCGGCATCAGCGCAGGCAATGATTTCATCGTGCGTCACGCTATCAGATGGCCAATTAGCTACACCAAGGCTGACAGTTACCGGCATTGCACCGGAGCTCGTTTTTGACTCTATTGTCTTGCGGATACGCTCGGCCACTTTGTGAGCGTCATTAAGCTGAGCCCCGGGCAGAATGACAGTAAATTCCTCCCCCCCATAGCGAAAGGCCATGTCCAGGCTTCGAATTGAGCTCCTAATATAATCTCCAATTATTCGCAGAACCTGGTCCCCAGCTAAATGTCCATAAGTATCGTTATAAACCTTGAAAAGGTCTATATCTAGCATTATTAAGGAAAATATAGTGCCGAAGCGGGAGCTTCTGGCAATCTCTTGCTCCAGGCGCTCATGGAAGTGGCGGTGGTTATATAACCCGGTCAATTCATCAGTATTTGCCCTTATTGTGGCTTGGGTATAAAGTTGGGCATTTAAAATGACAACGCCGGCTTGACTTGCCATACTCATCACCAGTTCTATGTCCTCATGGGAGTAAAAGGTATTTGACTGCTTTTTACCCAGGGCTAAAATGCCGATTAGCCTGCCCCGACTCTTAATGGGGCACAAAAGACCTACATTGGAGGCAGCCAATTCCTCTTTTTCTACCTCCCACAACCCTTTAAGTTCTGGGATGCTATCAATTTGCTTTAGGTTAAGGGCGCTGTCTTCTTTAGCCAGCCAAGCCACAATAGGGTTATCCACATCAAATCTAAGCTCATTACTTAACTCACCTTCTACCTTTGGATAGGTAAACTGTGCCATAAAATCACCGCTGTTCATACTTTGAAATAATAGTTTTGCTCCTGTTATGTGTATCGCCTTGGTTATTGCCGGTAACATTTCGCCAGCCAGTTCCTTCAAGTTAAGGATGTTACCCATTTTACTGCTGAAGCTGAGCAGTGACTGACGATGTTCATAGGTTCCCCGGTAAAAGAGGCGGTCTATGCCTTCCTGGATGGCATACCTTAGCGGGCGAGCCATGAGAGCTAGCAACAAAGCTATTATAGTCGCGATTAATACAATGCTGCTTACCGGTAGTGTGGGAAAGAGATTAAAACCAAGGAATATCGCCCCTACGTATATACTAATGAGAGCACCAATTAAGATGAAGTATACCAGCCCTCTCCGCGCCACCAGCTTGACATCAAGCAGATGAAACCGGGAAATGGCGTAAGCAATAATTAGCGCATTGGCCAGGTTACCGAGGTGGTCTATGGATAAACCAGCTATGGCAGGAATAACATTGCCAATATAGCCTAAGACCACTACTATAGCCGCGCCAGTTATTAAATACATTGTTCTATTGCGGTCTATAGGGTCTGTAGAACTACGATATCTGTTAACCAGCGTAAGTATTATGGCACCTATGAAGGAGAAGTTGATAACAGCCATAATGTAGAGCCAATATCCAAGCTCATGGTAGAGGACTCCATCAATAACATAGGAGCTCTTGACTATATAACCACTGAGGGAGAATGCCAGAATGGCTAGCACATAAGCATAGCCGAGATATAGTCCTACCCCGCCTGGTCTATTGGTGTAAGCCCTGGCAAAATAATAGTAAGAAATCACCACCCACGAAAGGGCTATGATAAGTATTTCATTCCACAGGACTGAGTGCTCTGGGTAGGCATTGAGGTGGAGCATAAAAGAGGAAAAACTCCATACTCCGGCAGCAACAAGAAATAAAACAAATGCCTTATCTGCTCGCCTTCTTAGGTGTTGCAGGACTAGCATGGTTAAGGCGGCATAAGTTAGAAAGCTGAGGAGTGGTATTATAGTCCATAAATTCATCCGAAATTTCTCCCCGATACTTAGCGTAGCTAGTAATAACAATCATTATGTATTATTACAACAATTATGACTTATAGCTTTGACCTTGTCAATAGGAATATCAGATACAACGGTCTATCAAGGGAAGGTTAAAGGGGTGAGCTGTTATTCGGCGTAGCGGCAGAAGATGAGCACAGAGTTATGCCCACCGAAGCCGAAGGAATTTGATATGGCAGTCTTTACCTTAAGCAGGCGTGCCTTGTTGGGCACATAGTCTAGGTCACACTCAGGGTCAGGGTGAGTAAGGTTTATGGTTGGGGGGACAACTCCACGATTTATTGCCAGGATACATATCATAGCCTCAATGCTACCGGCTGCCCCTAGGAGGTGCCCTAGCATAGATTTGCTCGCCGAGATTGGAATATGGGCAGCATATTCGCCGAATACGTTTCTAATAGCCCGGGTTTCAATTCTGTCATTAAGCACAGTAGCCGTGCCATGGGCATTGATATAGTCAATGTCGCCAGGGCTAAGGTCAGCCCTTTTTAGAGCTAGCCGTAGCGCTCTGGCAGCACCCTCACCATCGGGCGAGGGCTTCGTCAGGTGAAAGGCGTCGCTGGTGGTACTATAGCCTACGATTTCAGCTAGGATAGGAGCTCCACGCTCAAGCGCATAGGTCAGGTCTTCAAGAACCATAATGGCCGCCCCCTCACCCAATACAAAGCCATCTCGTTCAGCGTCAAAAGGTCGGCATGCCGTTTGCGCTCCATCATTTCTTGTCGACAACGCCCGCATCGAGTTAAAGGCAGCAAGGATGAGAGGGACTATGGGTGCTTCAGTGCCACCAGCCACCACCACCTTGGCATCACTTCGGCGAATCGTTTCACAGGCTTGACCAATGGCATCACTGCTGCTGGAGCATGCCGAGGATGGAGAATAGTTTACTCCTCTAGCCCCTAATATCAAGGAAACCTGTACCGAAGCCGCATCGCCAGTCATAGTTGGCGCCAGGACGGGGCTTATTCTTCTCGGTCCGGCTTCGGTCAACACCTTCAGTTGCTCAGAGATGGAAAGCAGGCCACCGACACTGTCTCCAATGATTACACCGGCCTCATCAGCATTGCCCTGGTCTACTGTTAGCCCAGCTGCTTCCACTGCCTGAAGGCTAGCGGCTACGGCAAGTTGGGTGAACCGATCCATACGGTGTGCTTCCTTCCGTCTCACATACATCACTGGGTCAAATCCCTTGACTTCAGCAGCAAACTTAGTCTCAAAGGGGCTAGGGTCAAAGCTGGAAATACAATCGATCCCTGACTCCCCAGAGACAAGGGCTTTCCACATATCGGAGACGGTGAGTCCAACCGGGCTAATAACCCCCATACCGGTAACCACCACTCGCCTGCCGTAATTATTCACATCTACTACCATTTATCCCTCTCTCCTTCAAACTTCCATTGATACATGAAGTTTATTTACTATGAACGGTTTCTGGCTGGCCCTCTTGCTTACTACTTACTGTTGTCTTACCTAAGCTATTGACCAGGCAATCTATTATGCCATCAGATGGGTTAATATGTGGTGGCTTCAGGTGAGCCAGGTCAGCACCAGCTGCTTGCTGTCTTAACGTATAGCCGCGGAATGAATTTTGGGGAAGCAGGGTGACCTCCAGCGGTCTTAAACCTAGAAATGATTCCAGGTCAGCGTAGGGGGCATCCAATCTGATGAGCTGCTCATGCACAGATGCAGCTACTTGCTCCTCAGTAACATACCCATTTTCCCTGAGTTCAAGGTATAGGTGTAGTATTAGTTTCTCCTTGACCTCCTTGCGCACCGTCCACTCCTCATAAGCCAGTCCCGTGTTCTCTATAGCTTGCCAGATAACCTTTTCGGTTAGGCGGGTGAAACCAGCAATGTCAATCATATCATCTACGCGAGAGTGAAATATCATCTGGGGGATATCTATGTTGAGCTGTTCATTGCGTAATGATGTTATCTTAACCATATCGCCGAGCTTATACCTAATAAGCGACCCACCATAGAAGTTGGTAATTACCAGTTCATAATTCTCTCCAGACCTGACTTCGTCTAAAAGTAGTGTGTTTGGTTGGTAAAAAGGGTCAGCTCTGGATTTTAGGCTCTCTTCCTCAGGAATAAACTCTAAGAAGTTAAGGTGAGGTATGAAGGTCATCCCCTGATAATCCCACGTTTGCGTAGCCATAATTATGCCCTCGGTGCCACCATAGACATCCAAAGGATACCGACCCCACATCTCCTTGACCTTTTGCCTAAATACTGAGCCGTCTGAGCCGGTTGAAATTAAGCCCTTAAGCGTCCAAATATCCCTGGGTAGTAATGGGCGGCGAGCTAGTTTGCTTTTCATTAATCCTTTTAGCAGCCGAAATAGGGTCTTGGGCTTAACCAGTAAGGGTTTAAAATCTATACTCTCAGTTCTCTGGCTGAAACGCTCACCTATAGCTACCAGCACACTGGACAAAGCGAAGAATAAGTCCAGCCCTTCAGATAGAGCCAATTTGAAACCGAGTTGCACTCTATCTTCAAAGGACATAGCCTCTGCTGACCTTACCGGTGGCAGAAAGTCAAACACTTCATTAGGACCAGCGTGGATTAGGGTGCCGGTAGTGTAAGGCGGCGGGGCTAGAGCGTAAAGGAACTTGTCGTTTCTCTTATATCCAATCTCGCCCCTTCGCTTGCAGCAGGAAAAGGCTAAGCAGGCGAACAGCAGGGCTCTTACTTCTTCAAACTGCCTGGCAGTGACCGGAACCCACTTGAAAGGATACTCGCCAGACCTGCCTGAGGTATGTTGCCAAAACATCGGTTTCCCTGGTAATGCCCGCTCATTCTTGGTCAAGAGTAATGGTTCATAATCAGCATAGGTGGTTAGTGGTACTTGCTCCCGGAATTCGTCTACAGTTCTGGGATTGGCTCCACGCATGATACTTCGCCCCAGCTTACATTTCTTAAGTAACTCTATCTCCTCCAAGAGTAGCCGCTGCTGAATCTTCATAAAGTCCTCAAGACTCAGCTCAATAAAGCTGCAGCACCTTTGCCATAGTTCGTCATTCTTACCTTGAACGATTAATTCAGCCTCTTTACTCATTGCATCCAAACCTCCTTAATTTTTAGGCTCTATCTTGCCGTAATGAGCTTATGAAAGCGTTTACACTGCTTCTGTTTGGTAGTAGCATTGGCGTTTCCTGTCGGTAGCTATCATAGCCAGCAAACATCTGTCTAAAGAAAAACCTGTCCTGAGTAATTACCAGTAATATGTCGAGCAAAATGAATATCGGTGCGGCTATAAGTAGCAGGCTTGACTTAGAAACTAGAATTAAAGAGAGCATGAACAGGGTAAACCAGATTACTCCTGGGTGACGGACAAGAGCATATAACCCGGTGGTTATTAACTTATCACTGACACCAGTGGCAATATATGTCTTGTGGAAGGGAAGATTGATAAACAGGGAATATATCAGCAGAAAAAGAGAGAGCGTTAGTAGTCCCCAACCCAACCAGGCCGACCAAATAGGTAGTGGTAGGGTATTTGACTTAAGGCAGAGCATGATAAGTGAGTAGACCAGTAAGCCACTGCCCACCGTCCAAACGCCTGGCTTCGCTCCAGAAGGAATTCTTTTTAAGGAGACTATGTCAAAAAGGTGTATTACTATGAAACCGAGAATGCCTACCGCTATGTAAACCATAAAACC
>Ga0209978_10000942_pt1 | contig 11678 bp, 7 predicted proteins | sample BentaG_FD_182805 | JGI IMG/M metagenome (GOLD analysis project Ga0209978, IMG submission 182805) | Deep subsurface microbial communities from South Atlantic Ocean to uncover new lineages of life (NeLLi) - Benguela_00093 metaG (SPAdes)... | ecosystem: Environmental > Aquatic > Marine > Oceanic >...
TAAATGGGGTGGTTTACCAATCGAACCTCAAAAGAAGATGCTTGTCATGGATATAGGTAGGTTAAACGACTTGATTGCGGGCTTTCTATTATTGAGAAGAGGTTCAGAAATATATCCTATATTAATTGATATAAAAGAAAATAAAGCTGACAACGAAGTTTGGTTGTCAAATTGGAAAGAAGTAGGGGAGTATGTACCATATAACCGATTTCAGCTAGTTAAAATCGATATTTACAATATTCTTAAGGAAATTAATTCAGATTTAAGAGATCCTCAATACTTTTGTGGTATTTGCAGGTTGATTAGGTTTGAAATAATATCAAAAATTCTCAAGAATCCCAGATATAATTTTCACGAAAAAATAAGAGCAAGTATAGATGGGACAAGTCTGAATCGTTCAAGCTTTTGTCCTGACTCAGTAGATTTAGATACTTTAGGAATTAATAGTTTGATACCTGACATTCCTATTTTTACACCGGTAATAGGTTTTGGTAAAGAAAGGATAAAAGATTTAGGGTCGAAAATATCAAAAAATCTAAGAAATATTAATTATTGCCCATTTAAACCTGAAAATCAAGAATTTGATGCTGAAAAATTAAAACGTATATACAACGACTTAAAAATCAATAAATTACTTGAAGAAAGCATTAAAAATGGATTAGAAATAAGAATTTTTTAATATAGTAATAGAAAAACTCCGATATTAATGCGACAACGTACTAATTTTTTAAAACGCTTTATTTTTCATTACAAGTAAGCTTAAAAATTAACCTATTTTATTAAAATTGAGTCAAATTTAGAATAGGTTTTTATAAAATCTTATAATAATTCGATAGAAACGAGTTAAAATTTCATGGTTAAAGTGGATTTAAATTTATTAAACATATTTGTGTTGAGAGTAAAAAAGAATAAAATACAGTACGAGGGAGATACCGTAGGTGATATTATTTCCCAATTTCTTAAAGAATATAGAGATCTCTTAGATGATAGCCTTCTAACTAATAATAAAAAGAAATTAAACTCACAAATGATAATTCTACTTAACGGAAGAAACATAACCTACATGAAAAATTATAAGACTAAGCTAAACGAGGGAGATCAACTTTATATATCTTTTCCTATTTCGGGAGGTTAATTTTTTTATAGTTATTGATAATTTAGTTTAATTTCACTTAATTAATCCTCTAAAAAGTAATAATTTATTAATTCCTTCTACTATAAATATTTTGTAGAGTTATTTCCGCCAATTTTTAAAGAAACATTAGGATCACGGTTGTACAACCTGGTGATTAAAAATTAAAAAAATTGCTTTTATAGGGCTTGATTACGCGGGTAAAACTAGTATCATTACAGTTATCACAAAAAAGTTTGGTTTCGAACAAGAAATACTCAATTTGATGCCTACACGCAGAATTGCTCGCGATGCCTTTAAATTTTTAGGTATTGAATTTACACGATTGGATTTTGGAGGGCAATTACAATATAGAGAAGAGTATTTGAAAAACCCCACAAAATATATTAGCGGAACTGATTTACTATTTTATGTTATTGATGCTCAGGATTATGATCGCTATGTTGAAACGATAGATTATCTTGATCAAATTTTACTTTTTTTAAAGGAGAATCAAGAGTATCCACCGATATGCATTCTTTTTCATAAATTCGATCCGGAATTAACTAAAGAGAAGGTAATAAATCAGAGGATTTTAACGATAAAACATGCCTTGATAAGGTACAGTCATGATTTTGATATTTTTTTCTTTGAGACCTCAATCTACGATATCAAATCAGTAATGGATGCTTTCTCATCAGGTTTATCTTTATTGTTTGAAAAAATGGAAATGGTTTCTCGATTATTTTCCAGAATAAGTAAAAATTACAACTCCATCATGATCGCACTCTTTGATTCTAAAGGAATAACAATTGGAGAATATTATAAACCACATTTGCATTTAGTTGAAAAAATTCGGATTTACGATAAATATTTAGAAGCCCAAAAAAGAATAATAGCAGAAAATAGGAAGCGATTGGAATTTTCTGATAAATTTGAAGACGGTAGTAGGTATTCTGGTTTAGTAGAAACTTTAAAGTTCGGTAATTTAGATTTTTTTCTATTATTTATTATTGAAGAGGACGAAGAGAATCTTGAAAAAACAGTTGAAATATTAAACAAATTAGAATCAGCTAAGGCACAAATGGAAACTATAATTTTGCAATTAATTCAATAATATGAGCTTGTTTTTTATTTCTTGGAATTCAGTATAAAACTTCCAGTAAATTTAGCTAAAAACTCAGATGAATTGTTACCACTTCCTCTCCTTTTAAAGGAACCGGTCCGATTATTTTATTAGGCATATTGGAAAATCCTCTCGTTACAATCTTTTTTAGCGCTTTTTTACTTAAATCATCAGGATTATATCTAATAAAATTAGCTAACTGATAAACGATTTCCTCAATTACTTTATCGTAAAAATTAGACTCATAATATAATTCTTTATTCAACTCACCTAAGACGATAATATTACCAGGCATTATAATATTCTTTATTTTATTTAGTTCGATAATAACGCAGATGGAGGGATTCGAACCCCCGAGCGCTCACGCGCACCGGCTTTAACGGAAATGTAGTACTACTTTCGAAGCCGGCGTCTTACCAGCTAGGCTACATCTGCGTAAAAAATGTATTTTATTAGGATTAGTTAAAAGGAATATAAATTTTTTTCTAAAAGCTGTATTTATCGAACTCAATAGTTTAAGAATTAGGAATTAGGAACATAAATCTTTAGTTTTAGACTAGGATCTAATAATTTAATCAAACTCTCTTCTTCGTATTGCTTTAATAGTAGATTTACAGTTGAGATTCTTAAATCGTGCTTCAGAGCTATATCAGCTGCTAGTATTGATTTCCTTTTAGGAAGAGATTCTCTAATTTCCTTTTCTATAGAACTGGGGATAAAAGCATCTCTTTCTACGATACTTATTTGTTTAGTTCTGCCGTATTTTCTTCTTAAATTTAGTGTCGCTTTTCTGACTAGTAACTTCTCTTCTTTTTCAGACAACAGTTCCACCTTTAAAAAATTGAAATGTCAAAAATTAAAGCTAATTGAAATATTAAATATTTAAATTCTAATAAAATTTTTGATTTATAGACTGATTTAAGAATTCTTTTTCCGTTTCAATAAGTAAAGCAAATTTAATGGGCATACTCAATTTGAACGATGATTATTTTTTTAGTATTAAACGAAAAAGACCAGAGGAATTATATGAGAGCGTATTAGAGTATTTTAAAGACGAAACTCTTTCTAGATATGCTAAGTCTAAGTCAATTATGCGAACGCAAAGAAAAATTACTTTAAGAGCATTGGAAATATTGGAACTTAAGAAAAATAATTGTTTAATACTTGATGCTGGTTGTGGTCCTGGCTTTGTTGGGATTTACCTAAATGAATTAGGTCATAAGACAATAGCACTTGATATCATTTTTAATTTTCTTAAATTTTATGATATTAGAGATCTATATCCTATTCTTTCTGATATGTGTTATCCTCCATTTCAACCAAACATGTTCGACGCAATCATATCAATTTCCGCTTTGCAATGGATCTACAAGGATTTAAACCAGGGTAAAAAGCGTTTAGATTTGATCGATCTTTTTAAATCGTTTTATACGATTCTTAAGCCTGGAGGGAAATCCATTTTTCAATTTTATCCAAAAAATAAAGCAATTATGGATGACATTGGATTAATTATTGCTAGAAATACAAAATTTAAGGGAAATTTTTTTATTGATAACCCAAATAATCCAAAAAAAAGAAAGATATACTTAATCCTAAAAAAGGAATAACTCTAGAATGAAGTTAAAGTCCTTTTAAATTTTCTCTCTATTCTTAGACATAAGATTTTGGAAAACATAATATTTTATTTAAGTTGTTTTATAAATTTGTTAAAAATTTATTATAAATTTTTCTACAAAAAAAAAAGATGAATAAGCAATATGAACTCAACTAAAAATAGAACAATAAAGGGATTAAGTCTAATAATAATTATGGCGGTCATTCCTTTAATCTTTATGTTACAGCCGATAATATTTAACAACATTGAACATGATAGAACTCAGTTTGAATCTATCTCAACACCAAAATCTAGTCTACCTGCTTCTAACTATGAATGGTGGAATAAATCCTGGACTTTTCGAATACCTATTGGATTAACTGCTGTTGGAAATCAACAGGATGCTCCAGTGGAGTTAATTGTTAATTTTACCAAGTATTTTAATGATTTGAACGTGCAAAATCCTATTCTAGATACATCTTCAATAAGAGTGGTTGAATACACATCTCTATCCAGTTTCTATGAGATCGAGAGTCAATTCGATCCATATCCTAGAAGTTATGATAATGGATCAAATGCGATCGGAGATATAATTTGGGTATTGAATGGTACAACCAATCATGGGATTGTAAGAGATTTCTTTATTTACTTTAATAATGGATCTAGTCCAGAAGTTATGGATCCTAATTACGATGTAATAAGATTATGGCATGAAGGATTTGAAGATTTTCAAGCATCAGATCTATTAAGACCTACGGACGGACAGGATAACTACCATCCTAATTCTTGGGAAATTTCAAATACAACAAAGGCACGAGGAAATTCTGCACTAAAAATATGGGGAAATTGTTGGAAAGCTTCAGCTACTGGCACAATAAACATTAATTCAGACACAAGAGTTACAGCAAGAATGAGATTTGACGATCCTACACTGCTTAGAGAGATTTCAGGATTAGGTTTTCGAGTAGGATTCACATCTATCCCATCTTCCGTAAATAGTTACAATATTAGGGGAAATCAGGGTTGGGGTTCAGCCGGTTCTTACAAATTCAGAAATCAATATTATCAAGACAATACATTCTTTTGGTATACATTTGAATTGGACTCAGAATTATCAATTAATTCATTTGATCATATTTTTTATGCAGCTGATGATGATAGTTATTCTAACCTTGATTTATTTTGGGATGATATCTCAATTTGGGCTAAACCAGTGCAAACAACGCCTAACAATACACTTCAAGCGGAATTTGGAGCAGTACAACCAATTTCATTTACTTTAAAAATTTCATGTAAAGATGAAGAAGGAAATTTGGTCCAAAATGCCCACATTTTCATCTCAAATGATGTAAGTCCAATCTTAAATCAAGATAATTACACTGATGAAAATGGAGAGTGGATCTTTACTAACATCGCTCAGAATGGGATCTATAACGTCACAATAAACTATACTCAAAATGGTTTGAGCAATCCTAAAACTGAAACTGTCTATTATTACGAAAATTTCCCTATTACAACTTTGAGTAGTTATCTAAATGCATACTTGAGTCTTACTACCCTAAATTTCAATGTTTCAGATAGAGACAGCGATCCTATTGACTTTGGGTATGTTTTATTAAAGGATGGAGCTGAAACGGATGGAAAAACAATTCTCAGTAATGATGGAACTGGAACAATTATTTGGATTAATAATACAGCGTATGATTATGAAGTTTATTACGATTACGATTCATTACCAGATACATCGAGTTATAGATATTCAAGTTTGTTAATTAATAGTTCATCGGTGGGAGCTGGACATGATTTCGATGTTTTCACAGAAATTTCAAAAATTACATTTAATGTAACAGACGACACGCCGGAAAAAGTTCCCTTTACAAACGCTAAGCTGAGATTTTATAATCGAACAGATTACCCTAATGAAAATCTAATTATTGCTAATGTGTCTGTAGATATAGATGGGTTAGCCAAGTTTGTCTCTTTTAGTGACACATATGGAAATTGGGGTAATTACACAGTAGATGTATATTTTGGAGGTGCGTTACGGGATTTTCATGCAGATTTAGGTCCATTGGATCCTAATTATAACTTCACATTGACTACTGAAACTCAGGTGAGTATCGAAATTCCTTTAAACAAAAATAATTATAATTCAACGATAGAAATCATAGATATAACCTCAGATGTAATATGGGGCGAAAATGTTAATGTGCAATTTAATTTTACAAAACGAGATCCTTCGTTCCCAGCATCAACTAAAGTAACTCCGAACGAGTTATATATGCAAGTTTACGATGAGGAACTTACAGTATATTGCCAAAAAGTTGGAATTCTGTCATCTGAAATTGCAGAAGGAGTATTCAACTATACATTCAATACTGAGACCTTCCATTTAATAGGAGGAAGTGTTTATTATATTGAATTTACGGGTAACTACAAGAGCTATGTTTTTAATACCATACAACCTAGTCAGATCAGAATTGCTTCAAAAACTGCAGGAATAAAGTTCTTCAATTATTCTTTAGGTGAATTAACTGATAAAAGATTATCAACTGTGTATCTTGAACCAGTTAATATCACTGTTGATTACTTCGATAGCAACACTAATATATCACTATCCGGGGCAGATTTATCTTATTCTTGGGACTATGGTGCAGGTATCTTAAACAACGATCCCTTACACCCAGGGAAATATTATTTTGAGTTTGATTCCTCATTAGCTCCTAGTGATGCTGATTATGTGGTTGATATTACAGCTTTTCTCCTAAATCATAGCTTGATTGAAGAAACACTGTTATTAAGTATACTAGCGAGACCGACTTCTATTAATGGAACAACAACTCTATTTCAAAGCTCACCGGATATTTTTGTGTTGAAACCAGAACTCTACAGTTTTGTATATAGAGATGTGCTAACTGGTGCATCAGTCGGGGATTTAGATTTATCAAGTTATAATTGGTATAAATTAGATGAAGAAGGAGATCCACTTTCAGGTCCAGGAAATGAAGGGACCGGGATTTTAACCGAAGGACTAAGTAATATGTATATATTGGATTTTGACACTGAACTAAAGGAAGTAGGAGAATACACAATCTTTATAACGCTCCAAAAAAACAAATACGAAGTTAGAAATGCTTTCATAACTCTGAGCATAACGGATCGACCTATCAATGACACCCTTGACGCAACCGGGTTGTCCGGAAGGAGAATAGATGTTGTTCAAGGGACTTCTATTAATTTTCAGGTTACATTAACTGATCCATCAAATTACAATCAATTACTCACAGAAGCAACGGTAATTCTTCGAATTGGGAATAGTAATTACACAATGAATGAGACTACTACTGGTGTTTATAAATATACACTCTCAACTACCAATATAGATGCGTTTACGTCCCCACTAACTCTGGATGGGACCTATATAACAATTGAAAAGGAGAATTATGAAGATAAAACTATTGAACTTACAATAGTAGTTGGCATGACTGAAATTTTTCCAGGATTCCCAATGTTTTACTTTTTGTTATTAGTTGTTGGAATCGTAGCGGTTGTAGGCAGTTTGGTAGCTTACCGTCAAGTTCAAAGAGCTAGAATACCTACTTTTGTCAAGAAAACTAGAGCAATGCAGAGTACAATTAAATCACGGAAATCCATATCTGAATCGCTATTATATCCTACCAAAGAATCTTATATAGTAAAGCAATTAGGAGACAAATGGGAAACACTTGGTTTATCATTGGAAGAAATCTTAGGCATTGAGACAAAAAAGGGAAAGAAATCAATGGAGAAAACTAAAAATGAAGGAGGTGTAATGTAGAAATGCCTGTCGGATTAGTTGTTATGAAATGGGATGAACGAGTTGGTACCGAAATTTTAGCGAAATACCCTGAAGAAATTATAATTACCGATAAAACCCTGATGCAGGTGTATAGCACCCACGAGTACAGTGGAGAATCGGGAATGATAAGTTTAATGGTAGGTTCGTTAAATATTGCATCTTATTACACAGGGCCAGAAAAGGGATATTACATCCTCTTACTGTTAAATATTGACGACGATCCTGATGCATACGAAGGTGGTTTAATAGATGCATCGAGAACGATATTACAGAATTTAGACGAAGATGCTTATAGACAGTTAGTACCCTCATTATTCAGAAGAATATCTGTGTATCCAACTCTAAACGAAGAACAGCAATTAGCTATAACTTACCAAGACGAAGTGAGAAGACTAATCATAAACCGATTAAGAGAAGAAGGTGTAGTTTCTAAATCAGAATTAATAATTTGGCTTAAGGATAGGTATAAACAAGGATTCGTCGACATAGAAGGTATCGTCATAGAACTCATTAAACGAGATATTGTTAAAGAAGCATCAGTGAAAGGGATGCCATCAGAATTGATCTTTCTAATAAATGATATAGTAATGATGCGAATTCCGCCTAACCAACTGTTTAAAGCTCCAAGTGATAGAGGATTACCTTCCCAACTAAGTGAGGATTATACAACAGAAACAATAAAATTCTTTCAAAATTATCGACCCTCTGAGGAAGATAATTTAAAACTCTTAGATATTCTCATCAATCCTCAATCATACGAAGTATTGAGATTATTGAGAACCGCAATTGTGACAAAGAATGATCTGGAAAAACTGAAAAAGAAAGGAGTTGAAGACATAGATGATATTCTTAAATTACTATGGGAAAACCAAATGATTCTGGTTTTCCGAGACGATAGAAACAACGAATACTATGCTCTTATTTCTGACTTTCTCATAAATTTAGTATTTCCAAAGTATTTATTGAATGTTATTAAATCGGAATACGATAAAAAGTCTAAAGCTGACCAAGTCTTAATAGAATATCTAAATGTCCTTGAGAATACATATTTAGATCTAAAAGCGGCTTCAAAAATAAAAGATTGAATTAAATTTTTTTTTTCTATTTATTTTCTATTTTTTTTAAAATTCCAAAGGGTTTTTTTAACTCCTAAAAAGAAATATTATTGGTGAATATTAGTTCTAACAAGTTTCTTTTTACTAATAATTAAATATGTAAAAGGGTACTAATAAAGTTAAAAAGTTCTTGTTTTAAAGAATTTCTAAAAAAAATTAAGTAATTAGGTAATTAATAAATGAATGTTAGAGCAAAACAAAAGTTCAAAATGACACTGATTTTACTGACGATCTTAATACCAACTACTTTATTTTCTATGATTTTATTAAATCAAGGAAATCAAGTTGATTACGGTAATGCGTCTATAGATGGAGATGTTGATAATTTTGATATTGACAAAGAAGATGATTATTTTCCTGAAACATCCGATACTACTCATATAAATGGGAAATATGATTTATCTCTCTGGTGGAATAAGACTTATCGATTCCGAATTGGGTTTATTTTAGAAGAAACTGAAGATATTGATAGATACCAACCAATAGATATGTTTTTTACATTTAGAGAGGACGAACACTATGAAAATACTGAAAGGCTTGTTAGTTTCAATGCAACAGGAAACGATGAGTGGAGCGATCCATTACCTCTACAAATGTGGAATGTAACTAAATATGGCATGACTAGTTTTATTGAATCTTGTACAATAACATTTCTGGCAAATGTCTCAGCGACCACAAACAAAACATACTTTCTTTATTACAACGAAAATAACGCCGATATTGAACAAAAAGATTATGCTACTAATTTCTCAAGTGAAAAAATCGGTTTGACACTGACTGTTACTGTAGGAAATGAATATCAAGTAGTTCTAGAACAAGGTTTAGCATCAACTAGATTAATTAGAGAAGGATTAGATTACCACCTAGACGAGTCCTTAGCTCCAGAAAAGCAATTATCAGATCCAAGCTTAACTTTTCTAGCACATTTCGAGAATTCCGTTTCTGATTCAACAGGAAACACCCCTGATGGAGTTATCAATGGTGACCCTCAATATACCACAGGAATTGTACAATATGGAATGGATTTTGACGGAAATGATTTTGTTAGTTATGCAAGTGGCCTTGAAGATGTTGGAGATCCACTAAACGACTTTAGTACTGAATTTACACTATGTGCCTGGATTAATCCAAGTCTTCTATCAGGAGGAGCAACTAACCATCAAACTGAAAACGTAATAGCAGCTAAAGCAAGTGATCCTTACAACGATAACTTTGAAATAGGTGTAAATAACGAGGGGAACATCCATGTTTATCTCGATACTGAATCAAGAGACACCTTCGCTGATTTTAGCCCTGCTGGTACAATAACTACGACAGGTGGATGGTATTTTGTCGTTTTTAGATATCAACAAGGCGTAGCAGAAGTCAGAATTGTACAAATAAACAATCCAAGTAATCCTAATAACGATATCTGGTGGTCAATGCCTAATTGGAACGGAGCAAACGATATTGATCAGGCAGTCGGAAGTCCATTCACTATTGGATCTTCTGAACATATAGACCAATTCTTCAAAGGTAAGATTGATGAAGTCGCTGTTTACAATAAGTATCTTTCTGATCAAGAAGTTGAAGATTTTAAATACGGTTCCATGCCCTCTGCAATTCAATCCATTACTGAATTAGAAAATGGCGATGTATTTTCAAGCTACCAAATTGATTGGACAACCACTTTTGACATGCACATCCAGGATACTTGCACATTCTATTACAATTATGATTTATGGAATTTAGAGCGGAGTATCTACTTTGAAAACGAGTTTAATTCAACCATTGATAGAATGTTTGGATTAAATACCAACTACAATTTCACTGGTGTTGACGATCATGACGATTTATTGTACATCTATGATGGTATTATTCAAAAAGATATAACAACTACGGGATTTGTCGCTGAAAACTATACAGTTATTCACAACGCTCCCGATTCATCTAAAGATGCAATTGGAATTTTCATTGAAGAGTACGAATTATCAGATCCAGCACATACTTCAATTAGCTATTTCAGAGGAGATGTTATTTACGATAGTGGTTATGTAGAATTCTTACCAGGTTCAATGAATGACTTTGATAATAGCGTTGGAAACGAATCGTATAAATTAAAAATAAAGTTCTGGGAATTAGCTGGAAGTGCCAATAAATCAGGAAACTTAGATAATGCCGGAATGGTACAATATTTTGACGATACTCTATTATCCTTAAGAGAAGATGTAGATATTTATATGTATCTACAAGATAGTCTTTTTTACAGTATCGATGTCAATGTAACTGATATTGATGGTAATCTGGTCCCTGATGCTACAGTAACCGTTTGGAATGCGAGTAATTACGCAATTAGCTGGACTCAAGATACAGATGAGTTTGGTCGCACTATTTTCAATCGATTTGAAAATGGATTATACGATGTAAATGTATCTTATGTAAGATACGGTCAAACTCTAACCGTAACAACGCCGCAAACTATAGAATTAAATGAAACTAATGTAAATACATTTGGAGTCTATTATTTAGAGTTTACTAATGTGGAATTAACTTCCTTAGAGTTAAAGTTTCAGAGAGAGGATCTTGGCGTAATACAAGAAGACGTTATAGGTGCTAACATAACTTTTTCGCTTGATGATGGTTCTGGACCTGTTGTATTAGGATACGAGCTTACTAATTCCACGGGAGTAGTGATTTTTAGATGGTCAAACTTAACTGACTTACTTAGTGGAAATGTTAGTCTAACTGTTAATTGGCATGGTGAAAATTACGAAGATTTAGCGTGTAGTGATGATTTAGATGCTGCTGATATAACAAGCATAACTTTACCATTTTATCAGTATCTTTATACCAGTATAAATGTTTCAACCGGAAACACATATAAGTCATTTCTAATGGTTGATTTTAGTGGAACA
>Ga0209978_10000944_pt1 | contig 11667 bp, 8 predicted proteins | sample BentaG_FD_182805 | JGI IMG/M metagenome (GOLD analysis project Ga0209978, IMG submission 182805) | Deep subsurface microbial communities from South Atlantic Ocean to uncover new lineages of life (NeLLi) - Benguela_00093 metaG (SPAdes)... | ecosystem: Environmental > Aquatic > Marine > Oceanic >...
GAGCTATGACCTGTCTAAGGAATTTCAACTTGAAAAGAACAAAAAGCACTCCATTGAGGTGGTAGTGGATAGATTGGTAGTTGGGCAGAGTGGCAGCCAGAGCCGCATTGCTGATTCAGTGGAGACTGCTCTCAAACTCGGGGCGGGGGTGGTGCTAGTGTCTATTGTTGATGGCGAGGAATTGATGTTCTCGGAGCATTTTGCCTGTGTCTACTGCGGGATTAGCCTGGGTGAGATTGCCCCCAGAACATTTAGCTTTAACAGCCCTCATGGTGCCTGTCCTACCTGCACCGGCTTAGGGGTTAAGCTGGAGATAGACCCCGACCTAATTATCGCCAATAAGGAACTCCCCATAGCTCAGGGGGCACTCCACCCTAAGTGGTGGTTCTCCTGGCATGCTCATGAGCTAGAAGTTCTAGCCAGGCGCTATGGCTTCTCTATGCACACCCCGGTTAAGGATTTAAGTGAACACCACCTTAAGCTGATACTCTATGGGGAAGAGGGGGAGCTGGTAAAGTATAGAAATCGTTACGGGCGGGTCAGAGAATATTTCACTGGCTATGAGGGGGTGATTCCCTATTTAGAGCGTCTGGGTCATGATACGCAGTCAGAACGTACCCGGGCTGAGATTGAGCGCTATATGATGTCCTCACCCTGTCCGGTTTGCCAGGGTAAGCGGCTTAAACCAGAGTCCTTAGCGGTAACTGTTAGTGGTAAAAATATCGTTGACATCAGCTCAATGTCAGTTATTCAGGCGTTGGAGTGGGTGGCTACTCTTGGTGGTAATAGAAGGAAGGTTATTCTTAGTAAGCGTGAGCGGATGATAGCTCACCAAATTCTCAAGGAGATTCAAGCCCGCCTGGGTTTTCTTAAGGACGTAGGTTTGGGCTATCTTACCCTTAGCCGTCCCTCAGCTACTCTGAGTGGTGGTGAAGCGCAGCGAATTCGCCTGGCTACTCAGATTGGTAGTGGGCTGATGGGTGTGCTCTATATTTGTGATGAGCCGACGGTGGGTTTGCACCCGGCCGACGGTTCCCGTTTGATTGAGACTCTGAAGAGGCTGAGGGATTTGGGTAATACTATATTGGTTGTGGAGCATGATGAAGCCATGATGCGGGCGGCCGACCATATTATTGATATGGGGCCTGGAGCTGGGGAGCATGGGGGTTGGATTGTGGCTACGGGGACGGTTACTGATATTATGAACACAAAGGAGTCAATAACCGGCCAGTATCTTAGCGAGGTGAAGCAAATCCCTCTGCCACAGAAGCGCCGCCCTGGCTCGGGTGAGGAGATAGTAATCAAGGGGGCCAGGCAAAACAACCTGAAGAATATAGATGTCCATATCCCCCTGGGCAAGTTTGTTGGTATAACCGGGGTTTCGGGTAGTGGTAAGAGCACCCTTATCAATGAAATTATGTATAAGAAGCTGGCACAGCTCTTTTATCGGTCGAGGGAGAAGGCGGGTGATTGTGATGGTATCATCGGTATCGAGCGTATCGATAAGGTAGTCAATATCGACCAGTCTCCTATCGGGCGTACCCCTCGTAGCAATCCAGCTACCTATACAGGACTCTTTACCCCTATTCGTGAGCTTTTTGCCACTGTTCCTGAAGCTCGGATGAGGGGCTATGCTCCGGGTCGGTTCTCGTTTAATGTCAGGGGTGGGCGCTGTGAAGCCTGTGGTGGGGAGGGGTTTATTCAGATTGAGATGCAGTTTTTGCCTGATGTGACCGTTCCCTGTGAGGTGTGCCAGGGGAAGCGTTACAACCGTGAAGCTCTGGAGATTAGATTTAAGGGCAAGAATATAGCCGAGATATTAGATATGACCGTGGCGCAAGCCCTGTCTTTCTTCGAGCATTTCCCTAAGGTAAGGAGTAAGCTGGAAACCTTGCAGGACGTGGGGCTGGGCTATATTCGGTTAGGTCAGCCAGCCCCTACCCTTTCTGGCGGTGAAGCGCAGAGGGTGAAGCTGGCTACCGAGTTATCAAAGCGGTCTACAGGCAGGACGCTATATATTCTTGATGAACCGACTACCGGTCTTTCCTTTGTGGATATAGCTGCTCTATTAAGGGTGCTGCAGCGCCTGGTTGATTATGGTAACACGGTGATTGTTATTGAGCATCACCTGGATGTGATTAAGAACGCCGATTACATTATTGACCTTGGTCCGGGTGCAGGTGACGAAGGCGGTTATATTGTAGCTACGGGAACACCCGAGGAAATAGCTCGGCAGAAGCCTTCAACTACCGGGCGGTATTTGGGCCGGGTATTGTCTAAGAGTGTGGAGTATGCTTTAATTGGTTGACTCCAGCTCAAGCCCAATCACTGATGAAGGAGGAACAAATGAATCGGGAAGAAGCGCTCGACTCTGTTAAAGCCAATGTGGAGAATGAAAATCTGGTAAAGCATATGCTAGCCACCGAGGCAATTATGCGGGCTCTAGCCAGGCGACTTGGTGAGGATAGGGAGGAGTGGGGGCTTACCGGCCTCCTTCATGATATAGATGTGGAGCTCACTGAGGGGGACATGAAAAGCCATAGCAGGCTGGGGGCTGACCTGGTCAGAGAAATGGGAGCTAGTGAAGCTACGGCTCATGCTATCCTGTGCCACAATGAAGCACATGGCATTCCCCTGGAGACGAAGCTTGATAAGGCTCTGTTTTGTGCTGACCCGCTGACTGGATTAATCATTGCTGCTGCCCTGGTTCGACCCGATAAAAAGCTGGCTGGTGTTGAGGCTAAGTCGGTTAAGAAAAGGTTTAAGGAAAAGAGTTTCGCTGCCGGTGCCAGTAGAGAACAGATTGCCTCCTGTAGTGAACTGGGACTTGAGCTTGATGAGTTTATTGAGCTAGGACTGAAGGCAATGAAAGGGATTACTGCTGGACTGGGTCTATAGATTAGTAAATACCTATAAGTTAGCTCACTTCAATAGTTGAGCCTTCGGCGGTCTTGATAACATCAATACGGGCGGGGAAGGCATCTCTAAGCTCCTCAATATGAGTGATGATAATTAGCTTTTCAAAGTCGTCCTGAATAGAGGTTATCGCCTCTTTAAGCTTTTCCAGTCCGGTACTATCTTGAGTGCCAAAGCCTTCATCAATTATCAGGGTTGGCAGTGGTGCCCCGGCTCGTCTGGCCAGTAGCTTGGACAGAGCAATACGGATAGCGAAGTTGATACGGAAGGCTTCACCCCCGCTAAACATCTCGTAATTTCGTGTCCCCAGCTCATCAGCGATTTTGATATCCAGGGTTTCAACAGTATCTCCCTTCTTCGTTTCCCGCTGCGTTTCAATTTTCACATGCATTCTATTATCAGTCATGCGTCCCAGCAGTTTATTGGCTTCAGCTTCAATTTCAGGGAGTGCCACTTCAATGAGCAAGGCTTGTATTCCTTTTTTGCCAAAAGCCTGAGCCAGGTCTCTGTAGATTTTCTCCTCCTTTGAAGCTTGACTCAGCAGCTTTTCCTTTTCCTTCTTTTTTATCTCCAGTTCAGCACAGCGCTGCAGCTTGCCTTTTACACTGCCCACTATTTCCTGGGCTTGTTTTTGCTGTGTGTTCAGCATCTGGTGCTCAGTTTCAGCCTGAAATAAATCACTGGCTAGCTGGGGGAGAGAGCTGAGTTCTGCGGTTAGCTCCTGCCTTTTTTGATTATCCGCCTCCAGGCTGCGGTGCAGTTCTTGAGCGGCTTGCTCAGCTCCGGAAACAGCCTCTTTTTCCTGGTTGATGAGCCTATCGGCTTCTTCCAGCTTTCGCTTGGGGTCTTCGTATTGCTCAAGGCTGGTCAGGCGGCGGCGTACCTGTTCGTGCTGCTGTGAATCATAGTCAAGTTTGGCTAATTCGCCTTCAAGCTGGCGTAGCGCCTCTTGCTCACTAATAGCAAAGTCCTTCTTGGCCAGGTGCTCTTCGATTTCAGCCAGTCTTTTTCTTTCCCCGTCTAGCTGGCTACTGGCTTTTTCAACCTCAGCAATCTCCCGGTTGAGAAGGCTAGCTTTATTCTGTGCCGAAGTTTTATCTTGATTTAGCCTGGCTTCTAGCTGCGATGTTTCACCCTCCAGTGAGCCTAGCTCTATTTTCTTCTGAGCTAGCTCGCTTTGCGTTGACTTTAGAGAATCGGATTTGCTCTGCTTATCGGTGGTGTATTTTGCCTCAATGAGCTTTAGACCATCTGCACCTAGCTCCGTCTCGCAGAGGGGGCATTTAGCGCCGCTTTCGGTTAGCAGGAGGCTCAGCTTTTCTTCTATCTCCCCTATCTCCTTTTCCAGCTGGGCTATATTGGACTCCAGGTCGTGGACGTGGGTTCGTAGTTCCTGGCCAGTTTGTCTATTCTTGTTTAGCGTTTCTTCTTCCTCAGCCAACTGGCGTAGTTGAACCTGCACCTGCTGTAACCCGTTTTTAAGCTGGGGGAGTTTTTGGGAGCTGGTTTCCAGTTCACCGATTTTGTTTTCAGCCAGGGCATGCTCTGTAATCAGGCTTTGTCCCGCCTCCCTTATTTTGCTGTCCAGTTGCGCCTTTTGCCTTTCCAGATTGACCGACTGTCTAAACTTCTGCTCAAGTTCCTCGCTTAACTTTTTGGCGCTCGTAAACTGAGCATAGCCTTCTTCTATAGTGGCACGCTGGGCTATTAGCTCCTCATACTCTTTGATTCGGGAATGGCGTTGTTTAACCTGGTCATCCCACTGCTCTAGCGTTCTGGCTGTTTCTGCCATGTGTTCCTCTAGCTGGGTTAGTTGCAACTGCTTGTTTTTCAGCAGCTCTTGTTTCCGCCGCAGTTCATTTAGTCTGGATTCTTGTTCTTTTAATACCTTTTCTATGTAGGAGAGCTCACTCTGCGCTTGTTCAAGCTCAGCCTGGTAGGCCGGCTTTTGGGCTAATTCGTCACCAATCTCTTTGATAGCACTCTCAGCTGAAGTCTTCTCCGTTTCCTGTTGTTTAGCCAGTTCCTTGGCTTGCTCCTCAAGTTCGTCGTAGGCAGCAAGCCCCAGAATATCAGCCAGCACTTGCTTGCGCTTGGCCGGGTTGGAAACAGTGAATTCATCGGCGCGACCTTGCAGCAGGAGGGCACTGTTAATGAAGGTAGGGTAGTCCATATGAAGCACCTTGATAATTTCCTGCTGTGTCTGCTGAACACTATTGCCGGTAATCGGCCGGAAGCTGCCATCGGTAGCTATCTGAAATTCCAGGATAGTCTGTCCCGATGCCCGCCGTCGTTTGGGTTTAGCATGCTTGCGTATGATACGGTATGCTTGTTGCCCTACGGCGAAGTCAAACTCCACCTCCATTTCGGTCACTCTATCGTCTAAATAAATCAGGTCGTCATCACTCTTAGCCCTGGTTCGCCCCCACAGTGCCCAGGTCATGGCATCAATCAGAGCCGACTTACCGTTGCCATTATCACCACAGATGCTGGCGGTGTGGATACCAGTAAAATGGAGTGGTGGCACATTATCCCGGTAGCACATGAAATTACGCAAGGCTAACTTGATGGGAATCATCTATAAAACTCCTCGAATAATGGCCTTTGTTTACTTATTTTAGCATAGTCAGGGGATTTTTTATCCACCTCACCCCTCGAAGAGTCTTCGACCTCGTTCCCCCCCTCCATGATATGGATATATATTCTTTGCATGAAGAGGAAGATTATATGGTAAATTTTGTGGCTGCAGTAATTTCAACCCCGGCTATAGAATATGGGACAGGAGGATTCGGAGCCCGATACCTATAAGAACCATCCCCCCAATAGCTTCAGCGCTTCTCCCAATTAGCTGGCCAAGTTTTCTGCCCAATAGGAAACCAATCATTGTAGCCAGGAAAGTAATAGCTCCGATGGTTAAGCTGGCCAGTGCTATATTCACTTCTAGAAACGCAAAGCTCAGTCCGACCGCCAATGCATCGATGCTTGTTGCTACCGATAAGGTCAGAAGTAGAAACCCTTTAGTAATATCAATATTTTTGCTGCGCTTGTCTCTCGAATGAAATGACTCCCAAATCATTCTACTGCCTACAACTGCCAGTAAAACAAAAGCCACCCAGTGATCGTAGCCTGCTATTAGGTCTACAACAGTTCGTCCGGCTAACCATCCCAGGACTGTCATTAAAGCCTGAAAGAATCCAAAGGATAAAGAGGCACGTAATACCTGGAGGCGGGAAATGGCTCTCATTGAAGTACTACCGCCAACAGACACAGCGAAACAGTCTGCAGACAGGCCAATGGCTATAATGAGGAGTGAAATAAAACCTAAATTGTCCACTGCTTAAGTATGATTGCCCTAGTCTGTTATCCTATTAATCCTTTTCTTACCGCCTGTTTAGCCCTGGTGTTCTTCTTCCTTTAGCAGGTCGCTGAATACCTCAGTATGGTATACCTCGTGGTCTCTCAGGCGCAGGAGAAGCTCTTTCAGGCCAGGGTCTTCAGTCTCGGTGGCAGCGCGGTCGTATGCCGCTGCTACCTCCTGCTCAATTTTGATGTCGGCTCGGAGCATATCGGTGGTCCTGGTCGACTGGTCAACCTCGGTGTGTTCAATTCTCGGATTGCCGCTGATATCGATTATCTTTTCGGCCAGCCAGCCCAGGTGCTGCATCTCGTTAATCGCCTGGTCTTCTAGTTGCTTTTTCGCCTCTGGGTTGGTCGTCATATACGATTGGAACATATATTGCAGAATAACCGTGTACTCGTGCTCGATACCCCAGTTGAGAGTCTGGACAACCTTGTCCGTACGACTACCCCTCACATCTCTGGCCCCTTCCTTCTGCGCCTTACTCACAAAGTGCTCAAATTTGCCGTGGTGTGATTCTTCGTCAGACAGGATACGCTGTAATAGTCTCTTTATCTTGGGGTCACTTATAGCCTTGATATGTTCCTTATACTGGACTACGGCAGCTTCTTCTAACAGCACGCCATTTTTCATCCAGTCAGTTACTAGCGTGCCTTCCATGCGCATTGTGCCTCTCTCAAGGCTGGGGGTATCACCCAGCTCAACTATAGTCTCAGCCAGCCAGTCCAGGTGGCGCATTTCCTCCCTGGCGATTGCCTCAATCTCACAAGCCATCTCACCCTCGCCCATAGCGTAGGCATGGGTCAAATACTGAATGATGGCACCATGCTCCCCCTCAAGGTCCTGGTTTAGTAAAGCGATGATTTTATCTTTGTCCATTACTCCCCCGTATCCCCTTTTATTTTGTTTCCTCGGGTTTGGTTTTGGGAGTATAAGTCTATTAGCTAGATTTCCACAAGCCGTGGACGCTGCAATACTCTCTGGCGGCTACCTTTTGCGGTCTGATTTCGAACTCTGCCTCCGGCTTATCTCCTGGCTTGAGAAACTTTCGGTAACCATCGCCATCGGTGATTACCTCAATCCACTCTATATGGTGCTTTTCCTCCATTGGATGGGGAACATCGCCAACCTTGACTTTTACCCCTCTATCGGTTGTTTCGACAACAGGCACATGCTTTTCCAGACCAACATCGGCTGTTTTCTCCTGGAGCAACTCCATGGGTTGCCCGCAACAGACCAGTTCTCCTTTTCCAGCATGTAATACTTCGACTATATTGCCACAAACATTGCACCTGTAGACTTGTTTTTGTACCGTCATCTTTTCTACCTCCTTTCGTAAAACACTATTAAGCAAAGTTATGCTCTTTGTGTTTTTCGGCAATAGCAGATGCCAGACCATCCAGTGCCTTGAAATCGGCTTCTTTAGGGAAGCCCTTACTCAGCACCGGCTCTAGTATTTCTGCCTTCAGGCTAGGAATCATCGCAGCGAGTTGCTCAACTGCCTTACCTCCCCAACCATAGGAACCAATGATGGAGACGAATTTAAGATTGGGTCTCAGTGCGTTCGCCAGGACGGCAGCATAGGCAACATTCGGATGCGGACCGACGAGAACAGTAGGTGTCCCGATAACAACTGTCGCTGCATCCACCAACGCTATTGCCAGTTTTCCGATGTCAGTTACGGCAAGGTCAAACTGTTTCACCGTCACGCCTCTCTGGGCTAAAGCTCCGACAAAGTATTCGACCATCTTGCGGGTGCTACCGTGCATCGAGATATAGGGTAATACCACGATGTTTTTGGGCTCATCGAATGCCCAGCTATGATACGCCTTCAGGATGAACTCCGGTCTATCATACATAGGCCCGTGGCTGGGAGCGATGATGTCAATTGCGTAGTCCCTCACCTTCTCCAGGTTCTTCTGGATAGTGGTTCGGAAGGGCATCATGATTTCCGCATAATACCTCTTGGCTGCCTCATAGACCTGCCCTTCATCGCTGACATACAGGTCGGTTGTGGCTAGGTGGGAGCCGAAGAAATCACAGGGGAACAGTATTTTGTCTTCCCTCAAATAGGTAAGCATTGTCTCTGGCCAGTGAACCCAGGGGGCATAGATAAACTCCAGAGTTCTATCCCCCAGCGAAATGGTCTCTTTATCGTTGACCGTGATAAACCTCTCTTCTGGAATCATGAGCAGGTCGATGAGCATATCTTTACACTTGGGTGTGCATACCACTTTTGCCGCGGGGTATTTTCCCAGCACCTGGGGAATAGCACCAGAATGGTCCTGCTCGGCGTGATTGGCAATAACATAGTCCATATTCTCAATCCCGAGTTCACTCAGGTGATTTATCAGCACATCGTGCATAGTAGGGTCTACGGTATCAATAAGAGCTGTCTTCTCACTACCCTTGATTAAATATGAGTTATAGCTCGTGCCATCAGGAAGTGGTATGAGGGCATCAAATAACCGCCTGTCCCAGTCAATAGCACCTACCCAGCAAATCCCTGGTTTTATCTCTCTTGGTTTCATCTTACTCCATCCTTTCAAACTCACTCTTGGCAGCCCCGCAGACGGGACACACCCAGTCATCGGGTATTTCCTCAAAAGGCGTACCCGGTTTTATGCCGCCATCGGGGTCACCCAGTTCGGGGTCATAGACATAACCACAAACGGTACACTTGTATTTTACCATTTTGGGTGCCTCCTTTTTCTCCTCAACATAACTCGGAGCAGTCTTGGGTGTGGTGCCCCGTTTGACCTGATGATAATAGGCATAAGTCATAGGCTCGCCTTCCTTAATAACATCTGCTCCCACAAGCTCACCAACAAAAATGGTATGGGTTCCCACATCTACTGCTTGAGTTACCCTGGCTTCCAGATAAGCCAAGGCGTTGTCAGTAATCACCGGAGCCCGGGTCTCACCTACTTTGTAGTTAATGCCCTCGAGTTTGTCTATGTCCCTGCCTGACTTGAAGCCAAAGTGACCGATGAAAGAGAGGGGCGTATCCTGGCTAAGAACAGAAGCGGTGAAGACTTTGCTTTCTTTGATAAAGTCGTGGGTTAGATTGTTTTTGTTGATGCTCACGGCAATAGTTGGCGGCTCAGAAGCTATCTGAAACACAGTGTTAGCGATTTGGCCATTGAGCCTATCTCCCTTTCTTGAGCACACAACATACAGACCGTAACCTAACTTATATAAAGCCTTGAGATTCATTTCTCATCCCCCCTAAATATTATCTACACGGGTTCCTTAGCCTCATTACGCCTCTGATACTGGACCTACTTCTTTTCTTCAGCTAGATATTTCTCCGGGTTCTGGTCAAAGGCTTTCTTGCAGCCCAAAGCACAGAAGTAGTATTTCTTTCCCTTGTGCTCAGAGGTAGCTGCTGCTTTGCTCTGTTCCACTTCCATCTTGCAAACCGGGTCAGTCGCCATTGAGGCACCTCCTGTTAATTAATCGCCAAACTTGGCTGGCCTAAACCTTTTTAGACGCAGTGAGTTAAACACCACGGTGATGGAGCTGGCAGCCATAGCAGCCGCTGCCAAAATCGGGTTCAAGAACCCATAGTTGCCAAGGATAAAATGGAGTCCCGAGGGAACACCTGTGTGTCCAAAGGCAAGATACAGCACTCCGGCCGCTACCGGAATAAGGGTAGTATTGTAGGCAAAGGCCCAGAAGAGGTTCTGTTTAATCGTCCTCATGGTACGCTTGCTCAGTGATATGGCAGTTATAATTCCAGCTAAATCACCGCTAATCAGTGTAATGTCTCCGGTTTCCATGGCGACATCAGTGCCGGTGCCGATAGCGATACCCACATCCGCCTGAGCCAGCGCTGGGGCATCGTTTATTCCGTCACCCACCATTGCCACCACCCTTCCCTCATCTTGAAGCTTCTTTACCTCTTGAGCCTTATGTTCCGGCAGCACCTCAGCCAGGACACGGTCAATACCTACCTCTCGGGCAATAGCCTCACCGGTGCGACGATTGTCCCCCGTGAGCATAACTACCTCAATGCCCATCTTCTGTAGCTCTTCCAGCGCCTCTTTGGCGTTGGGCTTAAGGGTGTCAGCTAGGGCGATGATTCCCACTACCTGGCTATCTAGGCCGAGGAACATCACTGTCTTACCCTTCTCCCAGAGCTGCTCGGCCTCTTCCTCCAGTCCATTCAAGGAAAGACCCCTGTCCGTTATCAATCTTAGGTTACCCAGCAGAAGCTTTTTACCCTTCACTGAAGCTTCAATACCATGTCCGGGGATAGCAGTAAAATCTGAGGCTGGGGACAACTCCAACTTCTTCTCCGAAGCAGCTTTGACTATAGCCTCACCTAGCGGATGTTCCGAGCCGTGTTCAGCTGAGGCAGCCAACCGGAGGACCTCTTCTTGGGAGAAAGAAGGGACAGCAATTATATTAGTTACCTTAGGTTCACCTCTGGTCAGAGTACCCGTTTTATCCAGCAGCACGGCATTTATCTTGTGAGACCTCTCCAGTGCCTCAGCACTCCTGATGAGCACACCATTTTCGGCTCCCTTGCCGGTGCCTACCATAATAGCGGTTGGAGTCGCCAGCCCCAGGGCACAGGGACAGGCAATAATGAGCACGGCGACAAAATTGAGGAGGGCGAAGGTGAAGGCTGGAGCTGGCCCCACGAAGTACCAAATTATGAAGGTAATGATGGCAATGCCAATTACTATCGGCACGAAATAGCTGGCGATGACATCAGCCAGGCGCTGTATGGGCGCCTTGCTTCCCTGGGCTTCGTCCACCAGCCGGATAATTTGAGCCAGGGTAGTATCCTTGCCTACCTTGGTCGTCTCGAATTGAAAGCTCCCCGTCTTATTAATGGTAGCACCGATAACCTCATCGCCTGCTTTTTTCTCTACCGGGATACTCTCACCGGTAATCATAGACTCATCAATGCTTGAATACCCCTGCCGAACTATGCCATCCACCGGCAACCGCTCACCTGGGCGCACCAGAATGAGGTCACCGACCTGAACATCTTCTATGGGAATTTCGCTCTCTTTACCGTCACGGATAACCAGGGCCGTCTTCGGTTGCAGACCAATTAGCTTCTTTATCGCCTCTGAAGTCTGTCCTCTGGCTCTAGCCTCCAGAAAACGACCCAGCAGAATCAAAGCGATAATCAAGGCTGCAGTATCGAAATAGACATGGGGTTCCCGTCCAGCAGCGACGAAAAGACTGGGGAAGAGGATAGCTACTACGCTGTACAGGTAGGCGGCTGAAGTGCCTACGGCAATCAGGGTATTCATATCAGCGGTCCGATGCCTTAAGGCTCCCCATGCCCCTCGGTAGAATCGCCACCCCGCCCAGAACTGCACTGGTGTAGCTAGTACCCAAAGAAGATAAAGCTTGCCTGCGAAAGAGGGTAC
>Ga0209978_10000945_pt1 | contig 11664 bp, 8 predicted proteins | sample BentaG_FD_182805 | JGI IMG/M metagenome (GOLD analysis project Ga0209978, IMG submission 182805) | Deep subsurface microbial communities from South Atlantic Ocean to uncover new lineages of life (NeLLi) - Benguela_00093 metaG (SPAdes)... | ecosystem: Environmental > Aquatic > Marine > Oceanic >...
ACCATTCCAATTCTCAAAGTTTTCTCTCTAAGATGTGGAATGTCAGAAACCAGTGAAGCAGGAATGGCCATTGAAAACTCGCGGTTAAGCACCAATTCTTACACGCTCCTTTCCACAGAATAGAAATGACATCTTTCCTTAAAGCTACCTCTGCTTTTAAAAGCTTAGACACAGAAAATACGGTGAGTTGATGACGTAATGCCAAAACCTACAGTTCTAGACCAACCAGACAAAGTTAGGGCAATAGACAAGAGCAACATGCTTGAACTATGCGAGAAGACTCCAGTCTTCTGCAGAGACGCCATCAAACGAGCTGAAAAACTGAAAATGCCATACAAGACACCCGAAAACGTCATCGTCGCCGGAATGGGCGGCTCAGCCATAGGCGGAGAACTACTCAAAGACTGGCTACGTGACAGAGCTTTAATTCCTATTGAAATTTGCAGAGACTACGTCTTACCTGCATACGCCGATGGAAACAGCCTGGTGATTACCGTCAGTTACTCGGGAGAAACCGAAGAAACCCTAAGCGCCTTCCTAGAAGCCGTAAAGAGGCACTGCATGGTCATAACGATATCCTCTGGAGGACACCTTCAAGCATTTTCACAAAAACTAAAAATTCCCCACATTCCCATACCTACTGGCCTTCCTCCACGTGCTGCAATTGCTTACACATTCTTTCCACTTGTAGTGTTGATGGAAAAATTACATATTATCAAAAAAGCGAAGGAAGAAATTGAAGAGGCTTTGCATGTTTTGCAAAAAATCAGCGAAGAAAGCGAGCTTCGAATTCCTCTGAAAGACAACAGAGCGAAAAAGCTTGCTTTGCAAATAGAAGGTACCATTCCGATAATTTACGGATTTAGACAATACAGCGCCGTAGCGCGACGCCTAAAATGCCAATTTAATGAAAACAGCAAAGTTCCAAGTAAGTTCGACACATTTTCGGAACTTAACCACAATGAAGTTGTCGGATGGGAAGCACCTGAAAACTTCACAAAAAACTTCTCTATAATACTCATCCGAGACCCAAAAGAGCCACCTGAAATCAGAAAAAGAATCGAAATAACAAAACAAATCACATCTAGAAAAGTTCGCAATATTATGGAAATTCAGGCTGTTGGCAAACAGAAGCTGGCAAAAATGCTTTCAACTATGTACATAGGTGATTTTGCAAGTATATACTTGGCGTTGTTGAGAGGTGTTGATCCAACGCCGACGAAAACAATAGCGCATCTAAAGCAGGAAATGAAGAGGAAACTTGATACGAACGATGAAACTTAAAAAGAAGTTAAGGAAATGACACAGAGAAATTTCCAAAAGCTGTACATTTGTTTTATTATGAAGAAATACATTATAGCTGCAAATAACAACGGATAAAGGGGGATTTGAAGCTTAATGCAGAAACCTGACAAGTACGAAATTATCAGCGAGCTCGCCAGACGCCGAGGTTTCTTTTGGCCTTCCTACGAGATTTACGGCGGCGTCAGCGGTTTCTATACTTATGGACCCCTAGGCTCCATACTTAAACAAAGAATAGAAGCAAAATTCAGAGATTTCTTCATCAAACCTCTTAACATCCTCGAAATGGAGTCTTCTATTGTAACGCCGGCAAAAGTGTTTGAAGCATCTGGCCACGTGAGAGCCTTTCAAGAGCCTATGGTAGAATGTCTGAAATGTAAGAAAAAGTTTCGAGCGGACCACCTACTTCAAGAACAAGCCAAAATGAGTGATACACAAACTGAAAAACTTAGCCTTCAAGAAATAGCCACAGAAATAAAGAAACACAACATAAAATGCCGCGAATGTGGTAGCGAGTTAGACAAGCCAAAATACTTCATGACCATGTTTACCACAACAATTGGGCCTTATTCAGACGCGGTTGGCTACGGTAGACCAGAAGCGGCACAGGGCATTTTCGTCGAGTTTAGACGCCTCTACGAAACTGCCAGAGAGAGACTGCCCCTGGGAGTTGTTCAAATTGGACATGCTCTGAGAAATGAAATATCACCCAGACAAGGCCTCATCAGACAAAGGGAGTTTACTATCGCGGACATAGAATTCTTTTTTGACCCGAAAGATCCCAGATGTCCTCTGATGAAGGAGGTTGAGGAAGAAACTTTGCACCTCATACCTGCAGAGCTGAGACAGAAAGATGCAAAAAAAGCAGTGAACGTGACGTTGAAAAAAGCACTGCAAAAAGGCTACATCAAAACAGAATGGCAAGCATACTTTATGGTCTTGGCTAAATACTTCCTAAATATGCTTGGGGTTCCAGATGATAAGCAACGTTTCATTGAAAAATTGGAATGGGAAAGAGCGCATTATTCCGAGCAGGGCTATGACCAAGAAATCTACTTGGACCGCTGGGGATGGACAGAAGTTTCGGGTCACAACTACCGCTCAGACTACGATTTGAAACAGCATATGAAACACAGTGGCGTGGACATGCAGGTTTTCAAAGAATACGACAAACCTAAAATGACGGAAAAAGTTGTTGTTGAACCGGTCTTGGCTGAGATTGGCCCAGCATTCAAAAAAGACGCCTCAAGAGTAATAGCTTTACTTCTAGAAGCCAATGTTGAAGAAGTCAAAAAATCTCTGAGAGAAAACGGGTACTACATGGCAAAATCGTTTAGAATCTTACCTGAACATGTTAAGATTGTCTGTAAGAACATAGAAGAAACGGGAAGACGGTTTATCCCTCACGTCGTTGAGCCAAGTTTTGGAATAGACAGGATTGTGTATGTGGCTTTAGAATATGCCTACGATAAACGAGAGGGTAGAACGCTTCTGAGGTTTCCAAGGGAACTGGCGCCTATACAGGTCGGATTGTATCCTTTAGTCACCAAAGACGGTTTGGCAGAAAAAGCAAAAAAGCTACACAACATGTTGATGATTGAAGGTTTTATGGTGGAGTATGACGAAGCTGGCTCCATTGGAAGGCGCTACGCTCGAGCCGATGAAGCCGGCACACCTCTCTGTATCACGGTTGATTATCAAACATTAAACGATGACACAGTAACCGTGCGCGACCGTGACTCATGGAAACAAGTCCGCACAAGAATGGAAAACCTGCCTAAAAGTTTACGTGCCTACTTCAGCTACAAAAAAGATTTCGAAGACATTGGAGAAAGCATATAAAAACAGCGACAAGTTTCGTTAAATTTTTTAATGAATTCGCACATTCTATGGTAGTATCTACAGAGGTATTTCCGCGGTGAGAACTTGGTACTTCCGGTTGAAACAGAAGAGCGTGTAAAGCGAAGAGCACTTAGTGTTTGTCAAGACCATCTGCGCAAGGTGCTGGAGATTGCACGCAAAGTTCCTCAAATGGTTGATTGCTTTGCCGCTGACGACAAAGACACTGCAAGACAGGTTTTCGCCGAGATAAAAAAAACGGAAGAAGAAGTAGATAAAGCCAGACGAATCGTTTCGCAGGAACTTGCACAGATAGGTGCTATACTCATAAATCGAGAAGACTTTCTACGCTTTACTAATTTAACTAGCGAAATCGCAGATTTCTGTGAAGGCTTAAGTTTTTGGCTGCTTTCTATTATGGAACGTGGATGGAATGTGCCTGCGGACATTAAGAATGACCTCGTAAAACTTGCGGAAGCAACGTTGAATACCGTGATAAAGCTTAGAGAAACTGCCATAACACTTTCTTATGGACCTGAGAAGACTTTGGAGAAAGCCAGAGAGGTTGAAACAGCAGAACGAACAGTAGACGAGATATACAGAAAATTGGAAGTAAAAATAATAAATAGCAACCTAGAGATTCCAGTAATGTTGCTCTTAAAAGACATAACTCAACTTCTCGAAAACGCAGCCGACAAAGCTGAGGATGCCTCAGACGCAGCACGTATATTATCCTTTGCCATGTAACAAAGCTGAGATTACAATGAGTAAGCGTATTACGGTCGAATTTATCGAAAATTTTCTAGTCGTGTGGGACTCGGCACAGAGTTCAGAACTATATAAAATGGGATATTATGGTAAGCCTTTAGGAATACCTAAGCCAAAAATAGCCGAGTTCAACGTTCCTCTAGTTCTAGACCTTATGGAAGGACTATACCTTACTGAAAACAAAATTATAGAGGTGCGGGAAGGCTCAAAAAATAGGAAGGTAGGGTTGGAGAAGCTTAAGCGAAGAGCCCGTAAGCTTTACGAGGAGTTTGACTTGAAGTATGCAGTTTACCGCGACTTAAGAGATAACGGCTTCATCGTTACTCCAGGTATCAAGTATGGATGCGATTTTGCCGTTTACAAGCATGGACCGGGAATTGAACATGCGCCTTACATGGTGTCGGTGAAAAAAAGCGAAGAGGACGTGACGGCAACTGAAATTGTGAAAGTTGGAAGACTCGCCACAACGGTGCGAAAGAGATTCATCGTTGCAATACCTGACTATGGGACAAAAAAGATTCAATACTTGATATTCAAGTGGTTCAAGGCTTAGAACTTATCTTTCTGCGGTTCGAGAGTGGACTAAGTTAAGAAGCGGCCTAAAAAAGGCTAGGAAATGCTTAAAAGACTCCAAACGATATTTTCCAGCAGCAAAGGAGATGATAAGCGAGAATGCCAACTCACGGATCACTTTCAAAAGCGGGCAAAGTACGTAGCCAAACGCCTAAAATGCAATCCACACCAAAGAAGAGCGCAATTCCTAGAAGACGGGCAAGACGAAACTATGAAAAGCGCATAATTCTACAGCGAAAAGCTGGCCAGAACTCGGGAAGAAGGCGTTACTAACAAACCTTTTAACACTGCAGCCTGATACGTTCCGTTCATGCTTTACGCTGACTTGGTTCTTGTAAATGGTAATATAATCCCTATGAATCCTAAGCAGTTGAAAGAGCAAGCAATAGCAATAAAGCATGGCAAATTTGAGGCAGTTGGCACTAACAAGCAAATTTTTCCATATGTAGGCAAAAACACCAAAATAATCGACCTTAAAGGCAAGACGGTTGTTCCAGGCTTTATTGACACCCATGTACACGGTGTATCGCTGGGGCGGGTAATGTCTCAAATCAACATGCGCAACGCAGAATCGATAAAAGAAATTCAGCAAAAAGTCAAGCAAAAAGCAAAGAAAACCCCAAAAGGTGGGTGGATAATCGGCAGAGGGTGGGACCAAGACAAACTTGAAGAACGTCGATATCCTTCACGCTTCGACCTTGACCAAGCAGCACCTAATCACCCAGTTTTTTTGCTACGAGTATGCGGACATCTTGGCGTGGCTAACTCAAAAGCTATTAAACTTGCCGGAATCACAAAAAAGACCAAGCCTCCCAAGAGTGGACGTATAGACCGAGACCCGAAGACTGGCGAGTTGAATGGTATTCTACGAGAAAACGCTCTTAACCTCATTTATGATATCTTGCCCAAATCCACTGAAGAAGGCCTTGCAGACAAATGTTTATTGGCTTGTCAAAGAATGGTTGAGGAAGGCATAACCACTGCTCATTGGATAATCAACTCAGCAAACGAGATGCGTGTGCTTCAAAAATTGAACAATCGCAATATGCTGCCACTGCGCATCTACTTGTTAATACCTGTGGGCTATCTTGATAACCTTGCCGAGTTAGGTTTATCCACAGGGTTTGGCAGTGACAAGATTAAGATTGGCAGTGTCAAAATATTGGCAGATGGCTCTCTGGGGGCAAGAACCGCAGCATTAAGACAACCTTATGAAGATGCGCCGAAAACTAAAGGAATGCTGCTTTATTCGCAAAAACAACTAGAGAAATTCGTAGAAAAAGCGCACAAAGCAAATTTGCAGTTAGCCATCCACACAATAGGTGACAGAACAGTTGAAATAGTGTTGAGAATATTGGAGAAAGTGCTTAGAAAGACACCGAAAGAGAATCATCGTCACCGACTGGAGCATGTTTCTGTTCTTAATCCAAAATTAATAAAGAAAATGAAAGAACTCGGCGTCATAGCATCTGTGCAGCCTCATTTTGTAGTTTCTGACTTTTGGATAACAGATCGCTTGGGGGAAACCAGAGCTAGATGGACTTATGCGTTCAAAAGCCTCCTAAAAGAAGGTGTAATTACAATGGGAGGTTCTGACGCTCCAGTAGAACCTGTAAGCCCGATTTTAGGGATTTATGCTGCAGTTGCAAGAAAAAAGTTTCCACAAGAACGATTAACTGTCGACGAAGCTTTATGTCTATATACTATTAATGCTGCCTATGGCTCCTTCGAAGAAGAAATTAAGGGTTTAATAGAGAAAGGTAAGCTTGCCGACTTGGTGGTACTTTCAAAAGATCCTCACAAGATTACACCTGAACAAATTAGAAATGTAAAGGTTGAGATGACAATCGTCGACGGCAACGTCGTGTACACCAGAAAGCAGTAACTCGGTAGCTACATCTTTATTTTAAAGGACAACCGCATAATCAGATGAGATTATCATGAATAGAGCAGCTTGTCGAGAGATCATCGAATCCTTGATGCAGATTCCTCAACCCACAAAAGACGACGTTAACATAATCAAAGTGAAAATTGCTGGCAAGCAAGGCTTGGCTTGTGTTATTCCTAACTCGGAACTGATCCAATGTCTAAACCCACGTGAAAAGCGAAGACTTCTGCCTGTGCTGAGAAGGAAAGCCACCCGCACCATCTCCGGCGTGACGATAATCGCTGTGATGACGAAACCGTGGCCCTGTCCTCACGATGCTCCATGCGCCTATTGTCCAGGAGGGCCTTCTCAAGGAGTTCCGCAAAGCTATACGGGTCATGAGCCAGCCGCTATGAGAGGAATACAAAACCAATATGACCCATACATGCAAGTCAGGAGTCGCATGATTCAGCTAGAAGCGATTGGTCATGTGGTTGACAAGGTAGAGCTAATAATTATGGGAGGCACGTTTCCAAGCACGCCTACAGACTATCAGGAAGGGTTCGTTAATGGATGCTTAGATGCACTGATAGGGACTGAAACGCGGAGCCTTGAGGAGGCTAAAAAACTTGCAGAGACTAGCAGGATTCATAACGTGGGTATCACCGTTGAAACTAGGCCTGATTGGGCTAAGAGAAAGCAAGTTGACCATATGCTTTCCATGGGTGTGACTCGTGTAGAGCTTGGAGTGCAGAACATTTATGACGACATCTATCGCCACGTTAGACGAGGTCACATGGTCAAAGATGTAATTGAAGCAACACGCACGCTAAAAGACTCGGGATTAAAGGTGCTCTATCACCTTATGCCAGGTTTGCCCGGGTCCAGTTTTGAAAGGGATTTGGAAGGATTTGAAACGGTTTTTACCAACGCGGATTTCAAGCCCGACATGATTAAAATTTATCCATGTCTTGTTTTGAAAGGTACTATGGCTTATGAGTGGTGGAAGAATGATGAATACACCCCATACTCTACGGAAGAAGCGGTTCAGCTCATAGCTAAGATAAAGAAGTTTGTGCCTCGCTGGGTTCGTATTATGCGGATCCAGCGGGATATTCCAGCCTATTTGGTGGAAGCGGGAGTCAAAAAGAGCAATCTTAGACAGCTTGTTTTAGAAAAGCTAGAGCAAGAGGGATTGCGGTGTCGTTGCATAAGGTGTCGCGAGGTTGGGCATCGATGGCTTAAAGACAAAGTTGAACCCGACCCAGAAAACATCCAAATCTTTTCGATGAGAGAGAAAGCTTCAGGGGGAGTCGACCTGTTCATTTCTGCCGAAGACCCTGGTAATGACGTTCTAGTGGGATATCTACGACTACGAATACCTTCAGAAGATGCCCATCGCCCGGAAATAGTGGCAGAGCCATCTTCGATTGTGCGTGAACTCCATGTGTATGGCTCTCTTGTTCCAGTTGGGAAGCACATAGCTAAAGCGTGGCAACATAAAGGCTATGGAGCTATTCTGCTATCCGAGGCGGAAAGACTTTCAGAGGAAGAGTATGATAAGAAAAAAGTTGTAGTTATAAGCGCTTTAGGAACAAAGAGATACTATATGCGTTTTGGCTACACATACGATGGTTCCTACATGTCTAAAATATTGGAGAAGTAGAAAAGTTGAGCGAAAAGTTCCCAGGCTATAAAGGCAAAGCGCTGAAAATGTTGAAAGAAGTTAGAGCGGAGATTGGAGACCTTATTCGTGTTTTGAAGGACGAAGAAATATTCGAAGGCGTACTTATTCCACGGTCAGAATTTGGTGACGATAAACACATAGTACTTAAGCTGAAAAACGGCTACAACATTGGAATCCTAGTAAATCAAGAAACAAAGATCGAAAAAATCGGGACGGGAGCGAAACCTACATTTTCAACCCCGCCTCCCCCTAAACAAAAACCAGGCTTGCCTATAGTAGCCATTCTCAGCACGGGAGGCACAATCGCAAGCAGAGTAGACTACAGAACAGGCGGAGTAAGACCCGCACTCACCGCAAGCGACCTGTACAATGTTGTCCCAGAACTTTCCGACATAGCCACAATAAACGCAGAAATCCTCTCCAGCATATTCAGCGAAAATATCACCCCTAAACACTGGTCACAAACCGCAAAACACGTTGCCAACCACATTGAAAACGGCGTTGCAGGAGTCGTTATAGCCCACGGAACCGACACAATGGGCTACACTGCAGCTGCACTAAGCTTTGCGCTTCAAAACTTACCTGTGCCAGTGGTTCTAGTAGGCTCTCAGCGCTCTGCAGACAGGCCAAGCTCTGACGCTGCAACAAACCTAATTGGAGCTGTAAAAGCTGCAGCAGACGCACCTTTCGCGGAAGTTGTTGTTGCCATGCACGAAACGGTTTCTGACAAGTCAATTGTTTTTCACCGCGGGACTAAGGTGAGAAAATGCCACACCAGCCGCCGCGATGCCTTCAAGTCAATAAACACATTGCCGCTAGCTAGGCTTGAAAGTGGCAAAATCAGAATGCTAACTAAAAATTATCATGAACGGAATTCTAAACAAAAGTTGACTTTGAAGTCGGTGTTCGAAGAAAAAGTTGCCCTCATAAAATTCTATCCCAACATAGACGCAAGTGTTGTCGAGTGGCATGTTGACAAAGGCTTCAAAGGTATCGTTTTGGAAGGAACGGGTTTGGGGCACATAGGCAACTATTGCTTCTCTGCAATAAAAAAGGCGATCGCAGAAAATATAATCGTCGGCATGACCTCTCAATGTATTTGGGGACGCGTAAACATGAACGTTTACGATACCGGCAGAGATCTTCTAGAAATTGGTGTAATCCCTCTCGACGATATGTTGCCTGAAACAGCGCTTATAAAAATAATGTGGGTGCTGGGACAAACACGAGATGTTGAAGAAGCAAAGAAGCTCCTTGCAAAAAATGTCGCCGACGAATTTTCCAGCCGAATAATGCTTGAAGAAAGGTGAAAAATTTGACGACTATTGATTACAAGAAGATAGGCTTGAAAGTAGGCTTAGAGATACACCAACAGTTAAACTCCGAAAAGAAACTTTTTTGCAGCTGCAAAACTGAGCTTTTCAAAGAAGAACCCGAAATCACTTTTCTGCGAAGACTGCGTCCAACACAAAGCGAGCTCGGACAAATCGACCCAGCTGCTTTTTTCGAGTTTCAGAAAGGTGTTAGAATTCTATATGAGGCTAACAAGGACACGACATGCCTTGTGGAGATGGATGAAGAACCACCTCACGACTTGAATCGTGAAGCTCTAGAAACAGCGCTCATCATTTCACTTATGCTGAAGGCGAAGCCTATTGATGAAATTCATATCATGCGAAAAACCGTCATAGACGGCTCAAACACCACTGGTTTCCAGCGCACCTGTGTAGTAGCCTTTGACGGTAAGGTTGAAACCAAGAAGACTATTCCAATTCAGCACGTGGGCCTTGAAGAAGATGCAGCTCGAAAGATGGGCGAAGATAACAATATCCTTCGATATCGCATTGACCGTCTTTGCATTCCTCTTGTAGAGGTTGCAACCGCTCCGGTTATTTATACGCCTCAAGAAGCGGAAGAGGTTGCGCTGGCTATAGGGCAGACTCTTCGAGCAACGGGCAAGGTGAAAAGGGGCTTGGGCACTATACGCCAAGACCTGAACATTTCCATTCGCGACGGTGCCCTTGTAGAGGTCAAAGGAGTGCAGGAGCTTGAGCTTGTTTCTTTGATTGTTGAGAACGAGGTTCAGCGGCAGCTTAATCTTCTAAAAATAAGAGATGAATTGGCGAAGCGTGGAGTTAGAGAAGAAGACATCAAGGACGAGTTTGTAGATGTAACACATGTTTTCGCGACCACTAAATGCAAAGTCATTTGTGTTGCTGCAGAGAGAAACAAGAGAGTTCTGGCTGTTAAATTGCCAAAATTTGAAGGCTTCTTGAAGAAAGAATTGACACCCGGCGTTAGGTTAGGAACAGAGATGGCAGATAGGGCTCGTTTTTGGGGGCGCGTAGGCGGCATCTTCCACACAGACGAGTTGCCTGCTTATGGAATCACGGCAGAAGAACTTGACAAGTTAAAACGCGTCATGAATGTAAAGTCAGGCGATGCTGTAGTTTTTGTTGCGGATGTTATAGAAAACACGTCTGATGCTTTGAGGGCAGTAAACGAACGGGCAAAGGAAGCCTTGAAGGAAGTACCGCAGGAAACCCGTGCCGCAAAACCAGATGGATCAACTCGCTATATGCGACCTAGGCCTGGCGCCGCTCGCATGTATCCTGAAACTGATGTGCCTCCAATCCAGATTTCACGGAACTATGTTGAAAGTTTGCGTGAGCGTTTACCAGAGCTGCCTGAGCAGAGGATGGAACGTTTTATGCGAAACTATGGATTGCATGAGAAGTTGGCAAGGCGGGTTCTTGACTCTGAATTTGGCCAGCTTTTTGAAAATGCTGTAGGTGAGAGCAAGGTCTCACCCACGTTCGTCGCTGTTGCTTTAACCGAGACCTTGAAAGCTTTGAAGCGCGAAGGTGTGGAAGTTGGAATCCTGTCTGACAAGCAGTTTTTGGAGTTGTTCCGCTTAGTGGGTTCAGGCGAAGTTGCGAAGGAAGCCATTTCAGATATAATTGTTTGGCTGTCGAAGCATGAAGGGGCAAAGGTGGTTGAGGCTGTTGACGCTCTAGGTTTGGATATACTTTCGCAAATTGAACTTGAAAGAATTATTGATAGCCTAATTGAGGAGAATCGGGATCTTTTGGTAGAGCGTGGAGAGAAAGCTTTCGGGTTACTTATGGGTTTGGTGATGAAAAGGGTGCGGGGCAGAGTCAAAGGTGGACTTGTTAGCGAGATTGTGAAGAAAAGGCTCAAAGATTTCCCAGAATAATTTTCGCAGTGTGTGTCACTCTAGATTAGACTCTTTGCTATGAGCTTCAAATTGGTGGTTAATAGACCCCAGAATATAAGTCGCTCATGGAAAACGTGTTTGCTGCACACTCACTAGTTATTTGTTGAGATTTTATCGTGATGTGTGCATTTATGCTTACAAGCAGCAAAACCGACTTATTTTTTCATAGGCCTCTTCAGAATTAGTAATGTTTGCCACGAGCTTTTCAAGAGGGCACTTGTCGGTTTTTTTCACGTTAAGAATTGTTGGAACGAGGTTTTCAAATTCGCAACGAATATCGTATGTTTTTAGGATTTCTAAACCGCTTTTACTCAGTGTAACTGTAAAAGCTGCTGCGACATTTGAATAAGCGCAGAGTAGTGCTGCGGCTTTGCCGATAATTTTGTCTGC
>Ga0209978_10000946_pt1 | contig 11663 bp, 16 predicted proteins | sample BentaG_FD_182805 | JGI IMG/M metagenome (GOLD analysis project Ga0209978, IMG submission 182805) | Deep subsurface microbial communities from South Atlantic Ocean to uncover new lineages of life (NeLLi) - Benguela_00093 metaG (SPAdes)... | ecosystem: Environmental > Aquatic > Marine > Oceanic >...
TTGTATAATAGGTTAAAATCTAATCAATAGTCCCTGTAGTTCGTCAAATAGGAGATAAAGAAGTGACTCCAGTAACAATTAGACTATATGGCCATCCCGTTTTGAGAAGAAAATGTCGAGAAGTTGACGAAATCAATGAAGATGTCTATAAACTCATAGATATTATGGCGAAGTTGATGTATCAGAATAAGGGTCTAGGATTGGCTGCACCACAGGTAGGAATATTGAAAAGAGTGATAATTGCCGATGTGGGAGATGGATTGGTTAGCTTGGTTAATCCGAGGATTCTCTGGCGTCAAGGAAAAGATGTTATGTCTGAAGGATGTTTGAGTATCCCGGGAATTAATCTGGAAATAAAACGTTCCAAGGAAGTGATAGTGGAAGGGCTAAATAAGGAAGGTGAGAAGGTCCAGTTGGGAGCAGTCGGACTCCTGGCACGTGTATTGCAGCACGAAATTGACCATCTGGATGGCGTATTATTAGTTGACCGGGTTTCTAAGAAAAGAATAAAGTCAATTAAGAAAGAATTGGACAAAATAAAAACTATGGTGCGGAAATAGAATGAGGACACAATCTCGACATATTTTAGAAGAACTGCAACAGCACCTGCCTTATACAATTTTCAGTGTGGCAGTGGGAATGATAGCATTGGGAGTACTCACAGTGCTGATTGAAGGGGAAAGATTTCCACAAGCCTCTCAAAATTTGTTCCATGTTTTTCATCCTTTACATATACTTTTCAGCGCTACCGCAACTACCGCAATGTTCTGGAGACATGATAAAAAATTACTCAAAGCAGTCTCCATCGGTTTTGTTGGCGCGATAGTCCTTTGTGGTATCAGCGATATTTTCATTCCATTTATTGCTGGGTATCTTTTAGGTGTTAAAATGCAGTTACACATCGGTATTGTTGCTCATCCAATGCTAATTTTACCCTTTCTATTTTTTGGTATGTTTATGGGATTTGTCCTACCCACTGTGGTAGAGAGCACAATATTTTCTCATGCAGCCCATGTTCTAATAAGCAGTATGGCCTCTATTTTTTATCTGGTCTCTTTCGGGGTAACGGAGTGGATTCCAGTTGGCGGAATGGTCTTCATCTATATGGTTTTGGCAGTTATGGTTCCGTGTTGTACTAGTGATATCGTTTTTCCATTGCTTTTAGTTAAGAAGGTGGGTTAAAGAATAGCATGTTTCAAAGGTACGCCCTTAACTGCTTCGGCGATTCTTCTTCTGGCCGGTTTACCAGTAACCTCGGTTTCTCTCCTATATTAACCTTTCATTAGTCTTCCAAGACGCCTTCATTTTTCTGTTCCCCCGAGCGAAACCAGCCGAGAAGCATTTTCCTCGCTGAGTTTTTGACTTGACAGGCATAGCGATAGTATGGTAAAATCAAAAATCTGGGTAACGGTTAGATTGGCCCGGGTGAAACACACCCGGCTAAAAAAGCGGAAGGAGGGTCGCTGTTCCGACGAATAAGGAGGAACGGGCCAGCGGCGCCTGCGAGTCGGTGAGCAAGCAGGTTACCGACTGAAGCGAAGCAAAGGAGGTGAGCTAGATGTCTGTGGGCAAAAAGACTGGTCTCTGGCTAATCCCTTTTGGTGTGGCTGAGATGTTCCTTATCAACCTCTACTTTGGGATCTTTGTAGCGGCTTTAGGTTTGGTAGTATTCATCTTTGCTAAAAAGTAACTATCTATCAAATTTAGAAAGGGGTGATTTTTAGATGAAAGAATGTACAATGAAGACCTGGATGACTGGATTGAGCCTTATATTTTGTCCTGTTACTTTTCTCTACCTTATGATTTATCCATTGATTGTTCCAGAGAGTCAAAATGTGGTATGGGCAGCTTTTGTGGCCATGCCAATATATTTCATCGTAGGAGCCAAGAAGGAAGATTTTCCCAAATTTTTCTATAGCATGTTTGCAGGATTCTTCTGGGCATATATGTTTCTTCGTCCTGGAGGCTGGCTGTTAAATCTCTCCGGGTGGAATCTTTCACCATCTCTGACGGGTAATTTAGTTGTTTTGGTGGTGTGTGCGCCATTTCTGCTAACGCATCTGGTTTGGCTTGCAAATTCTACCTGGCTGGGTGTTTGCCCGATGATGTTCGGTGTGGTTGCCACTAGTTTTGGCACAGGAGGTCAGCGTCCTATCGGCTTAGCTGTAGCCCTGACTCTGGGAATGCTTGTGGCTTTAGTCTGTGTAGAACTCACCAATGCAGCAGTGGGTAAACCTACTCTTGGTCAAGCTGCTTAAAAGAAGGAATCAGCTTAAAGATGTAAATTCATCCTGAGTTTTTCGAAAGTTAATCCTCAATATAAGAGGGGCTCCGGTGACGTACAATTTCTTTTTCTCCGGAGTCCCTTTTTTATGAAATTATCAAGTTTTCCCCTCACACCCTATCCTCTCCCCCATGGGGAGAGGAGGAAAATCTTTAGATTGTGAAGGAAAAAATGGCAACAATCGTTACGTCTAAGGATAGAAAAGTAGAATTCGGCGAAGGTCTTCCCACGGTTATAATTGGGGAGAGGATAAATCCTACCGGAAAGGAGAAACTTGCTGGGGAGCTTTCGAGGGGCAAACTCGATGTTCTTGTCCAGGAAGCGCTTTCTCAGAAAGAGGCGGGAGCGGATATTCTCGATGTCAATGTGGCGGCCTCTGACGTTGATGAGACTACTATGTTGCCCAAGGCAGTGTTGAAGGTCCTGGAGGTTTCAGGGTTGCCTGTCTGTATCGATTCATCTAATCCAGAAGCCCTAAAGAAGGCACTGGAGGTCTATCCCTATAGAGCTCTGGTAAATTCGGTGACTGGTCAGGAAAAGTCATTAAAGGCTGTTCTGCCTCTGGTGAAGAAGTTTGGGGCTTCCGTGGTGGGCCTCACTATGGATGATAGTGGCATTCCCAAAACAGAGGATAAAAGATTCGATGTAGCAAAACACATAATAGAGATTGCTGAATCCTATGGCATTCAAAGAGAGGACATTGTGATAGACTGTCTATGCTTAGCTCAGGCTGCAGAGGCAAATTCGGGAGCTATAACTCTGGAAGCTTTAAAAAGGGTTTCCAGAGAGCTGGGTGTAGCAACAGTCTTAGGAGTCAGCAACATAAGTTTTGGCATGCCTGATAGGAAAATTATTAATCTGTCTTTTCTATCACAGGTTATTTCACAGGGGCTTAATGCAGTTATTGTCGACCCAACAATTGAAGGAGTGGTTGAGACTGTTCTCGCTTCCGATTTTCTGGCAGGAAGAGACTCCTACGGTAGGAGATATTTAAAATACTATAGGGAAAAAGGAAAGAGTTAGAATGGAGTTCACGGTAAAGTTCAGTCCCATTGGTAAAAGAGTAATGGAGAATAGACCCAGGGTACTTTTGGATATGGCGAGGCAGGCGGGTGTGGGTTTAAAGTCCCTTTGCGGAGGTAAAGGTAAATGTGGGAAGTGTAAAGTGGTGGTCAACCCAGCTAATGGGGTTACCGCAATAGAGAGGAAGCTTCTTACTCAAGACGAGATAGCCGAAGGTTACAGACTCGCATGCTGTACAAGCGTAAAGGAAAATACAGAGGTATATACTCCAGCCTCATCCATAACTGAAGAGCAAAAATTGCAGATTGCGGGAAAGGATGTCGAGGTCAAACCCCTTCCTCCTGTTAGGAAGTTCCACCTCGTCCTTCCTAAAGCAACTCTCTCCGATTTAAGGCCTGATTTACAGAGGATTAAAGAAAGACTGAACAGAAAATATAAGGTTAAAGTTAAAAATATGGATATTAAAGTGTTGAACATTATTGGACCTACCTTGAGAGACTCTGATTGGTCAATTACCGTCATTGTGAGAGGGAACGAAATAATCGGAGTTGAACCTGGAAACAGAACGAAGGAGAGCTTCGGCATAGCAATTGATCTGGGCACAACCAAGATAGCTTTCTACTTAGTCGATTTGTTAACAGGTGCGCCCATAAATATTTGTGGGATTACAAATCCCCAGACTGCCTACGGTGAAGATATCTTGTCGAGAATTCATTACGCAGGTAGTACCAGAACTAATTTGAAAAAGCTCAAAAGCGAGGTTCTCAAGGGTATCAATCTTGCGATAAAGAAAATATGTAGAGAAAGCAGAGTGGAGCGTGAAGACATTCTGGAAGCGACTCTCGTTGGCAATACTGCTATGCACCACATCTTTTTAGGACTCCCTGTAAAGCAACTGGGCTTGGCTCCCTTTACAATGGCCACAAACGAGCCCCTTGAAATAAAAGCGAGAGAAGTCGGTTTGGAAATATGTTGCGGAGGCTATCTCTATCTTCCCCCTCTCATTGCAGGATTTGTTGGCTCCGACCATTTGGCTATGCTAATAGCCTCGGAAATCGAAACCGAAGAAGGGAATCTAATAACCATTGATATTGGAACAAATACTGAAATAGCGTTAAAGACCAAAGGAAGAATTATATCCTGTTCCTGCGCCTCAGGACCTGCTTTTGAAGGAGCACACATCAAACATGGAATGAGGGCAGCTACCGGGGCAATAGAAAGAGTCAATATCAATTCGAAGAGTTTAAGTGTTAAAGTTAGTACAATAGATGATAAGTCCCCTGTGGGGATATGTGGTTCTGGAATTCTGGATGCTATTTCTGAGATGTTAAGGGTTGGGATTATTGACTCTTCGGGGAAAATGAATTCCGGCTATAAAGGAGTCCGAAGGATTAGAGGTGGAAAATCGCTCCAGTTCCTCCTGGCAAAAGAAGGGAGACGAGAGATAACCGTAACCCAACAGGATGTCTCTGAAATCCAACTCGCTAAAGGGGCTATAAGGACAGGCATTGAAATCCTCTTAGAAGAGACGGGCTTAAAAGTCCACGATATAGATGGAGTCATCGTTGCCGGTGCTTTTGGCACCTATATAGACCCATTGAAAGCGGTGAGGATTGGAATGTTTCCGGAAATAGACATTGGAAAGTTCACTCAGGTAGGAAATGCAGCTGGAATAGGAGCAAAGGCTATCCTCGTCTCCAAAAAATTCCGTGAAGAAGCTAACCAACTGGTAAAGAAAGTAGAATATTTAGAACTGGCTACCCATTCCGATTTCTTTGAACATTTTACAAGCGCCATGCGCTTTCCGAAAATAAAATAGCTATTCTCAAATTCATGGTTCTTGGTAATCTAAGGTTTCGATTCATCGAGAAATATTTGGAGCCCGCCCGAAAGGGCGGTATGTAGAGACCCCCCGATGAAAGCGGGGGACTCCATTGCAGGAAGGTAAAAATATGCCAACTTATGAATATTTCTGCTTAGAGTGTGGTAATAAATTTGATATTTTTGCAACACTCTCAGAAAAAGAGAAAGGACTTAAGGTAACATGCCCAAAGTGCAGAAGTAAAAAGACTTCTCAAGTCTTTGGCAAAATCTCCATAATCACCCCAGGAAAAAGCAAAAGCTCCTCTTCAAGTTGCCCTCCAGTCTGTCCTCCAGGATGCTCCTGTCCATAAGCACTTTCCTTGTCCCGAAACCGAAATGGCGTCGGGAAAGGCTGCCCCGCCAGTTCGTCCCCGATCTGAGCGTTGAAAAATTTTCTTGACAAATTTATTGAACTATGCTATTATGCATATAGTTGCGTAAAAGCATATAAGGAGGACTGGAAATGCAAGAACTCATAACTAAAATGGTAGCGGATTATTTTCAGGGACTGGGTCACCCCACAAGGATTGAGATTTTGCAGCTTCTTAAGAGTAAGGGCGAGATGTGCGTATGTGAGATAGTTGAGAAACTGAAAAAAGACCAATCTAATATCTCAAGGCATCTCAATGCGCTTAGGACAGTAGGCATTGTAGAATTTCGGGGTGAAGGCGTAAGGTCGTTTTACAAAGTGAAACATAAAGACGTGGATAAGATTCTTGATTTAGTTAAGTCTGTTTTGCACAAGGAAGTAAGAGAAGGGCAAAAAATCTTAGAGGCATTTTAACGTTTTGGAGAGAGGGGAATTGGTATGTTTTTGGATCTAATCTTTGCTGGACTGTTAGCGTTAAAAGAGTACGTTTTTGAGCATGTCATAACTTGCCTTGTGCCAGCTTTTCTCTTAGCCGGGGCGATGGTTAGTTTCATATCTAAAGATACAATCATTAAGTATTTGGGATATACAGCCAACAAGATAAAGTCATTTGCCTTAGCCAGCGGAGGTAGCTTCTTTTTGGCTGCCTGTTCCTGCACGGTAATTCCTGTTGCCAGTGGGCTATATTATAGAGGAAGTGGAATTGGACCTGCCTTTATTCTTTTATGGGTAGCTCCTGCAGCAAATATTTTAGCACTTTTATATACGGGTGCGATTTTGGGCTATGATATGGTAGGCTCCAGAGTTATCTCAGCAATTCTTATGGCATTCATCGTTGGACTGATAATGACTTTTACATTTAGAAAGAGTGAAGAAAAGAGAGTTGAGGAGAAAGGCCAAGACTTGAAGGGAAAGATAATCGGTATGTCAGACCTTGTCTTAATCCTTTTGATTTTGGTAACACTACTTTCTCCAAATTACCTGATAAGAAAAGGTCCGTATGCGCATAAAGTTATTGTCTGGGCAGCCTCTACTGTAATAATGGCCATTTATGCTTTAAAAGTAAAGACAAAGGATGAGTTAAAAAATTGGCTGCGTGAGACCTTCTTTTTTGTAAGGATAATATTTCCTTTACTTCTCTTAGGGGTTTTTATTGTGGGCATAGCTGGAAAGATTTTACCTCAAGAGTGGATTAAGAACTATTTAGGAGGCTCATCTTTAGGTGCTTCATTCTTGGCAACTCTAATCGGGGCGGCAAGTTATTTTGCTACTATGACTGAGGCGCCTTTTGTTGATACATTAATGAAGCTAGGCATGGGAAAAGGTCCGGCTCTGGCATTATTATTGACCGGACCGGGTATTAGCCTTCCCAATTGGCTGGCAATAGCCAGAGTGTTTGGTCCAAAAAAGGCAGTTTGCTATGTCTTAACGATAATAGTATTAGGAACTATTGTAGGTTGGTTTTTTGGAAACTTTATATTCTAAAAAGGCCGAAAGGAGGAAAAAAGATGAAGATTGAAGTTGTAGGTCCAGGATGTCCAAGGTGTAAAGCGACAGAGAAAAATGTAAATGAAGCACTCAAACAATTGGGTATCGATGCCGAAGTTGCTCATATCTATGATATGAATGAAATGACGAAGCGAGGAGTAATGTTTACTCCTGCTGTTATTGTGGATGGTCAGATTAAGACTTCCGGCAAGATTCCCACAGTAGATGAGATAAAAAAAATCTTATTAGCTAGAGAATAAGAGGTCAAAAGATAAAAGGAGAAAAAGAAGTAAAACAGGTAGTAATATTTCCAAATAGAGAAAAGTCTAAAAGGGCAAAGGAGATTATTAAACAGACTGGAGTAGCCTTTGAATCAATAGCGCCGCCAGAAAATTTTTTGGATGTAGCAAGTGAGGTCTTTATGTTTTCTCAGGAAGATAGACCCAAAATAGAACTTGCTATATCTAATAAACGTTTAACAGTCAGTGGCTTTGTAGATTATAAGCCAGCTTCTATTTTGCCTCAAGAATTAAAAAGAGACCAGATTCGAGTATCACTGCTGAAAGATATAAATATCACCTTTGTCGCTCCCTGCATTGCTGACCCAAGAAAGATAAGGTTAATTGCCTATTTTTCTAACAATGTCGCTGAAGTTTTCCCTTACCTCAATGCTGCAATGAAGAATGCTACCTACAACAAAGAGAGCCCTACCTTGAATTTCTCAAAAGAGCAGCGTACGGTTAATATTTATTCTCACAAAGTTGCTATTGCCAAGGCTGATGAGATAGTTGATGCCTGGCAAACTTTGGCCTATATAGAGGACTTAATCAATGACACATATAATAAGAAAGATTCTATAGTGCCAAATTTTGAAAGGAAGGTTCGCGCAACTGCTTTAGAAATATATGGTTGGCTTCCCAAGACTAATTGTAAGGCCTGTGGTGAAGTGACATGCCTTGCCTTTGCAGTAAAGCTTCTTTTGGCCGAACAGAATATCATTAACTGTAAACCACTTTTCACTGAAGGATATAAAGATAAGAAAATGATTATGCTTGACATGGTAGAGGCTTTGGGATACGAAGTGCCTGAAGATTTTAAAGAAAGGCCTTGACAAGGATTTTTCTTTATGCTAATATATTTATAAAATCGCATATAGATATATAGAAAGGATCCCGTTTAATGAAAAAATATGCTGATTTATTTAAGGCTCTTTCGGATGAGACGCGGTTGAGGATTATGGTTTTACTTTCTGAGAAAGAACTTTGTGTTTGCCAGATTGAGGCTACCCTTGGTCTTCCTCAGGCCAAGGTTTCTCGCCATCTTACAGTTTTAAGATACGCAGGGTTGGTAAAGGACAGGAGAGAAGGTTTGTGGATTTATTACTCCCTTACAGAACCCAAAAATAAGCTTGAAGAGAATCTATTTAAGTGCTTTCGAGAATGCCTGCGTAAGGAAGAATCCTTTAGGGCAGATTTAGCCAATATGAAGAAATGCATTGCTCAACCCTTGGACGTTATTGTTGAGATGGTGCGAAAAAGTTAACAGATTATTTTTAAGGAGGAAAGATAGATGGCTATTGTTAGTTTGACCTTAGATGATAAACAAAAGATGTGGCTTGAGCAAATTATCTTAGATGAGGATAGAGATGAAGCCTTTAGATTCTTAAAGGAATGTATCTACAATAAAGTCAAAGCCCAAGATCAAGGCCATTGTAAGCCAGCGTTTTGATCATAATTTGAAAAGAAGGAAAGTTGAAGATGGCAGCGGGTACAAATAAGAAAAAACAGATACTGTTTTTAGTATTAGTAATTGCGCTTTATGCTTTGGCTGTTAGCTATGTGGCAATCAATGATTTATCCTGGTCGGGGATGTTTAAGGCAGGGCTACTTCAGCCTAAAGGTATAACTGGGCTTGAGGCAAGAATAAAAGAGATAGATAACCCCCCATTATGGAATATCCCGCTTGTTATTTGGTATATCATTATAAAAGGCGCAGCCCTTTTGGTAGAACTTTTGCCTTACTGGCTTATAGGTATGCTCATCGCTGGAAGTTTAGCGGTATTTGTCTCCTGGGAGACGGTAAGAAAGAAAATGGGCTATGGTGGATTTAAGGCAAATCTTATGGCAATTACTGCCGGAAGTATTATTCCTATCTGTTCCTGTGGGATAGTTCCAGTTTTAGTGGGCATGCTTGAGGCGGGAGTGCCTTTAGGTCCAAGCCTTGCCTTTTTAATCGCTGCCCCTATGCTTAATATTCCCACTGTCTTTCTGACCGCCGGACTATTAGGTAGGAAACTTGCCCTAGCGCGTATCATCGGTGTATTTGCTATTGCCATGATTGTTGGCACAATAGTTACTTGGTGGCAGAAAAGAGGCGGATTGAAGCACCTGATAAAGATATACATTAAGCCCAATCTTTCACCCGAAGTGCAGAAATTTTCTTATCAGATAGGTATAAAATTAGCTGCTAAGCCAGAAGGAATTACCTTAGAAGAAGCAAGGGGAGAAAAAAACTTGGATAAGCTAACGGAATTAGAAGAGGCGGGTCTTATAGAGCAATCTAAAGAAGGCAAATGGAGGCTTGTTAATCGGGATATGTCAGCGCATCAGAATGTCTGTTTTGTTTTGCCTACAGGGGATGAAAAATTATCTCTTAGGGGAAAAGTTAAAAAGACATTTATTGTGTCTTGGGATTTATTCCTGCAGTTAAATTATTATCTTGTCTTAGCAGTTCTAATCGCTGGCGCAATCAGAGTATTAATTCCGACAAGTCTAATTGTCAATTTTGTGGGAGGAAAGGCTCTTAATTCAGTGCTTATTGCTTCATTGGTGGCTGTTTTGGCATATGTGTGCACTTATGTTGAAGTTCCCACAGCAATGGCATTAATTGCTAAAGGAATGGGGCCAGGGGCGACCCTGGCTTATCTGTTAGGGGGGCCGGGATTAAGCCTTCCCTCGATAATGATGCTCTCAGCTGCATTTCGCAAGAAGCTCTTAGCTTTATATGTCCTTTTAAGTTTCATTGGCTGTGTGGTTGCCGGGTATGTATTTAATTTATTTTAAAACTTAAAGGGGATACACTTTAATGAAAAGAAGTGAGATTAAAAAAGAGGTAAAGAAAAGATATGGGCAATTTGCAGAGCAAGGCTCTTCTTGCTGTCCTGATTACAGTTGGTGCGATATTGGCTATAGGATTGATGAAGTTAAAGATTTGCCTTCTGATATATCGGAGTTTTCGCTGGGTTGCGGCAATCCTGTTGCTCTGGCCAGTATCAGAAAGGGTGAGACTGTCCTTGATATAGGTTCAGGCGGAGGATTAGATGTATTCCTTGCTTCAAAAAAGGTTGGTTCTAAAGGCAAAGTCATAGGCTTAGATATGACCGAGCAGATGGTTGAAAAAGCCAGAAAGAATGCGAGAAAGGGGAATTATAACAATGTTGAATTTAGGTTAGGAGAAGCGGAAGATATTCCGGTAAAGGATAATTCAATAGATTTAGTTATGAGTAACTGTGTTATTAACCTTGTCCCAAATAAAGAAAAGGCATATCGAGAAATATATAGAATCTTAAAGCCGAACGGAAGATTTGTCATTTCTGACCTGGTGACTGAGAAAGAGTTGGATGAGTCTATAAGAAATAATCCAGAGAAATTAGTTGCCTGTGTTGGTGGAGCACTTACTGAAAAGGACTATATCGGGGCAATTAAAAACTCCGGTTTTGAAAACGTAAAGATTCTTAAAAAAAGTTCTATGGTAGTAAGCGGGGTTAAGGTATTGAGTGAAACCATAAAAGGCGAAAAGGAGTGATTGGTTATGTCAGATGAAAAAACAGTAAAAATCTTTACCATGGAGCAACAGTTTCCCTGTGGGCCGCAATCGAGCTGCTGCGGGCCGATAGGGCAAAGTGAAGAAGAGGTAATCTCGCTAAAGAATTCGATAGAAAAACTCGGACTTGACGTGGAAATTTGCGATATCCAGAAAATGAAGAATCTGCAGGAAAATCTACAAGTGTTTAAACTATTTCGCACATTCGGGCCTCAGGCAATTCCAGTAATAACCGTGGGTGATGAAGTTGCATGTATGGGGCAGTCTGAAACTAATGAAATTATATTAGCCATAAAAGGCAAATTATAAAAGGAGGAGGTCATTATGCCAACATATGAATATCTTTGTCAGGACTGTGAGAGAAAATTCGATATAACAGCGACTATCCAGGAAAAGGAAAAAGGGCTAAAGGTGACCTGTCCAAAATGTGGCAGTAATAAAACAGTTCAACTCTTAGGAAACTTCTTTACCTTCTCTAAAAGGAGTGGAGCTGACTTTGGCGGCGGCTGTGGTCCAAATCCAACTCCCGGCTGTTGCGGATAAAGATGAAAAAGAGCCAAGTTTTATTCATATGCACAGATAATTCTTGTAGAAGTCAGATGGCAGAGGGATTGTTAACACATCTGGCAGGGGATAAGTTTGATGTGTTTAGCGCAGGGCTTGAGCCGACACAAGTAAATCCATTGGCTATAAAGGTAATGGACGAGATAGGTATTGATATTTCAAAACAAAGGTCAAAATCTGTTAAAGAATTTTTAAGTCAGCAATTTGATTATGTGGTTACTGTTTGTGACTATGCCAAGCAAACCTGCC
>Ga0209978_10000947_pt1 | contig 11659 bp, 10 predicted proteins | sample BentaG_FD_182805 | JGI IMG/M metagenome (GOLD analysis project Ga0209978, IMG submission 182805) | Deep subsurface microbial communities from South Atlantic Ocean to uncover new lineages of life (NeLLi) - Benguela_00093 metaG (SPAdes)... | ecosystem: Environmental > Aquatic > Marine > Oceanic >...
AGAGTCAACCGCGAGAGATAAGACTTGCGAAAGGAGGAAATAAAAATGGGACTTCCTCTGTCAAATGTGAGAATTCTTGATCTTGCTGCAATGATTGCAGGCCCTTACGCTACATTTCTTTTAGCTGATCTGGGTGCGGAGGTAATTAAGATCGAAAAACCCGGCATGGGTGAAGCTGCAAGGGGAATACCCCCTCATTTTTTTCAGGGCGAAAGTGCCTATTTTATCGCCATGAATCGGAACAAACGAAGTATGACCCTCGATTTGAAAACTCCGAGAGCCAGGGAGATCTTTTACGAGCTGGCAAAAAATTCAGACGTCGTGCTTGACAATTTCAGGCCAGGAGTGGTCAAAAAACTGGGAGTCGATTATGATAACCTGAAAAAGATAAACCCGAGGATCATTTGCTGTTCGATCTCTGGATATGGTCAAACAGGTCCATTCAAAGACCGACCAGCCTTTGATCTGATGGTTCAAGCCAGGGGGGGCATTATGAGCTTTACAGGGGAACCTGGACGAAGGCCTGTGAAAATGGGTGCCCCCATAGCCGATTTAGCGGGTGGTCTGTTTGCTGTTAACGGGATACTTGCTGCTCTTTACCAGAGGAAACAAACCGGTCGAGGCCAAAATATCGATATCGCTTTATTGGACTGCCAGATTTCCTTGCTCACCTACAGGGCTCAGTATTATTTTGTTGGAGATGAAATTGCACAGCCTGTCGGATCAGGACATACTTCCCTTAAGCCACTTGGAGATTTCAAAACAAAAACCTTTGATATTGTTATTGATTGCCATACACAAAAGCACTTTAATGAATTGTGCAATGCAATTGGAAAGCCGGAAATGGCTGATGATGCAAGGTTTAATAGCCGGGAAAATCGATTGACGAATAAGGGAGAGTTATATGATATTCTGGAACGGGAATTCTTTAAGAAGACGGGGGAGGAGTGGCTGGAACTATTAGACAAGAGGATTCCAATAGGCCCCATCAATACCGTGGATAAAGCGCTCTCAGATCCTCAGGTACTGAGTCGCAACATGGTTGTGGAAACTGATTATGGAAACGGCAAAAAATTGAAGATTCTGGGCAATCCCATCAAGATGTCTGAGATTGATGAAGAAATATTCAAAGCCCCGCCTCGATTGGGTGAAGACACTGAGCAGATTTTGAAAGACATCTTAAAGTATTCACCTAAGGAAATAGAGGAATTAAGAAACGGGAAAATCATTTAGTTTTTTCAAAGCTACTAACCAGGGAGTGTGGCAATGAGCGAAGAGACGAAAGAAAAGGAAAAGCGTTTGGAAGGCAATGACGATAGAAAAGAAACCAACACGGGAGTCAGTGTTAAATTATATTACGGCCCCGAGGATATTTCGTCTTTTGAGTACAATCGTTGCCTTGGAAATCCAGGCGAATATCCTTACACCCGTGGGATATATCCCACGATGTATCGTGGAAAACTCTGGACCATGCGACAGTATTCAGGCTTTTCGACCTCAGAAAATACAAACAGCCGGTTTAAGTTTCTCCTGGAGCAGGGCCAGACAGGACTCAGCCTCGCTCTTGATCTGCCGACACAGCTGGGCCTGGATTCAGATGATCCACTTGCCAAGGATGATGCTGGGAGGCTGGGGGTGGCCATTGATACCCTCAGAGACATGGAAGAGATGTTTGATGGAATCCCCCTGGATAAGATCAGCACTTCATTTACGGTTAACTCAACAGCCAGTATTATTTTGGCCATGTATGTGGCAACCGCCGAAAAGCAGGGCGTCGAACCAAGCAAATTACGAGGAACGATTCAAAATGATATCATCAAGGAGTATATCGCCCGGGGAACCTACATCTTTCCTCCTGAACCTTCCATTCGATTAATTGGGGATACAATTGAATATTGTATCGAGCACATTCCCAGATTCAATTCTGTTAGCGTCTCTGGGACCCATATCTGTGAATGCGGAGCCACTCCAGCCCAGGGGGTAGCCTACCCGTTCCTGACAGGAGTTGCCTATCTTAAGGAGGTCCTAAGCCGAGGCTATACCATTGATGAAATTGCACCGCTTCTTTCTTTTCATTTAATTGCTGGTGGGGTTCAGTTCAATTTTTTTCAGGAAATTGCAAAATTGAGGGCTGCCCGCCGGTTGTGGGCAAAGATCATGAAAGAGCGGTTTCATTCTGAAAGTGAAAGATCGATGCGACTTAGGTTTTCTACCGGAGGGATGGGCGGGGGTATGACCGAACAGCAGCCCCTGAACAACATTGCGCGTATTTCCTTCTATGCTCTTGCTGCAGGGCTTGCTGGATCCCAATCCATGAATCTTCCCTGTTTTGACGAGGCCTATGCCATTCCTACGGATGAAGCCATTCGGACGTCCTTGAGAATTCAACAGATTATCGCATACGAAATCGGTATACCAGATGTAGTTGATCCATTGGGGGGTTCTTACTACGTCGAGTCCTTGACTGATTTCTTTGAAAAAGAGATAGCCGCAGAGATGGAGAGAATTGACTCATTAGGCGGCATCCTTAGGTGTGTGGAAGATGGAACGATTCAAAGGCAACTGGCAGATCAGGCATACCAGGTGCAAAAAAAGCTTGAGTCAGGAGAAATGATCAAGGTAGGGGTGAATCGATTCCAGATTGATGAAGAAGATCGGGAGCTGGAGGTGTTTGAGGTGGATCCTGAAACGCTCTCCAGGCAGATGACTCGGCTGGATCTGATCAAGTCCGAGCGGGACAACCAAAAGGTGGAGAGTGCTCTAGTGGCACTCAAAAAGGCTGCTCTCGAAAGGGAAAACCTGATGCCCTGCCTCCTTGATGCGGTGAAGACCTATGCCACGGTGGGAGAAATTGTTGGTCAGCTCAAGGAGATCTATGGAGAGGCAAAGCAAGTGAGCATTTTTTGAAAGGAGTGATTGATGCCACACAGAAGACCTATAAGAGTTTTGATCGCAAAGCCCGGATTGGACGGTCACGATAACGGCGCAAAAATAGTAGCCAGATTGCTGAAGGATGCTGGCATGGAAGTAATCTACACAGGGATTAGGCAGACCGTCGATGCCGTCTTGCGAACTGCCGTTCAGGAGGACGTCGATGTGATCGGATTAAGCATTCTATCTGGCAGCCATCTCTCCATCTGCAAGGAGTTAGTGGAGAAAATGAAGAAAGAAAATATTGATGATAAGATGCTTGCTGTGGGGGGCATCATTCCCAGAAAGGACGTGAACCGCTTAAAGGAGATGGGGGTTGCCGAGATATTCGGGCCCAGCTCTACAACTAAAGAAATTGTTCGGTTTATCCAAGATGAGGTTCAAAAAAGAGACGAGATTGGAGGCACCAGGAGGTAGTAAGCCTCCCGTGTTTTTCAGATAAGGGGGTTGGAAATTGAGTGACAAAAATAAGGTTGATATTTTGAGAGCCAGGAGAAAAGAGGCTGAGTTAGGTGGAGGTCTGGAAAGGATTGAAAAACAGCACAAGAAGGGTAAACTCACGGCCCGCGAGAGATTGGATCTGTTGTTGGACCCTGGCAGCTTCTCTGAGCTTGGTATTTTCATCACCGGCCAACTCACCTCCTTTGGTGAGGAGGAGAAGAGATTCTATGGAGACGGTGTGGTAACGGGCTCGGGGTTGATCAATGGGAGAAGGGTATATGTATTCGCACAAGATTTTACGGTAATGGGGGGTTCTTTGGGGGAACAGCATGCCAAGAAGATCTGTTTGGTGATGGATAAGGCGATCCAGACAGGCAGCCCGATAATCGGGCTTATCGACTCTGGTGGAGCAAGAATCCAGGAAGGTCTGGGCCATTACGGATCCCTTTTTTACCGGAATACGCTGGCAGCAGGTGTTGTCCCCCAGATTTCTGCTATTCTGGGCCCTTGCGCAGGTGGGGCCGTTTACTCTCCAGCCCTAAGTGACTTTGTGTTTATGGTGGAGGGAATCAGCCGGATGCATATAACAGGTCCCCAGGTGATTAAAGCGGTAACAGGGGAAGAGGTCACCTCAGAAGAGCTGGGTGGGGCAGCGGTTCATCATACCCGAAGTGGGGTCGCCCATTTTGTATCAAAGACAGAGAAGGAATGCCTCGATCTGGTGAAAGAACTCTTGAGTTATCTCCCGTCCAACAACCGAGGACTTCCTCCCACCAACTTCACCGAGGACCCTATCGGACGGATGGAAGAAAGCCTGGAAAGCCTGATTCCTGAGGATCCCAAAAAACCCTATGACATGAAGAAACTGATCCGCTGGGTAGTTGATGATCAAAAATTTCTTGAGGTCCAGGAGGGATTTGCCAAGAATATAATTATTTGCCTTGCCCGGCTCAATGGGAACACCATTGGCATTATCGCCAACCAACCCCTTGTTTTCGCCGGTTGTCTCGACATCAATGCCTCAGACAAGGCAGCACGATTTATTCGATTCTGTGATGCCTTTGGAATTCCTATTGTCAATTTTGTGGACTGTCCCGGATATCTTCCCGGAACCCAGCAGGAATATGGGGGAATCATTCGCCACGGTGCAAAGATGCTGTATGCCTATTCCGAGGCCACGGTGCCACGAGTCTCGATTATAACTCGAAAGATTTACGGAGGAGCTATGTCGGGAATGGCGGTCAGCAAGTTAGTTGGAACGGATCTGACGGCAGCATTGCCCTCGGCAGAGATTGCCATTATGGGTCCCGAAGGGGCTGCAAATATCATTTTCAAAGATGAAATTGAAAAGGCTGAGAATCCTGAAGTGGCAAGGGAGGAGAAAGTTAGGCTATACCGAGAACAGTTTGCGACCCCCTATGTGGCAGCGGAAAAAGGATGGATTGATACCATTGTTGAGGCGAAACAGATTCGCCCCTTTCTGATCACATCTCTTGAAAGGCTCAGCGGAAAACAAGAGATAAGACCTAAGAAGAAGCATGGAACCATACCTCTCTGAGTTATGGAGGGAAAGTTAGTTTTGATTGAGGAGTAAGCATATGTTAGAGAAACTTGATCATATAGGAATCGCAGTAAAGGATCTTGACCAGGCAATGAAGCTCTATCAGGAAGTATTTGGGATCAAACCCAGCCTTGTCTATGAATCTTCTTATACCAAGGCAAAGATTGCCTTTTTTCCAATAGGTGAGGTCAGAATTGAATTAATACAACCCGTTAATCCTGACAGTGTAATGGGAAGGTTCTTGGAGAAGAAGGGTGAGGGCATCCATCATATAGCATACAAGGTGAAGGATGTGGAGAAGTCGCTCGGCGAATTGGAAATGAAAGGGATCCAACTCATTGATAGAAAGTCAAGGAAAGTAAGAGAGAATGAGAGAGTGGGCTTTCTGAATCCCAAAAGTACTAATGGTGTGTTGATTGAGTTGGTCCAAGAAGATTAGCTATAATGATTTTTACCTTATTTTTTAACTCTAAAAGCCCACATCGATTTCTTAAATTAATGTATAGTGCCTTTAACAAATCGTACCTCATACTATTAACTGTTGTCAGGAAAACTCTTAAGATGGTAGGTGTGAAGGGACCATTGAGAGGATTATGATATGGGTATACTAACTATAAGAGAACCGTGGAAGAAGGTATTGGCCACGGGTGCTGAGGCCTTTGCGAGAGGTGCGCTCGAAGCCGGCATTGGTTACTTCGCCACCTACCCCGGGACCCCTGCCTCCGGGGTGGGAGATAGTATCGCAGAGATCCAAAAAGAGCTTAAAGGTCTATATTTTGAGTACAGCATGAATGAGAAAATAGCTACGGAAGGAGCAATTGGGGCTGCATGGGGTGGAGTTCGTGCCATGGTGGCCATGAAGCTCGCCGGTTTCAACGTGGCTACAGATGCCCTCTTTACCGTTAGCAGGGGAGAGGTAAGTGGTTTGGTGATTGTGCATGGTTCGGATCCGGGACAGCAAAGTTCAGGAACCGAACAGGACAACCGCTTTTATGCTCCCTTTATGCACTATCCAGTGCTCCAACCAAGCAGCGTACAGGAGGCAAAGGACTTTGTTATCAAGGCATTTGAGCTTTCAGAGAGATTCACCCTCCCCTTTATCCTGGACACTCCCAGCGCACTCTTACATGGCTCAGGGGAACTTGAGTTGGGGATTCTACCGAAAACCTTCCCGTCAACAGGCAAGTTGAGGCCTCATTTCGAAAAGACGGTACATGACGTTAATCTAGGAAGACCCGGTAGACACAAGGTGCTCCTTAACAGGGAGGCAGAGGTTAAAGAATACGCTACTGAAAGTGATCTCAACAGGGTAATAGAAGGTGATGCCGACTGGGGCATCATTACATGCGGCATGGCTTTTGGTTACACTATGGAAGCCCTCGACATACTTGGGCTCAAGAATGTTTCTGTCCTCAAGCTGGGTATGGTCTATCCGCTTTCGCCGCACTGCGTTGGCAAATTCCTTAAAGGCCTCAAGAGAGTCGTTATCGTTGAAGAAGGTGAGGGCTTTTTAGAGGGCCAAATCAAGGCGATAGCCTACGATCTTGGGCTTAAAGTTCCCTTGGTAGGCAAGGAATGGATTTCGCCCGTGGGCATGTTGTCGTCATCCAGGGTTGCCGTGGATCTCAGCAAGGGCTTGGGTCTGCTCCTCCCGAGACAGTTCAAGAATCTTCCTGGTGAATTCATTGAAGATACTGAAAGGCTGGCAGGCTCGCTTGCCTTCCCAAGTGGCGGGAGCATACCCATGCCTCTCTTCGACGCGCCACGTAGGGTGCGGACCTTTTGTGTTGGTTGCCCTCATCGAGGCTCTGCTTATGCAATCAAAAAGGCTACCAAAGGAAAAGTTATTGTCAGTACAGACATCGGGTGCTATGCAATGATGGAGGGCCCCCCCTTCCAACTGGGAGATTTTAAGATCTGCATGGGGGGAGGTATTGGTGCTGCCCAGGGCGTGAGCCGTAAAACCCATGATACCCCTGTGATAGCATTCATAGGAGATTCCACCCTATTTCATGCCGGGTTGCCAGCAGTCCTGAATGCCGCCTATCATGATGCAAATGTCCTTCTTATGGTGTTCGACAACAGGTGGACGGCCATGACCGGTCACCAGCCTACCCCAAGCACAGAAGAGACGACTGATGGGAAACCCTTAAGAAACGTGGATATTGCCAAACTTCTCAGAGGCCTTGGGGTTAAATGGGTGAAAACGGTGAATCCCTTCCAACCTGACAAGGTAGAGGCAGTGATAAAAGCGGGTCTCAAGAAGCCGGGATTCAAAGCAATTGTGGCAGAAGGAGAGTGCGCCTTACAAAGCGCGAGAAGAAACAGTGTTCTGGGGGTAAAACCGAAGGTCACCTACCACATTGACACCGAAAAATGCAAGATGTGTGACATATGCTTTGTTGATCTTGGCTGCCCTGCTATCGTGGCCCAGCAGGCAGAGGACGGCTCCGACATCTATGCAATAGACCCGGGCCTATGCACTCAGTGTGGTGCATGTATAAGCGTGTGTCCCTCTGATGCTATCGTAGCCAGTCCATGCGGGAGAGAAAATGATGAGGCACTTTAATATCATAATTTGTGGAGTCGGAGGTACTGGCGTAATAGGCCTTGGCGAGTTGCTCAGAGAAGCAGCCAGGCTTGAAGGTTGTAGAGTACTTTCAGCCGAGACACGAGGGTCGGGCCAAAGAGGCGGGCCAGCCACTGCCTCCGTACGATATACTACCCTGGATGAGAACGAAGATTACACCGATCGTACAGCCCTCTGGTCAGGCTCTGTTGGGGTTGGCGGCGCTGACCTGATGATTGCTACTGAGGTTGCCGAGGCACTTCGGAATGCACACTACCTATCGGAGAAGTCAAGGGTCATCTTAAATACCTTCACCCTCATGCCTAAACAGACGAGGCAAGAAATGAAGTCAAAGAGTTTGAAATACCCCTCCATTGAAGAAGTTGTAGCTCTGCTCCATAAGCTAACTCCCCACGTGTATATGGCCAACGCAAGCGATATGAGCATGAAACACTTCGGCAGCTACCGCATGACAAATGCCCTCTTGGTGGGTTTGGCCCTCGCCCGGGGCTTGCTGCCCTTGAAAAAGGATATTGTAAAGAGCCTGCTACAAGGAGATGCAAAAGATGCCTTGGAATTAGGCTTCCAAGGTCAAAGCCGCTCGGAATCTGAGCAAAATTTTCACTAGGCGATGCCTCTATGCTAGAAGAGCCTCTGTGCCTGTAGCGTCAACTCCACTCGAAAGTCTGGATGAGCTATAGCGATCAGTTCTTCAGCTCGTTGCCTGCGAGATTTACCTAAAAGTTTAGCAATGCCATGCTCGGTCACAACATAGTCGACAAATGTCCAAGGTATACTTACTATGGTTCCTGGCTCAAAGGTGGACACAATCCGTGAGACCGTACCACTGGAGGCTGTAGAGCGGAGGACGGAGATGGAACACCCCCCCTTGGAAAGAACTGAGCCAATGCCGAAATCCACCTGACCTCCCGCCCCGCCGAACATGTGGGTACCTACGGAATCCGCAGCGATTTGCCCAGCAAGGTCGATGGCGAGGGTGCCATTAATGGCTACCATTCGATCGTTAGAGGCAATAACTCGGATGTCATTGATATAAGAGCTGCTACGAACCTCAAAAATTGGATTTCCATCAATAAAGGCAATATCCTCTTCGTTTTCAATCCATCTGAAACCCGAGTTCACACACTTACCGGGATGAAGATTCTTGCATTTTCCGGTAACAATGCCCCGCCTGACCAATTCCAAGAGCTCAGGGCCGATTATGGGAGAATGGATGCCAAGGTCACGCCTATCATCAAATGCTCCCAGGCCGAGAAGGGAGGAGACCAAACCAGGGCCCAGCTCAATAGTATCTCCATCACGAACTATTGTAGATACATATTCCGCTATCTGCTTATCAAGAGGGGTATGTCTCTGTTCCGGCTCTTGAATAGCGACCGGGATGTGCTCCACAAAGAAATCAATATCCGAGATATGAATATAATTGTCTCCGGGTGTTCGCACGATCATGGCAGGGCTGTCGCTCACCTCAGCGAGCACCTTCTTAGCCCTTATTGTATAATCCTTTTTGTGAGAGAGGTACAAACCAAAGCTACAGAAGCCATGCTTGTCAGGCGGAGACACTACAATCATTACTACATCTATGTCTTGAGCCTTTCGGCGGGCATCATACTCCCCCTTGAAACGAAGACCATAGAGGAAAGGCATGAGATCCAGTCCCTTTTCTCTCATGGCTTTTGCACCAACACCTGCCGGCTGAGTGTCCAAAATGACATCAAACGTATCGCCAAAATCCCCGCTAAGCCAACCTATGTCAAATCGAGGCATACGAATCAAAACCTTAACATTTTTAAGCTCATTCTTCCTGTTTATAAGGGCTCTGGACAGGGCTTGAGCCTCGGTGGCTACAGGAATAACCACGGTATCCCCGGATTCAATAATCTTGACCGCTTGCTTCGGGGACACAAATTTCCTCTTGTACTCTTCTTTCCAATTCACGATATAACCCCCCCCTTTTTTTCTGATTGGCTGCCTTGTTTATATAGGTATTCCATATTTCCTGTCATCTTACTAGAGCGTAGAGTAATTTTCATATAGTTTCAACGTCGGATATTTTCCATAAGAAGCATCAAGGTTACTTTACCTTAGATTGAAGCAACAAAAATGGCTATTAAAAGCCTCTCAAAGGAGAAGGGATTTTATGCCCGAAAATGAGACAAGCATCAAGCGCAAAACCTAATCTAAGCAATTCAATGTCCTTATCTCTTCCCAGTGTTTAACTATCTTTTCTTAACACCTCGTAAAGGTGAGAGCCTCGATATTGAATATGGTATACTTTTTTGTTAGAGTGCGTCAGGAAGAAACAATAGGTTATTGTGACAGGTAAGGAAGATTCTATGGGGAAGACTATAGCGGAAAAGATTCTCGGGCAACATGCCGGGCGAGATGTAAAAGCAGGAGATTTTGTGCTGGCAAAAGTAGACGTGCTGATGGGCAATGATGGATCGCTTCCTCTTGTCTTTGAAGCCTCAAAAAAAATGATGTCATTTGGGGTTCGTTCCCCGAAAAGTACCTTCATGGTTCTGGATCATTACTGCCCCAGTCCCAGCAAGGAGGTATCACGGCTTCATGAGGAAATTCGCGATTTTGCCAGAAGATACGACTGTCTTCTTTATGACTGTGGAGAAGGCATCTGTCATCGGTTGCTGCCTGAGAATGGGCATGTTCTTCCCGGAATGCTCGTTGTGGGGGCAGACTCCCATACTGTTACTTACGGGGGCTTGAACCTCTTTGCCACAGGGGTAGGTTCAACAGACCTCGCCGTAGCCATGAACTGGGGGGTGCTTTGGTTCCGCGTACCTGAAACGATTCTCCTCAAAATTGATGGCGGGCTTCCAAAGGGCCTCTGTGCTAAAGATGTGGCCCTTTTTCTCATTGGTTCAATCGGTGCGAGTGGTGCAAACTCTCGTGTAATTGAGTTTAGAGGTAAAGCTATTGACGAGATGAATATGGAGGGCCGTCTCACACTTTGCAATATGATGGTGGAGATGGGGGCTAAGGCTGCCATTATGCCTTTTGATGAGATTACCGATCATTGGCTTAACATGATAGAGATCGATAGGGCCTTTCAGCCTGTTGAGCCCGATGATGATGCAGATTATGAAAGAGAGATCGAATACGAAATCTCTGAAATGGAGCCTCAGATTGCCATTCCCCATAAGGTGGATAATGTTCAACCTATATCAAGCGCTGCGGGTATCCCTATCGATATGGCCTTTCTTGGTACTTGCACGAATGGTGGGTTTGAGGATCTTAAGATCGCAGCAAGGATATTAAAGGGTAGAAATGCCCATCCAAGGGTACGGTTCATCGTTTCTCCTGCTAGCAGGAGGGTGATAAAAGAGGCCCTGGCAGATGGTTCGTATCAAACCCTTATTGAAAGTGGGGCTGTGATCAACCCACCAGGTTGTGGACCTTGTGTAGGTGCCCATGGAGGCATACCGACCGATCATACTAGTGTGATATCTACTGCAAACAGAAATTTTTTGGGTCGAATGGGAAATCATAAGGCCAGCATCTATCTCTCATCGCCTGCAACCCTGGCTGCCTCTGTTTTAAGAGGCGAAATCACCGATCCTCGGGAATTTTTACAATGATCAAAGGAGATAAAGTGGGAATCGCATATAAATTTGGAGATGACATCAATACAGACTACATCATTTCTTCCAGCAGAAAACGGGATACTATAGACCCACAAAAACTCGCCCGATTTCTGATGCAGGATATTCGCCCGGGATTTGGGCTTCAGGCAAAAAAGGGTGATTTCCTTGTCGCAGGAAGGAACTTTGGATGTGGCTCTGCCATGGAGATAGCTCCCTTGGTTGTGATGGCCGCAGGGATCAGAGCCGTCATCGCAAAGTCTTATGCCCGATCATTTTATCGAAACGCCATCAACCTTGGGTTTCCGGTTCTTGAGGCGGACACCGATCCAATTGACGAGGGAGACCTCTTAGAGGTAGATCATTCTGGTCTAATCCATGATATCACCAAAGAGAAAAGGATCCACACCAGGCCGTTTCCGCCCTTGATCAAGGAGATCCTGGATGCTGGAGGGATCATTCCCTATTTTGAAAGAAAATACCCTATGCCCTATATTTAGGGATACTGGAAAATTCCTCTATTCCACTATTCCAATT
>Ga0209978_10000948_pt1 | contig 11655 bp, 11 predicted proteins | sample BentaG_FD_182805 | JGI IMG/M metagenome (GOLD analysis project Ga0209978, IMG submission 182805) | Deep subsurface microbial communities from South Atlantic Ocean to uncover new lineages of life (NeLLi) - Benguela_00093 metaG (SPAdes)... | ecosystem: Environmental > Aquatic > Marine > Oceanic >...
AGGAAGATTAGGGACGCCCCCCCACTTTTGGCCTGAGATCCTGGCCATCGAAGACCATCGCCAGTGGCGAAAAATGGGACGAAGCCCCACCAGGCAGATAAGAGCACCACGCCCGTTTGGGACGGGCTACCACGGGCTGGCCGTGGCTGGTGGGCTGGCGTGGAGGGTGAGACGTTGAGGGACCGCTATCAACGAGTTTACCGCTACGGGCGAAGTGAGGAGGTGTTTTATGACAGCTGAACGCAGTCAAGTTGGATGGTCTCTTTGGCTCTGTTGGGTATTGGCAAGCGCCTTTGGTAATGTAGCTGGCTGGGTTGTAGTCATTGTCGTTTATCATGTAGTTGATGCGATTGCAATAATAAACTTTGACACCTTCGGCATTGTGGCTTGTCTGGCACTTGGGTCATTCATCGGATGCATGCAATGGTTTGGTGTTGAAGAGGAAAAATCCACGAACTGGGCGGTGGGTTGTGGCGAGCATCGCCGGTTATGCAGCGGCTACGGCTTTGGTCTGGGTATCTAATAGTTTGAGGGTAACAACATTTGAAGGGATGTGGGATGACGCAGTGGGGTTATTGATATTAGGGTCAGCAATGGGTCTTCCACAATGGTTAGTCCTAAGACAGCACCTTTCCAAGGCTGGATGGTGGGTGTTGGCAAGCGCCTTAGGGATGGTGGGGTATCTCGTTGGAGTAGCAAACCCTGCGAGTACCCTCACGGAGATTATTCTTCGAGTTGTGATCGTAGGTGCGCTTTCTGGGGCAATTACAGGAATTGCCCTCGTTTGGCTGTTGCGACAGCCTGCTAAAGAAAGGCCAACGTCCAGTAACGATCATTAGTGGTCATTCGGCGACACCTTTTTTGGGAAAAACGACACCTGGAGAAGCTGAAACCATGAGCGCACCGATGGCGATGATCATACCCGAACGGGCAGAGCTGGCTGTGGCCAACATCAAGGCCAGGATGGAGGAGTGACGCCCAATAAGCCTTGCCAGATGTAAATAGAGCGTGAAAGTGAGAGATATTCGCTGACTTCGCACAACAACGTACCAAGCGGCGGAGGGGCTTTGCCCCTCCGCCCAAGTTCACCTAAAAAGAGAAAATCCCCGGTGATAGCTGAGCCTCGGGGCGCTCAGGTCAGCCGCTTAAGCGGCTCACCTTCGCTAAAAGAGCTGGACAAATTGTCCTTCCGCCTTCGGCGGGGACGCTCTTTTCCCCCGGCGCATTTTTGGTGGCCAAAGAGGACAGTGTGATATAATGCTCCCGAATGAGGGGACAGGAGCACTGGATTCTAGCTGGCACCTTTTCGGAGATGATGTACGCTCTGATGGAGCTTGAGCATCAAAAAGGGGAGATAGACCTTGACAGCAAGATGAGGAGGCTTAAGGACTTGTCCGCTTATTCATTGGCCCACGACATCACCTATCGAAAAGAGGGGGTAGAGCTTTTGGCCTTGGCAAAACTTTTTGGTTTAACAAGCGAGAGCCGCTTCCAGAAAAACCGGGAGCGGCTCAATCTTTTGGTCAAGGACACCATTGAATATCAGGGCCAGGCGGAGAACATCGAGCGGCAGATTAAAGAGCACGGGAGACGAACACAGCCAAAATCAGGGGTAGACGATCTCCAGCCCCGGTTGCTGTGAGGGTGTGATATAATCGCCCTATGCCAGAGCGGATCTATCAGCTCAGGTTTGGTGAAAACTTCAAGCCTACTGTTCCTGAAGATGTTACCCTTGAGGGCTTTGCTGGGCTTGAGTTTGATAAGGGTGAGAGATTGGGTAGGTTTGTCCGTGAGGTGCCTGATAGAGTCTATATCAAGTCGCCAAGTGACGCCGCTCGATATCTTCTCGAGAAGGTCTACACACCTTTTGAGGACTTTGACCAAGAAGAGATGTGGGTTCTCCTTCTCAACAACAAGCACCGGGTCACCCACGAGGTCATGGTCTATCGAGGACAGGTCAATACCATCAATGTCCGTGAGGCAGAACTGCTCAAGGAGGCGGTCAGGGTTAATGCTCCAGCCCTTATCCTGTCACATTGCCATCCTAGCGGCGATCCCACGCCGTCACCTCAGGACCTGGAGGTAACTGGCCTGGCCAACAAGGCAGCCAACCTTTTGGGGATCACTCTGATGGATCACCTTATTGTCGGCAAAGACTCCTGGGTCTCTTTGAAAGAGCGAGGATTGGGGTTTGATAGGTAGGCCCACTGGGGTTTTATACAACGAAGCCCCAACGTTTTTAGTTTCATGGGCATTAGACGTAAACCGCAAAGAGCCATCCTATTTCCAGAGATGGCTCTTTTATTTTGGCCGGGGCGGATAACGGCCGAGATCACCCGCCGCGAGGGTTTATGCAGAAAATACCTGATTCAGTGACCATTTTCAATTCCAGACCGAGCCCAATTTGTGGCCGCCCCTTGCGGTCGGATGTATTGAGTTGTTAGACGTGTTGGCAATATAATTGGCATTATTCTAGTCACACCATTCAGGCCTTATCCTCCAATCAGTTGTGGGCAGCATATTCTCGTCTGAGACAACCAGAATATTCCGTGGATCTGACATTGTGCCCCGCATTTGCATAAGGCCAGACCAAGATGGCATCTGGTCAATGGGCTCTGACCTTGATTTCGCGATCATTCGCATGAGGAACTCCTTTGAGATATGAGCGATTTCATGGAGTCGCTTACGAACAGTGTGCTTGTCTTCCTTGCTAACCAGAGTCAAGCGACCATGTGCCAATTTACTCCTGATGTCGGACAGAGAGACGCCATCATGTTTCTCAGTCAGGGCAGCAAGATAGGGATGGCCGGATCCGAACGCGAGTTCTATTACGGTCCTTACGCGCTTGTTGAGGCTCAACACACAATCGAAATAGACCTTCTTCCCCCGGGTGATGGGCCGTCCGTCCACCTCGATGGTGTCCCAGGCGGGGTCCACTTTGGTGCCCAGTTTGGTGACCACCTGGCCGTTGACCCGCACCCGTCCCTGCAGGATCAGCGCCTCGCACTTCCGCCGCGAGGCGACCCCGGCGCGGGCAAGCACCTTTTGCAGACGCTCCGTCAGCTTCCGTCTTGCTCCTCTTCATCCAGCGGCGGCAGCTCGGCTAGGTCCTGCAGGCCGAAGTACTGCAAGAACTCAAAGGTAGTGCCGTAGATGATCGGGCGGCCGGCCTGGGGCAAGCGCCCCACCTCCTCGATCAAGCCCTTGCTGACCAAGGTGCGCAACACGCTGTCGCAATTGACGCCCCTCACAGCCTCGATCTCGGCCCTGGTCACGGGCTGCTGGTAGGCGACGATGGCCAGGGTCTCCAGTGCTGGAGCGGAGAGCCTGCTGCTCAGCTCCAAATCAAGAAAGCGCTCGATGTGAGGAGCCGCCTCGGGGGCGGTGACCATCTGCACCCGCTCCCCTTTGCGTTGGAGACGCAGCCCCCGCTGCTCATACTCCTCACTCAATACTCGCAACGCCTCCTCAACCGCCTCCCGCTTGACACCGATAGCTGCCGCTAAACGTCCAATGGCCACCGGCTCATCAGCCACGAAGAGCAAGCTTTCGATCAGGGGCTTGATTTCCAACTAGACTTCCTTTTTAGGCCATCTGCTGCCCTGTGGGATAGGGGGCGTGCTTGATGTTGACCCTGACCTTGCGCAGTCTCAGCCCCATCTTGTCCTCGACGGCCTCCTTGGACACCTGGCAGACCTCCTCAGTCTTCGCCGGGACATCAACCTCTGGGCTTGTCTCCAAGTCGAGCTCAACCTCGACGCCGCCCCTCCTGCCCCAGACATTCGGCTTGACAGAGATAACGCCATCGAGCTGACCGATGTTGTACTCCAACCGGCGAGCGACGGAATCCACGGTCAACTCCGCCTGGCCGCCACTGATGCTCTGGACCCTGATCGCCCTGGGACGCCGCCTGATCTCAAGCCAGAGCAGCAAGGCGCAAACGACATCCACCAGCAGAGCCAGGATGACACCCACTATAAGCAAGAGAGGCTGAGCGACCAGCGCCAGGTTCATGTCCAGGTTCTGCAGCCACTGCTGCAAGACCTCGATCATCGGCCGAGGCACAGCCAGCACCACGGTCATAACGATGATGGTCGCCAAGAGGAGCAAGATCACCACCACGCGATTAAATGTGTTCATCACAATACCTCCTTCTTCGTTGTAGTTGTGCGGAAGCCCGCACGTCATCCGCAATTATACACCATCTCTTCTCCTTCGTCCAGTCAGCTAGGGCGGGGACAGCATCGCCCAGAGAGGTTAGAGGCTGGAGGTTGGGGGTTGGATGAGTGATGAGTATACCTCGTTCCTCGTTACCTCGTTGACTCGTTACCTCTTGGTCATTGGTTCATTGGTTCATTCCCCTCCTTCCGGACAACCAGGCAATGCCAGCCACCAAGCCCAACAGCGCTGTCAAGCTGATTACAGCTCCAAGCTTGAAAGAGAGGGGATCGTAGATGAACTCTACTCTATGCTGACCTGCAGGCAGGTACACCGCCCGGAAGAGAAGATCCGCTCGGTAGATGGGCGTCTCCAGGCCGTCAGTTAGCGCCCGCCAGCCAGGATAGTAAGCATCGGTCAGGACCAAGTAGCCTTCCTCAGCCAGATTCACCGAAATCACGATGCGCTCTGGCTCGTAAGACAAGAGCTCCACCTCATCTTCACCGTCGGCACGTAGGAGCGGGGCCCCGTGCCCGCCCGACGCCAGAATAGCCTCCTTCTCAGGTCGGAAGGCGGGATCTTTCATCGCCACAATGGCCGCCTCATCGTCCAGCACTCGCGCCCGATGAACGACGAAGGCTCGCGGCAGGTTGTCCAGGTTCTCGTAGATCTTCACATCGCCGCTGTGCACCAGCCGGAAGCGCCCTTCGCTGGAAACAACCAGGGGCCAAAAGGTGACCGTCCTATCGTCAACGAGGCTAAGGCCCCTCAAGTGCAGCCGACCAGCCGGGGGTAAATACTGAATGGAGATCTGTCGAGGGACCACGGCCTCACCAAACTCGAGGCGAGCGATGTAGTCATTCCCCTTGGGGTTGTCGCGCCAGTGACGGCAGACCCTGGCCTGATCATGCCTAACCTCACCCACAGAGTATTCGCCCTCCGCCGTCTCGATTCCAGCCCGCAGGAGATGGCTCTGCACCGCCCCCAGCCCGTCGGTAACCGTTACCTGCGCCACGGGAACACCGTTGGCCAGGTCCCGTGCCCCCTCCAGGTGGGAGACCAGGCCCAGGGAGGTAGCGGCGAAGTCGGGTAGTTCCGTCACTTTCACCTGAGACGCCATCATCTCAGGGCCTAGAACGGCCTGGTGACTCAGGTCGTAGTAGACATCGTCAACCCAGACATCGTCAACCTTGTCCGTGATGACGTATTTGACGTTGAGCAGGCTCAAGATTCGCGACGATGGTATCTCCTTCAGCCGCTCCCGCAAACGGCCATCGGGGGAAGGTTCGGGCAAGAACAGGCGTTGCAGTTCGACATAGCGCTTGAGGGGGAGCACCCCGCCATCGTAGCCATCTACGCTGGGGATTTGGTAAACCAGGGGCAGGTTAGGGGCGAGGATTTCCTTCAGCTTAGTGACCACCACGTAGTCATAGATGGCCCGAGGAGGCAATTGGTCCTCGAAAATCTGCTGCATCTCCCCTAGATCGCCTGGGTCATAGGTCAGGCCTGAGATGCTGATGAAGCGATACGTAGGAACAGCCTCCCCTGGCTGCCCATCGGATAAAAGGTGAGCCGGGGCGGTGCGCAGCGAGGAGTAGGCTCCCGGGGCTGTGGGATGGTTGTAAGCCAGGCCACGGCTGGCGGCGAAGAGTTCCCCGACGACGATCAGGGCCACCACCAGACGAAAAACAGGTCGTGTCGCGTGGGCCGATAGCCCTATCCAGAGCAAGGCCGAGGCCAATAGAGCTAATGGCAGCCAGGCCAAGAGTGTGGACCGGGTTGGGAAGTCGAGGAAAGGGGAACGGTATCCTGAGCTTGCCGAAGGGATGAAGACCAAGGGAGCGGCCAGTACACCGACCGCTATCAGCAGACGACGACGGATGAAGCCCGATAGCTCCCCAACTCCGCAGCCGACCACCTCGGCCTTCGCAAAGAGGGGATAACCCAGAAAGTCCGTCCCCAGCCCCGCTAACATAGCCCCACCAAAGGTGTAAAGGTATAGCCACCGAGCCGGCGCTCGGAAGAGGTCAAAGCCTGGCATCAGTTTGTACAAGACGAAGTAAAAGGGATTATAGGCACCCAGGCCCAGGAACAGGCCGAGGGCCGTCAGGAAGATGAGGAACGGCCGGGCCGGATGGCGCCGCTGGAACAGGGCCCCGAAGAGGGCCAAGGCCAAAGCGACGATGCCCAGATAGGCGATGTACTCGCTGAAGACCTCCTCACCGCCGAAGGTCGGCAGCAGGGAAAGGAGCAACAAGCGCGGCTTGAGGGAGAAAGAGACGGCCTCGCGATAGGATAGTCCCCCGCCCCGCACGGAGAGCCGCGAAAGCTCCAAGGTGGGCAACAACTGAACCGCTGCCAGAGCTAAGCCCATGATCACCACCAAGAGATAAACCAACAAGCTGCGCCCAACCTGCGCCCTCAGCGCCCTCAGCGCCCTCAGCCCCTTCTTCCCCCACCTTCTCCACAGCGCTCGTCCTGAGCCTTGTCCTGAGCCTTGTCCTGAGCCCAGTCGAAGGGCCCGTCGAAGGGGTAGAAAGACCGCGTAGGCCCCCAAGGCAAACAATGTTATGTATGACGACTGAGTATGGCCAGCCGTAAACTGCAGTCCCACCACCAATCCGGCCAGCAAAACGTAGACGGCGGGGCGTCTACCAAGCACGCGGGTCTCCCTCTCCCAAAAGTTGCCCTGAGCAACGCCCTGATGGTTCGACAAGCTCACCACGACGGCCTGTCGAAGGGCAAGGTCGAAGGGTTGGGAGCTGGGTATCCCCCCAGCCCTTCTACAAGCCAGATCGAACAGCAGAAAGAGCAACGGCAGCCAGATGGAGCAATTCAACTGGTTGACGTGCCCCACCTGAGCACCAACGAAACCGCTGAGGGCGAAAACCGCAGCCGCCAGCCAAGCCCCCCCTCGTCTCAGTCCAAGCGAGAGGCGAGCATAGAAGTAGGCAAAAAGGCCCGCCAGGAAGACGTGCAATACGATGGAATAACTGACCATCCTGGGCACAGGTAACCAATAGAGAGGGAAATTCAGTGGATAGAAAAGTGCTGATTGGATGTTTGCCAGAAACGGCACGCCCATGAAGAGATACGGATTCCACAAGGGTAAGCGACCCTGGCGTACAACTTCAGCAGCGTAAGCCTTGTAGGGATAAAAATAGGTGAAGACGTCCAACCCCACCAGGATGAGATTGGTGAAGACGATCTTCCAGAAGAAGGCTAGCGTTAAGGCGAGCAAGGTGGCCACGGGAAGAAGGTCTCTTCCAACCTCCAACTTCCAACCTCTAACTTCTAACTTCAAATCCCTCACTTCTGATCCTCGATCTGGTAAACGATAAAGGAGATACTGCCATCACGCCGGTAGGCCCAATAGACACAACGGAGCGTCAACCCCGCCTCGGAAAAAGCATCCCTCACCCCTGCGGTCAACTTCCCACTGGGGAAGACGATGTAGCGCTGGGCGTTATCTACCTGGCGTGCATCCTCAGTCAGCTCCTCAGGCGAAGGGTACCAGCGGAGAACCAGGGGAAAATCAAACATGTAAAAAGAGTAATGCCAGCCCAGCCAGTGGTGGTAAAGGATAGAGCCAGCGGGAACATAATCTCGGAAATAGTCAGCTACAGCTTCGATACCATCGTAGGCTCCGTGGTCTCCGCCGATGGGATACCTGCTCCGTGCCGCCTCCAGGGCTGGCCCGGCCAATGCAGCCGCCAATAAAGCGATTACCGCAAACACTCGCAGGGCCTGCCCTGAGCGATGTCCTGATGGTTCGACAAGCTCACCACGACGGCTTGTCGAAGGGCACCGTCGAAGGGGTGGCCGTTGAGGAGATAGGAGTTGAGCCAGCGCCCCGCTCGCCAGCCAGATGACCCTCGCCAGCAGGATTAGCAAAATAGGAACCAGGCCCAGGAGGTAGCGATCCCAGATATTGAAACTCAACACCCAGTGGCCCAATAGGAAAAGGATAACGAAGGCCGAAAGAGCGATATCGAAGAAAGTTGCTGGCTCTCCTCTCCGCCAGCCCAGATCGTAGAGCAGGAGGCAAGGCAAGCCGCCCAACAATAGGATATTGAGAAAGGGTGAAGCGGTTATGTAATTCAGGATCTCAGCCCAATCTCCAAGCCGTTCAAGCAACTGAGCCGGGTCTACGAAGGCCAGGCCACCATAGCTGATGAGGCTCTGCTCAAAGTAGTTGGGCTGCAACTGCCAGCGCAGTGAATCCCACCAGGTAACGGGAGCCATCACCGCCAAGAAGCCCAACGTGAAAAAGAGTCCCTCCCTCAAGAGAGCAGGGGTGCGGAGGTGCAGGGGTGCAGAGGGGCCGGGGAGTGGAGGTGCGGAGGTGCGGGGGTGACGAGGTACGGGGGAGCGGAGGGGCAGGGGAGAGAGTGTGAGGCGACGGGCGCCGATAACTATGGCCAGAGGCACAAAGAGAAGGCCCAGTTGCTTTGTGGCCGCAGCCAACCCAAGCACGAGCCCAGACCACCCCAGGCTCCCCTTCGACAGGCCGTCGTGGTGAGCTTGTCGAACCATCAGGGCAGGCCCTTTTGCCGCCAGGCAGAGGGCAGCCAAAACCCAAGCCACCACCAGAGGATCGGTGAAGGCCGTAGGAGCAAAGAGGATGTTGAAGGGGGAGAGCGCCATCAGGACTGCCGCCACCATAGCCACAGATCGTCCGTAGAGTCGGGACGCCAAACAGTAGAGAAGAGCAATGCTGGCCACGCTGCCCAGCTCGCTGGGCAGACGGGCAGCCACCTCCGAGGGGCCAAAGAGTTTGAAGCAGAGGGCCAAGGCGTAAATGAAAAGAGGAGGTTTATCAACTGAGGAGTTGTTCAAGATCGGGTCGCGCCCGGTTGCGATTTGGAGGGCCCAGAAGCTGTAGAGGGCCTCGTCCTCATGGAAGCGGTTCGCGCCGATGGGAGCGAGCCGAACGGCTGCTCCTACGGCAATCAGCAACGCCAGGCCAGACGCCGCCCAACGACCGCCAACCCAACCTCTAATTCGGCTGAGCTCAGTACAGGTCAGTCTCTTCATGAAATGATCAATCAATAAACCGATATCTTATCAGGGTCCACACAGCCGTGACGCCGTCCCGCCAGGTTAGCTTCTTGCCCTCGTGATATTCCCGTCCCTGGTAAGAGATGGGCACCTCGTGGATGCGGTAGCCTCTTTTCAACAGCTTGGCCGTGATCTCGGGTTCGAACTCAAAGCGGCGCGAACGCAAAGGGATGGACTTTATAACCTCGGCCCTGAAGGCTTTGTAGCAGGTCTCCATGTCGCTCAAGGCGGTGCCATAGAGGACGTTGGTGACCAGGGTGACAATCCTGTTGCCCAGGGCCTGCAGGAAGAACATGGTCCCTCTGAACTCCAGGAAGCGCGAACCGTAGACCACCTCAGCCTGACCTTCGAGAATGGGCTTGAGCAGTTTGGGGTAGTCGCGGGGGTCATATTCCAGGTCGGCATCCTGGATAAGGATGACGTCGCCGGAGGCGTGTTCGAGCCCCGTGCGCACTGCGGCCCCCTTGCCTTTGTTGGCCTGGTGGTAGAAGATCTTGAGATCGCCCTTTTTCTCCTCTTCCCTCAATATGTCCCGCGTGCCATCGGTGGAGCCATCGTCAACGACCAAGATCTCCTTCTCCAGGTCAACGGCCCTGACTCTGGCCAGAATCTCCGTTAAGGTTTCCCGCTCGTTGTAAACGGGCATGATCACCGATAGGAGGGGCGAGGTGCCCCTAGAGGGTTGATTCATTTCCCTGACCCCCTGAATTCTTGGGTTTCGGCTAAATCATCCACTACCGTTGTTGTGCTTTCTCCTCGGCTGGGGCAAGCGGCTCTGCCTCCGTGCCGACCCGGTTGGCATTCTCTTCAATGCTCACAATCGCCGGCACGAAAAACAAAGCTAGCCCTGTCACCCCGCATAGCGCACCGGCCGTCACGTACCACACCTGTAGACCAAGCCAATCACTCACCGGGCCAGCGACCGCCAGGCTAAAGGGCGAGGTGATCCAGAGCAAGCTGCCCATCAGGGTGAACACGCGCCCCTGAATCTCTGGTGCGACTGTCCCCTGAAGAATAGCCATAATCGGTCCATCTATCAGCGGGATTGTCAATCCCACCACAAAGATGCTCGCAAGCGCCATCCAGAATAACCCTCCCGGCGTGAGGCCCAACACCAAGAAGCTCAAACCCAATACGACCATGCCCATCATAGTGGTGTATATCTTCCGCCGAAATCCACCCCACATGCTCAAGAGTAGCCCCCCCATCATGATACCCACCCCGGCAACCGCTTCCAGCAGGCTCAACTGTGCCGCGCCACCGTTAAAGTGCACGCTCACCAAGAGCGGTAGTAGCGAAAATGCCGGGGTCAGCGCAATCTTAATAATCATCGCCACCCCTATCAGGGCCATCAGCCCCGGCCAGCCCCGAATGTAGCGCAGTCCCTCGCGCATGTCGGCCCAAATAGACGGTTTCTCCACGCCTAGGTCATCACGCTTGGGCTGCGGCACATGCACAAAAAGCAACGGGGCAATAGCCAGGATGGCCGTACCCACGTCTACCAGCATGACGCCATAGAGCGGCAGCACCTCCATCAACAACGCTCCTAACGGCGGACCAATGATATTGAGTGCCCCATTCATTGTCTGGTTGAGGCCAGCCACGCGCGTGAGGTGCTTTTGGGGCACCATGAGCGAAGTCGAAGCCTGCATCGCCGGCCAGTGGAAGCTCCCGCCCACCGCGCGCACTGCCATGACGACGTAGACGTGCCAAATCTGCGTGGCATCAACCCAGAACAGATACACCAGCCACAGCAAGGCTAACGCTATCATGCCATCGGCCACAATCATCACGATGCGCCGGTTCCAGCGGTCTACATACGCGCCAGCGATGGGGCCGAGAAAAATCTCCGGGATCAGGGCTACCATTGATGCCGTCGCCAGCACTGTCGCCGAACCGGTTAGCCTGGTCAGCCACCACACCAGCGCAAACTGGACCACCTTGCTGCCGATTAACGAAAGCGCCTGCCCTGTCCAGATGGTGAAAAATGGGAATTTCCAGGGCGTTGCCTTCAATGACTGCTTGCTCACGGTCTCGTTCACAAAAGCGCTCCGACTGTCGAGACAACGTCCGACGGCGAACTGAATTATAACTTGTTTTAGAGGAGCTGTCAAAGCAACTCGCGACGACGGGCCTGGTGCACATGGATCACGAGGCGACCAGAACGTTGCCCGGCCCGCCCCTGACTACAGACTATGACATCCCCATTTCCCATTCTATCCATGTCCGAGACCGCATAGGGTACACTTGACACATTCGACGTTTGTTGTACAATAGTCACAGGGAATGTTCAGACCCCATTTCGACGCCGAAAAAGCGATGTCCTGAGCGGCTCGACTGAGCCCTTTGTCCCTGGGCCCTGTACTTAGGCCGCCCTCTGTCCTTGGGCCAGAGGACCAAGGGTACAGGACTAAGTGCCAAAGGACCAGGGGCTCG
>Ga0209978_10000950_pt1 | contig 11634 bp, 7 predicted proteins | sample BentaG_FD_182805 | JGI IMG/M metagenome (GOLD analysis project Ga0209978, IMG submission 182805) | Deep subsurface microbial communities from South Atlantic Ocean to uncover new lineages of life (NeLLi) - Benguela_00093 metaG (SPAdes)... | ecosystem: Environmental > Aquatic > Marine > Oceanic >...
GTTTATATCGCAGATGCCATATTTGTAGAAGGGGCAAGGCCAGAAATAACGTCGATGTATCCTGATTATCCGTTAAGTTACCAAGCAGGTTGGGGATACATGCTGCTGACAAACTATCTCCCCGATCAAGGAAACGGAACCTATACACTTTATGCGGTAGCCTATGATAAGGAAGGGAATACAGCAGACTTGGGTGCTAAAACGATAGGCTGTGAGAATTCAAGTGCTACAAAGCCCTTTGGGACGATTGACACTCCAACGCAAGGAGGGGAAGCCTCAGGGAATGATTTTATCAACTTTGGCTGGGCCTTGACGCCACAGCCGAATTATATCCCAGATGATGGGTCAACGATCAAAGTATGGATAAATGGAGAGGAAGTAGGACAGCCCGTGTATGGTCAATATAGAAGTGACGTAGCAGAGCTTTTCTCAGGATATGCGAACAGTGATGGAGCAGTTGGTTATTACTACATAGATACAACCGAGTATGTGAATGGAGTGCATACGATATCGTGGAATGTTGAGGACAGTGGAGGAAGCACAAATGATATAGGGACAAGATATTTTACGATAGTCAATGTAGATGTAATGGGCACGCTTACTGCAGGAATGAGAAGTCAAGGCGTGAATCCGGACACTCCGCCATCGTTTGAATTTGTCAGTAACTTACCCGTAAGGTTTGAGCCTGTCAAAGTCAGGAGCGGATATAGAAGAGAGGCAGAGCCAGAAATGGCAGAGGTGGATAATTATGGAGTCATCAACATAGAAATAAGAGAAGTTGAGAGAGTGAGGGTTTACTTTGGAGAAGGCGCTGATTACATGGGTTATCTGATAGTTGGAGAAGAGCTCAGGCCGCTTCCTATCGGTTCAACCTTGAACACTAAAAATGGAACATTCTCCTGGCAGCCGGGTCCTGGATTCATTGGCGAGTATGATTTTATCTTCCTCGCAAAAGATGAAAATGGACTGTCGAAAAAAATAAGAACAAGAATTAAGATTCTCCCCAAGTTCAACATTTATTGATTAATAGTGTAGGGGTTTGATTTATCAAGCCCCTACACAAGACAAATCAAATCTCTACACAAGAGGAATCTAGCCCACCTTGTAATTTTTCTTACGGATTAATTTCTTAATGCTCATCAGGATTAATGCATCACCTCCCAATAAGGTATCAGAGGAATTTACGAAAATTTCATTTATTGTGGGGAGTTTGATTCATCAAACCTAGCTTAGTTGTAGGGGCTTGATTCATCAAGCCCACATTTTCATCATTTAATGTAAGGGTGTGATTTATAAAAACAATCAATTCATCTATACTATAAAAGATGTGTGTTTGATGAATCAAACACCTACATTACATCCACGATGAAAAAAATAAAAATCCTGTTGTTAAGCGACGACATAATCGGAAAAAATATGGCGGGGCCTGGAATCCGAGTATGGGAAATGGCTGTTTCATTCTCCAAAGAAAAAGATTTTGAAGTTGGCATAGCCTGCCCTGATTTTTCACAAATAGATATTAAAGATTATCCTGAATTAAATATTTTTAAATATTCTTTACAAAAGGAAGATGAGCTTATAGATTTTGCTTCTCAATTTGATATTTTTATCCTCACCGGCTACATCCTGCTTAAATTCCCTCGCTTAATTAATCTTAATAAATTCATTATTGCTGATCTTTATATTCCCTTTATTTTAGAAAATCTTTTTGTTTATGATTTAAAGAAATTTAAATTAGAAGACCGCCAACTGATACACAACAGAGACCTAAGAGTCCTCATGAATTTGCTTCTAAATTCTCATCATTTTCTCTGTGCCAACGAAAAACAAAAAGACTTTTATACCGGGATGCTGACTGCCATCAATAAAATTAATCCTTACTTATTGAAATTCGACAAGGAGCTGTCGAAAATTTTCACATTAATTCCCTACGGAATCAGGCAGGAAAAAAGGGGAAAGGACGCTAAGGTTCTTAGAGGAGTAATTCCTGGTATAAAGGAATCTGATGTTATTCTAATCTGGGGTGGTGTTATCTCAAATTGGTTTGATCCGCTTATCCTTATTGAAGCTATGGAAGAGGTCATTAAAATAAACCCTAAATTTAAACTTTTTTTTCTTTCCACAAAACACCCAAATCCCTTGCTCATGAAGTTTCCTAAAGCCGATGAAGCCGAAAAACTAGCTTCCCAAAAAAAACTATTGAATAAATTTATCTTTTTCAATAAAAGCTGGATTCCCTACAATGAAAGACACAACTATTTTCTCGAATCAGATCTGGGAGTCTCCACCCATTCAGAGCATTTTGAGACTAGATTTTCATTTAGAACTCGAATCCTTGATTATATTTACTTTAACCTCCCGATTATATGCTCTAAAGGTGACTTCTTTGAAAAATACATTGAAAAAAACTCAATAGGAATCACAGTCATCCCCTCTAATAGAGAAGAACTCAAAAAAGCAATTTTATCCTTCGGAGATAAAAATCTCAGGGAAAATTTCAAAAAAAATATTAAGAGAATAGAAAAAGAATTTTACTGGGATAAACTGTTAGTACCCTTAAAGGAGAAACTGCGTAATTCAGAAATGCAATCTGAACTGAGGAAAATAGAAGGCGCAGATATTTTCCCTAGAAAAGAAATTAAAGAAAAAAATGAATCTTACAGCAAGCCAGTTAAATATTTAATTAAATTTCATTCTCTAAAAAAGATTTTGCCTTTAAGATTTAAAATATGGTTGAAAAAATTAATCTATAAAAAGAATTTGTGAAACATAACAGAAAGAAATCTCTTCTGCTATTTTGTGTTTTTTTCACATGAAAAGAAAACCTGAAACAGAATACATAAACTGCCCCCTATGCCAAAGCACTGATTACAAAAAAATTCTCACTAAATTTGAAATGAATTTAGTCAAATGCAGGAAATGCAGCCTAATTTATGCCAATCCAAGAATTCAAGAATCAGAGATTCTCAGAAGATACACGAGTTCTTTTTTCTTTGATGAATATTTGCCAGCTTTTAAAGCTACATTAAAACATTATGATCTTGACACTATCAGAAGCCACTTCTTCCTTTTTCTTCAATTGATAACAAAGTATTACACGCCCGGGAAAAGACTCCTTGATATTGGATGTGGTGCTGGTTTCTTTTTGAAAGCAGCAGAAGAAATAGGGTGGGAGGCAGAAGGCGTAGAAATTTCGCCCATCGCTTCAGACTATGCCCAAAATATCGTCAAAGTGAAAGTTCTTGAGGGCAAATTAGAAGACCTGTATTTGCCGTCAGAAAAATATGACTTGGTTATTTTGACTGAAATCATAGAACATTTGATGAATCCTTTAAAGACGCTGAAGGAAATAAATCGAGTCTTAAAAAAGCATGGAATTCTCATAATAAGCACCCCTGACTACAAAAGTTTAAGCCGACTTTTCTTGAGAAAAAATTGGGCTGTTCTATCACCCGAAGAACACATTTCCGTCTTTACTCAAAAAACCCTCTTTCATATTCTTCAAAAGGCAAAATTTCGTGTTTTGGGTATTCGTAATCTGCTGCAGTTCAATCCGGAATATACCCACGATAAAGAAAGATCAGGCTATTTTTTATTCAAAAAACTGCATAAAAGATTAAGAAAACTAAAAATAATGGAAAAAACCTTTCTCTTTGAATGTGCAGATATAATGAACATTGAAGACAAAAACCATAGAGAAGCTCAAAATATTTACCCTGACCTGAGTCTCCTAAGAAAAACGAAAAGATTAATACATAAATGGTCAAAAACATGTCTAAGAGGAGATACATTAGTGGCAATCGCAAAAAAAACGAAGAAAAGGAAAGTTTTATGAGATATTCGTTATTGAATTTTATTTTTTGCCCATTTTGTGGAGGGGAACTAACATGTGTGGCACCAGAAGAAATAAGTGCAGAAGTCAAAAATACCTTTAGTGATGTTTTTAACAGAGTAAATAAAAAAAATGCTGTAATCGGGCCAGTTCCTCATTTTAAGAGAAAAACAACTTTTACAAAAATCTTGACCAAACATTCAAGTTCTCCAGATTCACCAGAGAGAAATCGCAAGGTAGATATTATGAAAGGACTATTAGTATGCGGAGAATGTGGCCACTGGTATCCAATTTCAAACTTTGTTCCAGAATTATTGCCTGATCATCTTCGTGATTGGGAAAAAGATGTTAAGTTTTTATCAGAATTTTATGAAAGTTTGCCAAAAAAATTATATAAAAAATTATTGAAAAGAGTTAAATTCTTCCAAGAAAGAATGAACGAAATCTTAGATGATGCACAGGACTACAAAAAAGCAGAGATGTCGATAAAAGATAAAATAACCGATGAAGATTTTTTCGAGCCCGGTTATTCCTCTCCCTTTAATGAGGATGATCCCGAATTTACCCAAAATTTGATTAAAAGATTTTCACTGGTTTTACCTCTCTTAGAGTTAAAGCAAAACCACATTGTTCTTGATGTAGGATCGGGATATTCCTGGACAACCGAATGGCTTTTGAAAATGGGATTTGAACCCGTTGGTGTTGATATTTGCAGAACATACATAGATATCGGAATTGAAAGAATGGGCAGCATTCGACCCCACTTAATAGTCGCTGATGTTGAAAATTTACCGATCAAAGATACCCGCTTAAACTCGATTCTTTGCTACGATTCTTTCCATCATATTCCGAATCGTAAAGAGGCGATGGCTCACTTTTTTAGAGCTTTAAGAAAGGATGGGCTTGTTGTTTTGGCTGAACCTGGCAGGGACCATGAACAGGCCCAAGTCTCAATTGATGTCATGGAAAAGTTTGGAATTTTAGAGAAAGGGATAGAAGCAAAGGATGTAAAAGAGTATTGTTTGAGACTGAATTTCTTGCCTCCAGAACAGTATTTTATGTTGAAAATTCATCAGGAAGAGCAGGGCAAAGTTTTAACTTCAAAATTTATCAAATCCCATTCCTTCGTTGAATGCAATATTTTTGTAATAAGAAAAGCAGCAGAAAGAGAAACCGTCAGAAATGGATGATTTGAGTATTAATGGATAACAATTCTACTTCCTTGAACTAATGAAATTTATGAAAAAGCTACATTTGTCATTATGAGGAGCGAAGCGAGGAAGCAATCTCATGATTAATAACATGTTGAGATTGCCACGCCACGCTCGCAATGACAATTTTTCTTATGAGATTGCTTCGCCCCTTTGGGGCTCGCAATGACATATAATTGTGCAAATTTAAGAAACGGACCAAAAATTAAATTAAAATAATGAAAAGAGAAAAGATAAATTTATACATAGACTTAATTCCTTTTACCTTAAAACGAGCAGGCGCTGAAAAATATTCTCTAAACTTCATTAATTACTTGAGTGAGATCAATAATACAAATTTTGAACCAATCCTTCTTTTAAACCAGGAAAGTAAAGTTTTCTTTAATCCAGACGAAAAATTAAGATATATCGAATCCCGCATAAATCCTCATAAAAAAAGTTATCGTGTCTTTTATGAACAATTTATTCTGCCTTTTAAATTAAAGAAAAAAAAATCATTATTTTTTTCCCCATCCAATATATTACCAATACCTTCAAGAATCCCCTCTGTTGTAACCATATTTGATTTGCATTGGCATAGCTTAAAAAATCTATTTCCAAAAAAGGAAAGATATAGACTAAATTATATAAAAACATTCATAAGATTATCGGCTAAGAAAGCAAGAAAAATAATAACTCTAAGCAAATACACCCGAGACGATTTAATCTCTACTTTGGGAATTCCTGAAGAAAAAATTGTTATCATTCCCCCCGGGGTGGATGGATATTTCAAGATAATTAACAAGAAGGAAGCTCAAGATTTTATAAAGAAAAAATTTAATGTTGTTGGAAAGTTTATCCTTCATGTGGGCCAGACTCATAGAAGGAAAAATATCCCCTTTTTACTGAAGATTTTTGAAAAAATAAAAAGTCAAAACCCATTAGAATTGGTTTTAGTTGGTGCTTCAGGAGACGGAGAAAAAGAAATTTTGAGCCTAATTCAAACATCGTCTTTCAGAGAAAATATTCATAGATTCAATGAATTGTCGGAGAAAGATTTGCTGTATTTCTATAATGCCGCTTCCTGTTTGATCTTCCCTTCTCTCTATGAAGGTTTTGGATTGCCTGTAGTAGAAGCCATGGCTTGCGGATGTCCGGTTGTATGTTCTAATTCAACTGCCATTCCTGAATCCGCAGGGGGAGCAGCCCTTCTTTGTGGCCCTGACGAAGAAGAGTGGATAAAGGCGATTATAAAAATGACCAATAATGAAAATCAGAGGAACAAATTTATTAAAAAAGGCTTAGAAAGAGTAAAACAATTATCCTGGGAGAGAACGGTTGAAGAAATGCTGAAGACATTTGAAAGTATAAGATTATGATTTTATAATTTAGAGATAAAAGATATAAATGTTTGATATTTCAATAATAATTGTAAGTTACAATTCTCGAAAATTTATCAGCAAATGTCTCGAATCAATCTCAAAATGCTTTAAAAGCATGAAGCACGAAATAATAATCGTTGATAATGGTTCTAAAGATGGAACAATTGATTTATTAAAAAAGAAAAAAGAGATAATGCTCGTAGAAAATGGAAAAAATCAAGGGTATGCCAAAGCGTGCAATCAAGGGGCAAGAATTGCTTCAGGCGAATTTCTTTTTTTTATGAATCCCGACATAGAATTTGAAGATAATATTCCAGATAAAATTTCCGTCTTCCTGTCAAAAAATAAAGATTACGCCGGAGGCGGTTTTACCCACATCCATTCGCCTGGCAAGATACAAAGAATATGTGCTGGCTACATAGTAAAACCTCTTGATCATTTTTCAGAGCAACTTGGATTTTATGGACTCCTTCCTTCAGTAAGAGCGTTTAATGCTCGCTTTTTCTCATTAAGAGAGTATCAAAATGATCATCCTGCAGAATTTATTTGTGGTGGATGCTTTTTAATAAAAAAAGAAATTTTTCAAGAATTATCAGGGTTTGATGAAAAATTCTTTGCCTACTTTGAAGATATGGACTTCTGTAACAGGCTAAAAAACGAAGGATATAAACTTTTCTATTGGGGTTCGCTACGAATTATACACTCTCTCGGTACAGAACGAAGGAAGATAACTTCTTTTTCTCTAAAGACTGATTATGCCTCAAGATATTACTATTTTAAAAAACACTATTCTCCTCTCTGGATACCTTTTCTCTGGATAATTTCCAATATTGGACTCGCAGCAAGATTTACAGTATTTATTTTTCTTTCTCTTTTTAAAATTCAATTTTATAATGTTGCAAAAAACTATTTTAATGTCTTTATATCCCATTTGAATCTAGTCTCTTATGCTAAATAAATTTATAAAAGAAATCAGTGAAATTCATTCTTTCCGGCATCTTCTTTTAAATCTTATAAAATCTGACATCAAACTTCGTTATAAAAACTCTTTTCTTGGATTTTTATGGCAATTGCTCAATCCTCTGTTTTATTTAGGTATTTTAGCCCTGGTTTTTTCTCAAATTATACGAATCCAGATGGAGAATTATGTTCTCTTCCTCTTTGCTGGACTCGTATCATGGAGAATGATTCAACAAACAAGTCTCATTGCCACCCATTCCATCGTAAATAATCAAGAGCTAATCAAAAAAGTACACACTCCCAAGCTCGTATTTCCTCTTGCTACGGTTCTCTCGCAATTTATTGATCACCTAACTCTATCCCTTGTCCTCTTTATTTTTTTGTTTATACTTAAAGGGAAAATATCTGCTGTTCTCTTTATCGCTCCCCTTATAATTTTTTTAATATTTATTTTCTCATTAGGACTTTCTCTATTTTTTGCAACAGTTTATGTTTATATAAAGGATACTCCTCATGTGATTGGAATTGCGTTCCAAGCTTTATTTTTCCTCACTCCGATTCTCTATCCTTTATCTGTTCTGACTTCCAGTATGGAAAAATTTTTCAAATTAAATCCTTTTTATTATTTTATCGAATATTTTAGGTATCCATTTTATTATGCAAAGATGCCCTCAGCAGAGCTAACAATTATAGTTTGTGCTATCTCTCTTGCGACTTTTAGTTTGGGAATGTATATTTTCCTAAGAAAAAAAGAGAGCTTTATTTTTCACTTTTAATAAATTGAAGGACAGTAAAGGAAGTATTTCCAATTCCATGATAAAGAAATGATTACGATTTTAAAGCAGGTTATTGATATGGATAACAACTTCTCCATTAAGACAGAAAACTTAGGGATTCGATATCTTCTTAGACATGAATATCAAAAAGGTAAAAAAGGGCTCAAAATATTTCAAAGTAGAATAAAAAAGGAAGAATTTTGGGCTTTAAGAAATGTGAATTTAGAAGCGAAAAGAGGAGAAGTTTTAGGAATAATAGGAGTTAACGGCTCTGGAAAAAGCACTCTACTAAAGAGTCTGGCAAAGATTTTACCCTTATCTGAGGGAAAATTATGGGTCAACGGAAAAATTGCGCCCTTAATCGAGCTGGGTGCAGGTTTTAATCCTGAACTTACTGGCGGGGAAAACATATTTCTATCAGGGACTTTACTAGGCTTAACCAATGAAGTAATCGGGAAAAATTATTATAAAATCATAGATTTCTCAGGGCTAAACAAATTCATTGATATTCCACTAAAAAATTATTCTTCAGGCATGTTTGTAAGATTGGCGTTCTCAATCGTGGCTAATTTGGAGCCAGATATTGTTCTGATAGATGAAGTTTTCGCTGTCGGGGATGAACCTTTCCAACAGAAAAGTTTTGAAAAAATCTTAAGATTCAAAGAAAAAGGCTCAACTCTTCTGATTGTGAGCCACGACTTAAACACCATAGCTCGGCTATGCAATAAGGTCATAGTTCTGGATGATGGAAAGATAGAATTTAATGGAGAAACTTCCCTGGGCATTGATTATTACAAAAATCTTTTAAAAGGAATTAAGAGTACTTCTCTGGAAGATACAGAAAAAATTGATAGCGGAAGACAAGCCTCTGCAGAGACGATTATAAAAGATAAAGACTCCTTAAGATGGGGATCAGGCGAGATTAAGATTAGGAAAATTATTTTTTTGAATGAAAATTTAAAGGAAACAAATACGTTCAAAACTGGTGAGACATTCATAGCCAGAATTGATTATACTTCATCAGAAGAGATCAAAAACCCCGTGTTTGGCGTGGCCTTTTACACACCTTATGGACTGCTTGTAAGCGGACCAAATACTAAATCTAGTCTTTCTATAGAAAAAATTCCAAAATCTGGTACTTTACTCTACAAAGTTGAAAATTTGAGTCTTAGGCGAGGAGAGTACTTTTTCAGCGCAGCAGTATATGATTTCACTTTAAGGAAACCTTATGATCATTTAGAGAGAAAATTTAAATTTACAGTATATGGCGGAGATCCATCTGATTTCGGCCACATTGACCTGAGAGGTCAATGGATCCACAAGAAAAATGATTGAAAATTTGGATAAGATAGGCCTCCCTTTTGATCAGTACAGCAGATATCTTGAGGCCTCTAAAATAATAAAAAAAATATTCAAGAACAAAACCATCAAGATTCTCGATGTCGGGGGACTATCCCATTTATGGCATTCTGAGGAGACATTCCGTATAATAAATCCTTTCCTTCCCGAAAACAAGACTTTTACAATAGATCTAAATTGGAACAATGAGTCAGGATTTATCCAAGCCGACAGCTTGAAAATTCCTTTCAAAGACTCCTCATTCCAAGCAGTCTGTGCCCTGGACATCTTAGAACATATAGAAAAAAAGAAAAGGAATTCTTTTTTAGACGAAATATTTAGAGTAAGCTCAGATTTAGTCATCCTTTCTTCTCCCTTTCTGAACAGTACAACAAAAAAAGCCGAAAAGATCTTAAAAGATTTTATTAAAAGAGCTTTGGGTGTAAACCATGCTGAACTAAAGGACCATTTAGAAAAAGGCCTCCCTGACTTCCACTCGATTTTTAAGAGGATAAAAAAATTAAGTAGAGACTCTCTTTATTTCTCCATAGGCAACATCGAAAACTGGCTATTTTTTATGACATTAAGGTATTCCCTTATGTATAAGCTCTCCTGGATTTTTATCAACAGATTTATGGATGCTTATTTTAATACTCATTATTATGAAACTGAGTTTAAAGAGCCTTGCTACAGAACTATTATTGTCGGCACAAAGAAAGAACCTGCAAAAGCTTTTTTTGAAACCAAAGATTATTATTCAAGGATCAACAAAAAAATTTCAGAGCCGACAATAAGTCTTGAAAATTTCGAAATTTTTGGACGACATTTAGAAAGAGCATTCGCAGACCTCAAACCTTCCGTATCTTCTGAAGTTATACTCAGCGTTGTGGTCGTCACTTATAACTCAGAGGAATATATTGAGAAATGTCTCTCTTTTTTGAATGGGATAACGGCAAAATTTAAAATTGAACTTATTATAATCGATAACGCTTCCGAAAATTTATACTTGGATAAAATAAAAAAAATTTTCCCTCAAGCGGTAGTTAAAATTAATGAAGAAAATCTTGGATACGCTAAGGCAGCCAATTTAGGCATATTGAATGCAAAAGGAAAATATTTGCTTCTCATCAATCCTGACTGCTATGTGGAGTCAAGCGAAATCATCAAATTGATTGATTACTTGGAACAAAATCCCCAGGTTGGAATTGTTGGCCCTCAAATCTTAAACCAAGATGGAAGTGTTCAAGGCACGGCGAGAACTTTCCCTAATGCATGGACAGCACTATTTGGAAGGAATACTCTTTTATCTCGCCTATTCCCCCGGAATAAATTTACACGAAAAAATATTATAGCCTCACAGGAGATAAAGAAGCCAATAGAGGTGGATTGGGTTTCCGGGGCTATGATGTGCGTAAGAAAGGAAGCAGTGTCAGATGTGGGGTTGATGGATGAAAATTTCTTCCTCTACTGGGAAGATGCTGACTGGTGCGCTCGTTTCCGGAAGCAAGGATGGAAAATAATTTATTATCCTTTTGCAAAAGCAATCCATTCAATCGGGGGGAGCATTGAGAGAAGAAAACTAAGATCAACTATTGATTTTCATAAAAGTGCCTACGTTCTTTATAGAAAATACAACATAAAAAAATGGAATCTTTTTAAAAAATTCATAGCTCGAACAGGCCTGGGCTTGAGGTCACTTATTCTCATAACATTTTATTCTATCTTCCCTAAAAAAAAAGCCGTTCCAAAAATAAATAAAAATCACTTAAATATTCTTCATCTCGTTCATAATTATTATCCAGCAATAGGAGGAGTAGAAAAATTAATGCAAAATATTTCAGAAAGACTCCAAAAAAGGGGTCACAGGGTTAAAGTGGTCGCTTCTAACGCTCTTTCAGTAGAGAATTACACTCTCCCTAAAAATGAAAAGAAACTGCTGCCTTTAGGAAAAGATACAATAAACCGCGTAGAAATTGAAAGAGTTCCTTTCAGCACAAAGAACCAGAGCTTATGGAGTTATTTATATAAAATATTCTGGTATCTAAAACTTCCTGGAAATAGTTGGATTAGAGCCTTCTGGCAGGGACCACGAACAAAAGAATACATTAAAGCAGGACTTAACTTTCCCTGCGACGTGATCTGTGCTTGCCCTTTGC
>Ga0209978_10000951_pt1 | contig 11633 bp, 6 predicted proteins | sample BentaG_FD_182805 | JGI IMG/M metagenome (GOLD analysis project Ga0209978, IMG submission 182805) | Deep subsurface microbial communities from South Atlantic Ocean to uncover new lineages of life (NeLLi) - Benguela_00093 metaG (SPAdes)... | ecosystem: Environmental > Aquatic > Marine > Oceanic >...
ATGAACCTGCTGTAGCGAAGGGGTGAGTCACGATTTGACCGGTGTCAGATGCTCCATCTCCGAAATCCCATTCGTAAAGTGTGATTGAACCTCCATCAGGATCATAGCTAGCTGAAGCATTGAAAGTTATTGTTTCGCCTTGAATTGGATGACCTGGATTGTCAAAGGGGTCTGGAGAGTATTCGAAATCGGCCACTGGCCATGTAGTGGAGAAGTAGCCGTCTTGAACGATGTGCGGGATCGGAACTAAGCTCGAGTCAAGCGGTACCGAATAGAAGATATCTAGTGGAGTTGCTCCTGTGCCTGTCACCGTGAAGGTGACTGTCATGAGGGTTCCACTTCCGTCTCTTCCTGGCCATGTACCGAGTATGGTGCAGCCAACGTCTATATAGTCGTCATAGATCGTCTTTGCAAAGGCTGATCCTTCAGGGTAACCCTCAAAGAAAGGACCCTCCGTAACGCTAGTAGCCTCCAGAAGGTCTCCTTCCCAGCTGATTTTGATACCCCAAGAGTAGAGGTCCACAACATCTGCAATATTCACGTCAATAGTGAAAATGTCGCCTGGATTCGCTGAAATTGCGGAAGGACCTATAGCGACCACCGTTGGCGGAATCTCGGTGAAAACAGCCGTCAAAGCATGGTTAGCATTCATAGTAACGTCGATAGGATTAGCTGAGCCAGCAGGACTGGCATCAAGCTCCCAATGATCAAAAGCCCAGCCAGAATCTGGAGTAGCGGTAACAGAGACAAGCGTACCCTCATCATACGAGTGAACACCAACAGCGGGAACAGTAGAACCAGAGCCGTCGACCTGGATATTTAGTTCATACTGTTGTGCAGCCTCAAGCTCGTAGAAAGCAATTACAGTCGTATCAGCAGTCACATAAACAGTGCGACTGGGATTAGTAGAAGCATCCTCCCACTCAACAAAGTTGTAAATGTCACTGCCAACAGTCCAAACAGAAGGCATGCTAACAACGGTGCCGGCCCCCTCAGCCTCAAGGTACGAATAATTAGTAGTCCGAATTGCACTACCTAGATAGAAATCTATGCCATCAATAGGGCTAGAGTTAATATTCAAAGTCCAATAAGTGAACACCCACTCATATGTAGCAATAATAGTAGTATCACTATTCAAAGACACAGTTCTAGAAGGATTAGTTGATGCATCCTCCCACTCAACAAAGTTGTAACCACCCCAGGTCGCAGGCATAACGACAGTGTGATCCCCCTCAACAAGACTAGCCGAGTAGTTAGTAATCTGATCCGCACCATCAAGAGTGAAATCAATGCCATCAATGGGAACAGACTCGACATTCAAAGTGTGAGTTGGTACAACCTCAGTGAAGAAAGCGGTTAATGAATGATCAGCATTCATGGTCACATCAAATGGATTAGCTGAGCCAGCAGGACTGGCATCAAGCTCCCAATGATCAAAAGCCCAGCCAGAATCTGGAGTAGCGGTAACAGAGACAAGCGTACCCTCATCATACGAGTGAACACCAACAGCAGGAGTAGTAGAACCAGAACCAACAACATCGATAGTTAAGTCAAAAGTCGGAGGAGCAACTACGTTGCTGAAGTAGCCGTTTTGTGGAGTCATTGGAATTTGAATTAAATAGGAGTTGAGCAGATTAGTTGTTGCGTAAGGGGGGCCTCCTAACCAATAGTTGGATGCAATATCTAGAACTGTTTCTCCCTCTCCAACTACGGTGAACTCAAGTGAGCCAAGCCATCCACTGCCGTCCACGCCATCATAATCGCCAAAGGTTGATTCACCGAACAAGACCCAGCCTTCGGTATAATCGACTGTCCTGGCTTGTATTGTATCGGGTTGGCCAGCTAGGAAAGTGCCATAGGTGATGTGGGGAACCCAGAAGAACCCAGACCAGTGGGATGTAAGGTTTAAGACAGCAGGGTTCCAACTCATATTGACTTGCCAGGCGTAGCAGTCAACAACGTCATAGACATTTATGTCGACTGTGAAGGTGCTGCCTACATCTCCTGTGTTCGTTTCAGGTTCAACCGCCATGATCGTTCCATTGGGAGCTGTGACTACACCGACTATGTCTATGCTGGAGTTGAGTTGAGCAGTGAAAATCTTTACTGTTAAAACAGTGCTGAAGATGAGCAGCGTGATAAGTAATATTGGTAGGATTCTTTTTCGGTAGGGCATGGATTCTGATTTCATGTTCACTTCCTCTCTCTCTTGCGCGCACATAGTTAATTGGAAAATTAAGATTTAAAGGTTCTTCCCATCTTGGAAACACTTCAACGAGGAGAAGCCACTGAAGTGTTGAGCTTGGTTTTACGTTTTCTCCACCAGACATAGAATACTACTGCTACGATGCCTATCTCAGCGGCAGCTCCGAATGGGAATTCGGGTACGACCCCCGAGGTTGTAACAGATCCGTCAACGGGTGCATGGGTCATCAGGAAGGTCTTCTTCAATGCGACGTCGTATCTGACGAGTCTAGTCGTGTGGAGATCCAAGTCGGAAGTTCCTGACGAGTCAATGTCAAAGCTTATTGTCGCTATAACTCCGCTTCCTGCCACTCCACCTATGTCTCCTTGAAGCGTACAACTAACCCACACACGCCCATTGGCGTCACTGTTTTCTGTAATGATGAAAGTAGTGGCGCGAGGGGAAGAAGGAAGGTTGGTCTGCGTGCACTCAGTTACGTCGCAGGTTTCGGTTTCTTCAGAAACAGGAAGTATATTACAGTTGCTGCGAATGCTATTGCCAACGCAACGGTGGAATACAGAAAGATGTCTAGTTGAGATATTTCTTCCACGACGACTGTCTGCACGTCACTTTCATCAGCATCTGTGGTCTCGTCGCCCGGCCAGCTTGCTCTTAGAACATAGGTTCCAGATTTCTCTGGCTCCCAATTGTAGACATATCTAGCCTCCTCGTCTGTGGTCACTGTTGTAAGTGTGCTCCAATCTGATCCACCGGACATATACGAAATTGTCACGTCTACTCCTGCGTGGACCGGTGAAATGGATCCGTCAATAGTGATGCTCTCCCCTATCATGACTGTTGTTGAGGACACGGAGATGTCTATGATGCTGACTATCTTCTGTATCACATCTACAGCTATCACAGAGCTTTCGGCTGAAAGGGTGTTAGCGTCGCCTGTCCAGTTTGCTTTAACCTCATAGGTTTCTGGCTTCAACCAAGGTATCCAAATATAAGAGTATTGTCCGTTGTCGTCTGTAGTCACGTTTGCAAGACTGCCCCATGTTTCTTCCCCACTCTGCACATAATAGATGAACACATTGGCTCCTACGCGAACGGGAGAAATGGACCCTGTGATGACCGTTCCATTGGGGCCAACTGGAACAGTCGTTACGGAAGCGGAGACCGTGATGGTACTATTCAACTTCTGGACCGGCACGGCCTTACTAAAGGCGTCGCTCAGACCATCACTGTCAACGACGGTCAGTGTCACGGAATATCTTCCACTCGCACTATAAACGTGAGCAATCGTGGGGTCGGTTTTGTTGATTTGGGTGCCATCACCAAAGTCCCAAACATAACTATTGATATTCTTCGTGGGCACGCCAGGAGCATAGCTAGCTGAAGCGTCAAAGGTCGCCGTTTGGCCTAGAACTGGTTGGCTCGGTGAGAAGGTGAAGTTAGCTACCGGAAGCAACCAAATGGTACCTGTGACATTTTCAAATGTGTTGTTTGTAGTGATGTTTTCACCAGTGATTGGAGGTACCTGAGCGGAGATGTTGTAGATGTTTTGGACCGCTGTTGTATCATTTGCTACAAACCACGAGAAGTGCAATGTTTTTTCATCTCCTGCAGGCAGAGTCACGTTTTGAGTCTCAATGAGGTCAGATTCAAGTCCCAATGTGCCATTGTACACGTTCACACTGAAGGTCTCGTCCACGTTACCTTCATTCGTAATCTGAACATTGACCTTTACGGTTTGTCCGACCTTCACATTGCTTGGAGTAACTGTGACGTCCGTGACGTTTATGTCACGCATGATCTCCCTCAAAGTCACATTAACGGGGGCGCCGAGTCTCACGTTGTTGGTTGTGTTCTCCTCCTCGCCGGGGCGAAATTGAGAGGGAATACCTGCTCGGAACGGATCAACAAGATAGGCGTACGCCCATATGGGGTACAAGCCCGGAGCAACACCTGTCGTATTCCAAATGAGGTTAGACTTTCGGTAATCCCAGGATGCCCACGGATCCTCTCCACCTAGGGTTTCTTCATCTCCAGGCCTTAAATCTATTATTGTTCTATTGTAGGTGGCTATGAAATGGTAAAGACCATCGTCAAAGTCGAAATAGTATACAGTAACATTGAATGTATCCTGGTGGCTACCATTGTTCGTCACGTTCACGTAGATTTGCGTTAGATCATCAACCATGACCTCTTGCGGATCAACTGTAACATCCAAGATAGCTATGTCGTGAAATTTAATTTTAATCAAGTCTGTTATATTGCTGGTTTCTGCTTCATTATCAGTGACGTTGAGTGTTACGGTATAGTCGCCAGGCGCATCGTAAGCGTGAGTTGCGATCATGCCTGTTCCAGTAACATTGTCGCCAAAGTCCCACTCATAGCTGTCGATGGAGCCACCGTCAGGGTCGTAGCTGGCAGAAGCGTCGAAGGTGACGTCTTCGCCAACGATCGGACGGCCATACGAGTCAGGCGTATATGAAAAGGAAGCCACTGGCAGTGTAGTGTAGAAGAATCCATCTATTGTTGAGTGTCCTATATTTTGAGGTGGGATGCTAGAGTCAAGTAGTGTCGTGTCGTAGAGGGCTAGAGAGGATTCTCCAGTATCTAAAACCGAGAAATTGATGGTTGCCAAAACTCCGCTGCCGCTCACTGGGAAACCAATTCCCAGAAATGCACAGGCAACGTCTACATAGCCTTGAAAGTTATCTATCGTTTTCGCAAGGAATGCATTTCCGCCTTGGTCGAGGAAAGGTCCCTCGGTGACATCGTTGGCATACAAGATTTTGCTGTCAAAACCCAGTTTAAACTGCCAACCATAGAGGCCTGAGACATCTGCAACGTTTATGTTGACGGTGAAGCTATCTCCCGGGTTCGCTGTAACTGAGGAAGGATCCACAGAAACCGTTGTCGACGCATGTACGATGTTTGGCAAGATGCCGAAAGCAGATAGGCATATCACGGTGAAAAATGTCAATAACAGATTCTTTCGAAAAAATGTGCTGTGCAACCGCATGATTTCACACTCTTCCCTTTCCCTTTCCGTCAATGATTCTATATGCTTTTTGCGGGATTAAAGCTTTTCTTTCAACGACTTTTTTTGAGGAGTAACGTGAAGGAACTTTAACTCTTAAGAGAAAAACGTGAATAAAAATGTGTTAAGTTGCAGGAGTTCTTCTACTTCTAAGGAACAAGAAAACTCCAATGCCGATAACTGCGCCGACGCCCACAACGCCAATGGCAATGTACTCTATGGGGAATGGCGTTTCAGATGGATCCACCCTAACTGTTCCATCCTGATATAGGTTGTTGCTCAGATCTTCGTCTCCTTCTAAGTTTGCCTCTGCCCTTATTACATAAATCTCAGGAGCCACATCAGTTGTATTCCATATCAACTCCAAAGTTTCTTTGCCTTCTGGAGCCAGATTTTCAACCGTCGTGGACGCTGCGGTAGTGGAATCGTAATATGCGATTACACTGAACGTCTCTGTCTCTTTGCCCAGATTTTCAACGGTCACGCTGATCGTCACAGGTTTTCCGATCTTCACCGCGCCTGGAGAGGCTGTAACGCTGATTACAGCTACGTCATGGTCGACCTTGAACTTCACTTCTTTAGAGTAAGAGCTGTAAAGTTCGTACCATAAGTGTGGAGTTGTCGTTGTGTTAAATGTGTCCTTCATCTTCTGTGTGGCAGTGGCGTTGTCGATGACAGTTAAGGTCACCATGTAAGTCTTAGCTGTTGTGTAGGTATGGTTTGCTGTTGGATCGGTTTCAGTAGTATTGGTACCGTCTCCAAAGTCCCACTCATATCGGACAATTTGACCGTCAGGATCGGAGCTTGCTGAGGCATCGAAGGTTACTTGCTCGTTTAAGGCTGGACTGCTTGGTGAGTAGGTGAAGGAAGCTGTTGGTGGACGATCTATATTGGAGATGTAGCCGTCTTCTGTCTTTAGATCGGGACCAGGAAACGTCGGTCGCAGTTCAGAATCGAGTAGATAGGTTCTATAAGGCTGGCTTAAATCAATTTTCAGAACGCTTTCCCCGGCTGACAGAACCTCGAATTCAACGGTTACCAACGTTCCGCTACCATGCATTCCAAGGTAGTCACCCAGAATCGTAGTACCTAGGAGCACGTAATCATCTTCTTTGAGTATCTGTAATCCTGTTGTCCCTGAAGGTCGACCCTCAAGAAAATGATCCGGAGGCAAAGTTGCGTTGACAACCCTTAAAATGGCAGAGTCAAAAGTCATGTTGACCTGCCAAGCGTAGACATCGACGCTTTCCATGATAGTTAAATTAATGTTGAAATGTTCACCTGGCTCTGCAAAGTGCATAAGGGGAGTAACGCGGATTATAATGGGTGTGGCAGAGTAGGAAATTCTTATTAAAGGTGCCAGCATTACACAAAGGAGAAACAATAAAGGAAGCCATAGCCTGCATTTCTTAAATGCCATTCATTTCAACTCTTATGTATGCACATCTTGTTCAAGCTTGAGTAAGTTTGTACTTGTGAATAAACATTTAAAGTTATCTACGGTAGCTTATGATAATATGAAAAGTTCATTAGCTGCGCGCATGACTCTTAAGAGAATGGCGCAGGCGTACCACCAAATATGATTAAGAGCCCTAAGACAAACGCCGAGACAAGCCACGAAACAATCATGTACAAAAGTGCTCCAAATGAAGCAACGCCAAATGATCCTAGCCAACCCATTTGAGCATAGTGTTTGGTCAAAGAAAGCCAGATAACAACAATGAAAACTAGGCCCACGTCCATCCAAGGAATCGACTCTGGAAGCAACGGAACTAGAAGAATGAACACTGTGCTAGCACTTGTGCCAAGTAACGATATGATAAACCCACTCTTGTGCAGAAAACCTTTGGAAGAAATGATTTGTGAGAAATAAAATGTTGAAAGGACCAAATTCGTGATAAATGAAGCAATCTCGATAATTAACACAGCTGATAGCAAATTTCTTCACCGTTCATGAGTGCTTGTCGGTTTGTGGTCGCTCACGCACATTTTTCGTGTCCATTATGGGCCACAACCATGAGAACTGTGTTGACAGAGGCTTAAAAAGGAAACTCACAAGTTGTGACCACGTGCACAAGTTTCCTAGTTTGCTGGTTCGACTATCGAACTAGCGTTCGGTATTTCTGGAATGTACAGAAAGGGCACAGATGTATCTCTGAATCTTCGTGATACCACGGCTAGGTTGACCCGAAATTTCTGCTGACAATCGCGATATCCCTAATATCTATAAGGCCGTCATGGTTGAAGTCTGCATCCGGATTATATTCGGGTTCGCCTACAACCGACCCGTAGGCTTGACCACATATTGAAAGATCGTAAATGTCGACTACGCCGTCACCGTTCACGTCGCCCACCAACGACGTCTTATAGTAGATATCCCAGTTACCGTCTGGCTGATCCGCCCTATTAGATGTCCAAGCAACCCATATCGTAGTATCACGGCTTTGAGTGACAGATGGCCAAAAATCTTCGTTGTTGTCCGTGGTAAACTGAACTCTATCTGACCAATTGACGCCGTTATCGACTGAAGACTTGTAGTAAATGTCCGCGTGTGCATTCGGCGAAGTCCCTCTGGACTGAAAAAACATCATTAGAGTTCCATCTATTGCCTGAAGCATCGAAGGCCTCGAATTAAGGTCTGTATTGTTAGTCAGCTGAGTGGCGTTCGACCATAATAACACATCATAAGTCTTGCCGAAGACCTCGTAGTCCCCGGTTCTATCAGAAGCCCAAGCCACCCAGATCCTTTCGTCTTCAGCCTGCATGATGGACGCCCCTTTGTCAAATCCTGGATTCGCTGTGATGTTGCCGTATGTCCATGATGTTCCGTCTGAGGTGGTATTGTAGAAAATGTCGCTGTCGGTCACCGGAATGCCCTGTTCAGTTCCGTAGACAATCATGAGTGTGCCGTTTGTGAGTTGAATTATTGATGGACGTAAGTCGTCAACTGTATTGTTTGTTAATGGAATTCGTCTGGACCAGGTTGCTCCGTTGTCGTTAGAGGTCTTATAATAGATCTCCCAGTCTATCCCACCTCCACTTGAGGGAGTGGAATTGGAGGAAGAGGGTTCACTGAGAGGAGCCATGCCTGATTCAGTGATCTCCAGCGAGATGGTCACATTGCGGGTTTTGTTTTCAGTTTTTCCAAGCACTGTTAAGGTGTGATTTCCAAGGGGGGCTGCGGGGTCTATGGAGATTGTTAAGGTTGAATTGACTGTGGCATCGGGTGGAGGGGTAGCCGGGTTTGGGTCGAAGGCTGTGTTCACGCCAAGGATCACCTTCTTTAATGAGAGGGTTACTGGTTCGCTGAAGTTTTTCATTGAGGTGATAGTTATGGTTGAGTTTTGGGAGCCTCCTTGTGGAATGGTCAGGTTTTCTACTAAAGCATCGATAGTGAAGTCTGGTCCGGAAGGTGGAGAATAAGGTCTGTTTGATGCCCAGACAAGCCAGATTGTGCCGTTCGCTGCTTGGATGATTGAGGGGCTCGTGTCGTGGGTTCCTATTATCGTTTCGGGTATGTATGTGAGATTTCCTTCCTCTGACCATGTAGTTCCAAGATCAGAGGAAGTTTTGTAGTAGAGTGTGCGGTCGCCTAATACTGCTTTCGCCCAGACGATCCAAATTTTGCCGTCGTCTGTTTGGGTGATTGAAGAGAGTTCTTCTGCAATGAGTTCTGTGGTCATGCGCGTTATATTAACTGACCAAGTGACTGCAACAGCGGTTTCTACAGTTGCTGTCACCATCAAGATGGATATTAACGTTAACACTGCTACCTCAATTGCTCTACGATTCATGAATATATCACCGGAATACGGTGTTTTACTGGTTGATATAATAAAAAAGGGGGGATGTAGATTTTGTTTCGTTTAGTTGTTTTTTTGTTCTGGTTTATTCCTTAACTCGCCAGGATTCGGTGATGACCTTCTTGTGGCCTGCGTTGTAGAATATGCCGCCGAAGCTGTAGTAGACAGTTATAGTAGTAGTGTATGTGCCCACGTCTTCAGGTTCCAGTTTCCATATTGCTGGGTCCAGGTCAAGTTGTTGGCCTGGTTGAAGCACGAATAATGGCACAACCTGCGGAAGTGCTACTCGATCTGCCTTGAACGTAATCTCCAACTTCAGAGCATCGACTATGTCGTTCCCTAATCCCGTGCTGTCTGGGTCGAAGTAATACACCATAGCCTCTAGGTCGTTGATTCCAGCCTCTGTCATCAGTGCAGGGTACAGGTCAGATGATTTGTCTGCGCCTACCCACCTTGGAGTCTGCCATTCTGGCGCATCATTGCCGTACAATGATCCTAGCCAATTAAAGCCCGTAGCATAGATGTCGTAGTCAATGGCCTCGTTGTATGGTCCATTGGTGTAGCCCCACAGCTGTACATAGTCGATTACGGAACCGCCTAGCTCAAAGTCTTCGAAAGAGAACCATCGATGCTGTGCTGCGTCGCTCGATCCTAAGAGGTAGTTGCCGTCTTCTGCAGCGCCCAAGAACGGAGACGCGCCAACTTCAGTCCAATCTGTCCGCTCGCCCGTAAAGCCGTCCACAACTGGGTTTTCAGGTGCTCGACCAGCCTTGAATACAATGTGCAATCGTAAGGCATCGACTATGTCGTTCCCTAATCCCGTGCTGTCTGGGTCGAAGTAATACACCATAGCCGTAGCGTCGTTGATTCCAGCCTCTGTCATCAGTGCTGGCTCCAAGTCAGATGATTTGTCTGCACCTACCCACCTTGGAGTCTGCCATTCTGGCGCATCATTGCCGTACAATGATCCTAGCCAACTGAAGCCCGTGTAGTAGATGTCGTAGTCAATGGCCTCGTTGTATGGTCCATTGGTGTAGCCTTCTAGCTGTACATAGTCGATTATGGAATCGCCTAGCTCAAAGTCTTCGAAAGAGAACCATCGATGCTGTGCTGCGTCGCTCGATCCTAAGAGGTAGTTGCCGTCTTCTGCAGCATCCAAGAACGGAGACGCGCCAACTTCAGTCCAATCTGTCCGCTCGCCCGTAAAGCCGTCCACATATAAGTCTATAGGTTCTCTCATTGGGGGATATTGGTATGTTTGTCCAGACCACAATGTAATCGTTTTGCCGTCTTCGGCACGTACGGTGTCGATCCTACCCTTTACAGTTAGGCTTTGGCTATGAGTGTCTTCATTTACGACTTTGACGTCAAAGGTTTGTGTATCTCCAACATCCTTTGTGCGCGCACCAATGTTTATGCGCACCAGTTCAACGTTGGGTCCATCCCAGTAGCCATCTCTCGTCTGTGTAGGCATCGCATCCAAGTTGTGGTCAAGCAGTACTACGTCGTATAGGTGTAGTTCGGATTCCCCTGCTTCTCCAGCCTTGAATTGGATTCTTGCCAATGTTCCGCTGCCGCTCAGTCCGTTCCAACTGCCTTGTATTGTCTGGCCAACGTGTATGTAGCCTTCGATTCCGTTGACTGTGTACGTGAAAGCTGTGCCTTGAGGCCCATAGAGGAAACCTCCGTCTTCGGCCATTAGGGCTCCTATTACCCTAGTGCCAGGCACATAGCCCACCTTGAACTCATATGCGTAGAGATCCGTGACTTTCTCAATGTTTATGTCAACCCAGAATAAGTCACCTGCGTTACCTTGGATGCGGGACGGTTCCACGAGCATTTTGGTTGCATCAAGTTCCCACGATTTAGCGAGTCCTATACTTGCCATTGCAATGCTGAACAGCATTACAGTCAGCAATATATTTTTTCCTCTCACTCCATTTCACCTCTAAATCTAAGGATAATCCCGCTGTTTGCCCCAGCTCTTGCTGAGTTCCGCTATGTCGAATATGTCTACAAAGCCGTCGTTAGTGTGGTAGGTTGGTTCAGGATTAATGTCTGCATCGCCATTGTAGCCGGTTTGTCCCAAGTGTAGTCCGTAAGATACGCCTGCCGCGCCCAAGTCGTAGACGTCAACGTCGCTGTCGCTGTCAACATCGCCTACCCAATGGAACTGCTCCGCCAAGTCCGAGTCCCAGGTTGCGATAGACATCCAGTAGTGGTCAGATAGATAGTTGTCGTCTGCCTCAGGTCGGAAGGCTGTCATTCTAACGTAGCCTCCTAATGACAAGTCGAAATCTCGCAACACGAAGGGTCCTGTTCCAATCAGCTTGGTTAGGTTGCTGTTGTACGGGTTAGTAGCAGTCTCTGGACGGAAGAATCTGTCTGTGCCTTCATAAACTCCCTTTGGAAAATACGCAGCTGAACCAGCAACGTCATAAAGCATCCATGGGCTTGTCTCGTTCATGAGAACGCTAAATGTGTAGGTGTCGAGAATATCGACATCGGTCATATATCCCCATGCCGAAAAGAGCCTGCTTATCTCGTTGTCCCGGGCAAATTCGAGGGAAAACTTTGCTTGCGTTGCGTTGTA
>Ga0209978_10000953_pt1 | contig 11625 bp, 6 predicted proteins | sample BentaG_FD_182805 | JGI IMG/M metagenome (GOLD analysis project Ga0209978, IMG submission 182805) | Deep subsurface microbial communities from South Atlantic Ocean to uncover new lineages of life (NeLLi) - Benguela_00093 metaG (SPAdes)... | ecosystem: Environmental > Aquatic > Marine > Oceanic >...
AATCTATAAGAAGGTTTAGGATTTGTGCCTGTACAGACACGTCAAGAGCTGATGTCGGCTCATCAAGGATAATTAATTCTGGATTACAAGCAAGTGCTCTTGCTACAGTAATTCTTTGCTTTTGCCCTCCTGAAAACTCGTGAGGGTAACGATCCATGTGTTCTCGTTTTAACGAAACCTGTTTCAATAGTTTCAAAACGTGTCTCCTGATCTTCATTTTATCAGTAATACCCAGCAAATTCTTAAGGGGTTCTGCTATAATATTAGTAACTTTTAACCGTGGATTTAAAGAAGCGTCAGGATCCTGGAAAACCAATTGAATTTTTTGTCTGAAATGACTCGAAAATTCTTCCGGAAGAGGTTCGTCATGAAATAATATTTCGCCATCTTCTTTATTGATTAATCCTAAAATGGTGTTTGCGATAGTCGTTTTTCCACATCCACTTTCCCCAACTAATCCTAGTGTTTCACCCGTTTTGATTTCAAACGATACACCAGTAACTGCTTTTACTTCGCCAACTTTCCTTTTAAGCAATCCTTTAAGTAGAGGATAATATACTTTAAGGTTTGTAACTTTTAATAAAGGCTTACCTTTTTCTAAAACGTGTAGATCTCTGAGTTCCTGTATTGGTATAGTTGAATACGCGATTTTTTTAGCTATGAATATTGTGATAATTGATAAAGCAAAACTTATTGCGACATTTAGAATAAAAAAATCAAAAAACTCGATATTTTGATAAATAAACGCGATTAGGAGATAAATAAGCCCGGGGATATGACTGACAAGAATGAGTAATCTTCTTAACCTGACTAATTGAATTTTATCTCCCCAACTTGCTATAAACCAGGTAAAAATGACATATAGTATAAACAAAAGCATAAAAGAAATTTTTGCACCATCCAAAAGATTTTGATCATGTGGTATCTGTTTTTGAAAAATTTCAAAAAAAACAAAAAGAGAATTTGTAATAATACTAGTAACGAATAAAGAGACTTGAGCCAATCCTACAATTACTAAAGATCTTACCCCCTTTTTTTTGTAAATAATCATCATTATAATTAATCCAACAAAAAGGTTGATAACAATTGAGAAAGTCGGAAATATGAGAAGGTCGGTAATATTTACTGGGATAGTAAATTCTTCTTCAAGTTTTGAGGGGAATTTTTGGACGATCTCTATGATAAGGTCGCCAATCAATGAAGATATAATAAATCTCACAACTATACCTATAACAAACCAAGCTATATTGATATATAAAGCTGTATAGAACGGTCTTTCCCATTTATTCAAGCCGATATGCCATTTTAAATAATACAGCCCCACTAAGAATAGAATAGTTTGAGTAATAACCAGTAATACTATATTAACAACCATTTCGACTAATCATTCCTTTTCTATTTTACGCTTTAAAATTGAATTCTGTTTTTAGTCTTAATTTTCTTCTGCTTTTTTTATAGAGATTTCTGATAATTCCTTATAATCTGGATCATAAAGATGACACGCAACAAAATAATCTGGTTCAACCTCTATGCTTTTTGGTATTTTTGAATCGCAAGGTTTGAAGCAGTATTTGCATCGAGGATGAAATCGGCATCCAGAAGGAGGATAAATCAAGTTTGGAACCATCCCTTTTATATCTTCAAGATGACGTCTCTTTTCTCCTACAACGGGAACAGAGGCAATAAGACCTCTCGTGTAAGGATGATAAGGTTTTATAAATAACTTTTGAATATTCCCATTCTCAACAATAAAACCTGAGTACATTACAGCAACCCTATCACACATTTTAGAAATAATTCCTAGATCGTGGGTGATAAATAACATTGAAGTATTATATTTACTCTTAAGTTCTTTCATTAACGTTAGGATTTGGTTTTGAATAGTTACGTCCAATGCCGTTGTAGGCTCATCGGCGATTAAAAGTTTTGGACTGCAAGCAAGACCCATAGCGATCTGAACCCTTTGTCGCATTCCACCACTCAATTCGTGGGGATATCGATCGTAAACCTCCGAAGGAAAAGGTATGTTTAAATCTTTTAATATTTGTTCACCCCATTCTCGAGCAACACTGTATATACTCTTACCTTGTTTAAATGCTTCAATGAATAACTCATTTTCCATATGCAGGAGATACACTTCAGTGATCTGAGCCCCAATTTTAAAAACAGGATTAATAGAGTTAAGCGGATCCTGAAAAATCATGGTAATGTCTTTTCCACGATATTCCAAAACTTCCAATGTCGATTTTTGCAATAAATCTTCACCCTGAAATATAACTTTACCTTTTTCTATTTTTCCTGGAGGACGTACTAATTGTAGAACAGATAATGCTGTAACGGATTTACCACAACCCGTTTCTCCTACTAGACCCAGAATTTCTCCCTCTTTAATTTTAAAAGAAACCCCTTCGACTGCCTTCACGATTCCTTCCTCTGTGTAAAAACGAGTCGTGAGATCTTGAACCTCTAAAATTATATTACTCCCAACACGATTTTCTTCTTCACTCTGCTTTTTATCATACAGTTCTCTTGCTCTCTGAAGTTTTTCCTTGCTCTTTTCAAGAGCTTTGGGTTTAAAAATCTTCTTTAAAGTAAGTAAGTAAACGATTGCATAGAGAGCATTAACTACTACAATTAAGACACGAATATCTTGTTCATATAATACATAAGTGAAATTTTGAGGATCTGATAAAAATAGGTCCTTGAAGAAGTATCTTGAGATAAATATTTCAACAATAACGAGCTGAATAGCCCAAATTCCAAATGATATAAGTCCACCAGTATACATAGCTCGATTAAGTACAAATCTCGGAATACGCGTCTCAATAGGACGAGTTTTGTTAACTAAATATGTAATTATGATTGCAAAAAAAACTGTAAAAAGCGCCCATATAACACCAAGATAGAATATATCACCATATTCCAACCGAATTTGGAGGAGAGAAATTGATAAAAAGACAGCTCCAATGATCCACGCTACTAATATAAATTTTTTATATAATCGTCTAAATTTTTCGCTCTGGATATTATTTTCATCGTCAGGCAATCTGTTTTTTGAAAATACCTTCAAGAAAATGGCGTGAAAGGGTAGAAATATTGTTACCATTATGGCAAATAAAAATAAATCTGTAGTCAAGTATCTGAATAAATAGTATTCCTCAGAAATATAAAAAATTGAGAGAGATTCTAGAAGTAGACGAACACCTAATATTATTCCAAAATTAATTAGGGCGCTCACAAGTGAACTAAGCTTGTGAACTCCTTTAGAAACTTGAACTTCTTCTGGGAGAACATTATTTAATATGCCCGCAATAAAATATAAGGCTAAAGCTGCAACTAAAGCTTCAATAAATGACATTCCAAAATTTAGATCAATGGTTTGAAATAGTAAGTTTAGTATTTTAGTCTACCTCATTTTACTTTGTGTAATCGTGGATCTAAAGCGTCCCTCACTCCATCCCCCATCAACATAAACCCAATGGATGTTATTCCGATAAAAATACCCGGCCATAATGCCGCCCATATGGCAGTCAGTAAGCGTTCTCTAGCCCAGGTGACGTCAATTCCCCAAGTTGCAACTGTAGGGTCTCCTATACCGAGAAAAGCAAGCCCCGCTAAACCTAAAACTGTACCCGCAGCTCCACCAAAGAATGTTATTATTATAGGTGAGAAAGAATTTGGTACAATATGTTTAAACATAACTTTAAATTTAAGAGCACCACCCACTTTTGCTGCCCTAACATAATCCAATTGTTTTACTTGTAAAACCAGTGATCGCATAAACCTTATGTTATATGGAATGGCAAGTACCCCCCAAATTATTAGAATATTCCATAAATCTTCAGTAAGCATGGGAATGAGAACAATTGTAATAATTAGCATTGGAAGTGAATACATTAAATCAACAAAGCGCATCAGAAGATAGTCAAATGTGCCACCCAAATAGGCCGTAATTGTTCCTAAAATAAGTCCACCCGCCATCATTATTATTACTGGGATAAATGCCATCGACATAGTTGTACGTGCTCCCCAAATTATTCGAGCATAAACATCGAACCCACTTTTTGTTGTCCCTAGGGGATGTTCTGGACTAGGAGGTTGAAAAGGAACACCCGGAAGTTGGGGAGGTAATACCATTTCTAACGGAATATCGGTAAACCACGGACCATATACTGCCAATATAACAATAAATAAAACCATTAAGAACCCAGTTATTGTTAAAGGGGTAAGAAAACGACGGAATAGTCGCCTTTTTGATTTTATTTTTTCAATTTCATTTTCATAAGCGGAGAATTCTGGATCACGCCAAAAGGGAAGTAAATAAAATTTCAATAGACGTTTCCACTTCTTATTTCCACTTACAGAAAAATCCTTATAATCTATTTCTTCTTTTGTTATATCTTGTTCAGTCATAATTTATTTTTGTTGTTTAAATCATATTTTTAGCTATATGTTATCCTCGGATCGATAATTGTATACATCACATCAGTGACTAAGATTCCAACAAGTGTAACTATTATAGCAAATACCATTAAGCCGTTAATGACCAAATAATCACCCTTTCTAATTGCATCGAGAAACGTCCAACCAAATCCTTTGTAATGAAAACTCATCTCAATGAAAAGTGATCCTAAAAGTGATCCTGCGGTACTCATAATAATAAGATTACTTGTGGGTATTAGGGCATTCCGGAGTGCGTGTTTTTGAATAACATCATCTTCTTTAACTCCTTTTGCACGCGCAGTTCTAATGTAATCGCTATCTAGTACTTCCAACATACTTGAGCGCGTTAATCTAGATATCCCCGCTAACGAAACAAAAACCATACATATTGACGGAAGAATGAGATGCAACACCGTGTCCCAGAGAAACGCTTGATCATTGTAGATAATGCTATCAATTATTCGGAAGTTTGTTCTAAATCCGCCTATAGGACCTGGGTAATCAGTAAAATCTCCTGAATTTAGTAACAGAACAGGTATATCAAATAGATCATTGGTAAATTCTTTGAGATAAACACCAAAACCAATTTGAAGCATGGTAGCAATCCAAAAAATCGGAAAACCCGCTGCGAGTATCGTAATAACACGAATTATATTATCTTTCGATTTATCTTTGTGTCTTGCGGCAGTGGCTCCCATTTTAACAGCAATAATTGGAGTTAAAATAATTGGAATGATCATCAATTCAAGAGTCTTAGGAAAGATTTCACCAATAAATTGAAGGACAGGTTTTCCTTCATCAAGTATGTAAGATTCACCCCAATTTCCTGTGAAAAAGTCTTTTAAATAATTAAAGAGTTTAACATACCAAGGATCAAAATATCCCACTCTTTCCATCTCCGCTTGAAGTAGTTGTGGGTCATCGTGTCCGACTTTAAACAGTACAGGGCTTACTATCATCATTTGGGCTAATAACCAAGTAATTATTAAAGCAAGTATTAACATCGGGAACATGATAACAATTCGCTTAATGATATATTTTACCATGTTAGTGTGTTTTTTTCCCTTAGATTTCTTGAATTTGAATTCCTTTTTAAACTCCTGTTCCATTTTTTCTACCCTACTTTTTTTCTAATAATTCTTTTTGCTCAAACTTTTCTTTTTTTTTTTATGAATTGTTTCAATTTCATCCCACTTAAAGCCCCAGTAAACGTACACCCGTACAAGATTAAGATATTTAAATAACCCTCTCCGCGAGCAAATTGTAAGATGAACGGCTCAGCAGAGAATCCAAACATTATCCAATAAAACAAAAAACCTTCAACTATTAATAACGGTACCATCCATAAGGATGCCTTTATCCCATAATGAGGAATCGCTTCTCTATAAGTTAATAAAAAACATATGAAAAATAACAATAAAATGGGCAAGAAGCCTGTTTGCGGATATACTTTATAGGTCCAAATCAGTATCGTAGGATCCATTTCAGTATAAGGGATCGATATCCCTCCGGCACGTACTAAAAGTAAATTCGCGACAATTCCGAAATAACCTAATAGAACAACCAAATATGCAAAAATAGCTGCTCCTTGTCTTCCCCAATCCAAGTGAAAATGCCCCTTTATTTCTGTATCACTTGACAAAAAGCGATCCTCTTTTCTATTGGCGTTCTTTTTACTCATGTTTAATATCTTTTTCTACTATTAAGAATCGTTCATTCTAACTATGATATTTATAGGAATCGACACTTCTATTTATATATTTTTATTGTTACTACTATTATTTCTGCTCCTTTAAGGGAAAAAAAATTACTGAAATATTTATAAGGTTTAATAGCGTAACCTTATTTAAATTTACGATAAATTTACATCGTAAATTTATCTAAAAAAAATAGGAGAAAAATTTTAATGCGAAAATTAACAACAAAACTGATTCTAATAATTTTACTTAGTTCGATTGTTATACCTTTCTTCCCTATAACAGTAACGGCTAAACCTTCAACCTCACAAATACAAATACCCCGATTAAAAGTAGGAGCGTCAAGTGGTATGGTGGGAAGCTGGGATGGAGTTGTAGCTACCGGAGGATATCATAATTTCTTTGGGATTAACGCTATGGAACCATTAATGTCAGCAAATGATTTTTGGTCAGGTGATTACGACGACCTTATCCCCGTGCTTGCGGCTAATTGGACTATTCATGAGTGGCCAGAGGAAATGAATTACCATCCAATAACTCCTTTTATTAACAAAGGTGGTATTAGGGCAATAGATATAACTCTGCGAGAGGGCGTTAAATTTCACGATGGGAGCGACTTTAATGCCACCGTGGCGAAATGGAATATTGATCGTGGGCCTGTGATGTCTGGAAATATAACGGGTACAATAACAGCAGCGGATATGGGGGCTTCTAAATCGAGAACTAGTTTTTGGGTAGACGCCACAGAGTGGGCAGATTATGAAACTGACAGTTGGAATGTATCACAATTCATTGGACAACCTGGAACATACGCAGAATATGGAGCTTCTGAAGAGGCAGCTATGGTGGGTTTATATTGCAGAATTAAAAATGTGACTATAATCGATGATAGGGTTTCGGGAGGAACAATTAGAGTTAACATGAACGATTGGGGTGGTGCACACTCGTCATTGTTGTATGTATATGACACTATGATGATTTCAATGCATTCGTATAAAGACTATTTTGATATACCAATATATGGTTTGGGACAAGACGATGATTTTCCACAACCAGAGATTACCGGAGTTTATCCGGATTATACTTATCCTTCCAGCCCAGATTTCCCTGGGCATATGATTGGTACGGGACCCTACATATTTATGGCGCAAGAGGAGCATTTAATACAAGGAGGCTGGATGATGAGAAATCCAAACTGGTGGAATTCCTCCGTCGCGCAAGCTGATGGTTGGCACAAAATCCCAGAAATTGGTATAGTTTACTTTTACGATGATGCTGCGGGACTTACCGCAAGAAATTTAGCCATGATTACAGGAGCAATAGATCTTGCTTATGATACCCTATGGGCCGGAAGTCTTGTCTATGAGGAAATGGTAGCTGATCCTGACATTAATTACGTTGGAATGGGTTATGAACCAACTCGTACTTGTATTACTTTGAATCAAGTCAATGAAACGTATTGGAAAACCTGGGCAGATTTGGGTCCAGGAAATTATCCCCCAGAAGTTCAGACTCGGACTGATTTGCATGACATTGATTTGGATGGAACAATTCACGTTGATGGGATTAATAGAGCTATGAGGAAAGCGCTTAGTTACGCGTATGATTATGATACATTTATTAATAATGTACTAGGAGGACGTGGGATACGGGCTGGAGGTTTTCTAGGGGTAGAAGCTGAATATTATAACCCAAATATACCTATTGCATACCGAAATCTCACAATTGCGCGACAAACTCTCCTTGACGATCCTTTCTGGGCTCTAAAATTATCCGATAGAGGTTTAGATATCAATAGTCCAGATGCCGATTGGATTTGGTACGCAAATAATGATCCAATCTTTGAATTTAAGCTCTTGTGGGAGGATTCAACTAAACCCCAAGCTGACTTATTCTCGACGTGCATTAAAGATATAGGGATAAGATTGAAGAGTCCTGGCCCAGCATACGCACCTGATCCCCTCTTAAAATTAACCCCAGATCTTTACCAAGTAATGATTATGCGTCTCAGCGAATTCCCAGCTTTCACATATCATGGAATCCCCACTAACTGGCCTGATGTAAACGTTGGTAATTTACCAGTCCTTGAATATTATTATAAGAGTCCCGGATTACCATATGAAAACGGTTCGGGGGTTCATTGGCCAAGTTATTCTGGGGGCCAATTCTTTAACATAGGATTTCACTATAACGCGACCATCGATAAATGGCTAGAGTTACTTCCGTTCTCAGATATAGCTACATCGCAAGAGATAATGAATAACCTGACCATACACTGTCAAACCTATCAATATCCGGAAATCTTTATTTCTCATATCCCGTGGGGATATGCGATAGATGAAGATTGGGCACATGATTACGCTCGGGGTGAAATATTTGCATTCGTGAAATATCTTCCGGCTGATGATGGTGATGGTAATGGTGGTGTCGAAATCCCAGGATTCCTAACTGCTGCTCTTTTAGGCGTTGCTATAGCAGTTCCTATTGCGGTAATTGGTTATTTGTTGATTAGAAAAAGAAAACGTGCTAAAATGTAAATACTATATAATTTTTTTTTTTTAAATTTTTTTTTTGGTCTCATAAATTAAAAGAAGGTGCCAGTGATCCAAATAATTCTTTTGATAATAGAATGGATAGTCACAAGTTTTTTCAATGGGTCGAAAATCTAAAGGAAAGAAAGTATATTGAGGAGTTTGAATTCAATAATGAAATTAGTTATAGAATAATTGATAAGGGTAGGGATTCTTGAAACAAGCCTTAGCCCAAATGAATAAAGTAAAATATAAGATCAAAATTTATCTACGATCTAAATTTAAGCTTTAAAAATTAAAGTTGGTGCTGATTTTTTATGTAGATACAAAAAAAATATGTTGATCGTTTTTCAAAAAAAGTTAAAAAAAAAAAGTTAGGAAAACTTAAAGAATTTAAGTTTTGTTTATTATTTTCTCCTTCTTAATATTACGACCGCAATTGCTATTATTACCACTACGCCAATAACCGAAGATATAATAATAACTACGGTAGGATCATCGGGCGGGGGTTCTACTACTGGTGCTGGTAGAACAGTCATAATAACATCATCAGAAGCAACGTTAGGGCGACCAGGGCGAGTATCTGCAAAGTTGATTGTAAAGAGGTGATCTCCTGGCGCGAGACCGTCTGGGACGGCAAATTGAATTTCTACTCCACTTGCCCAAGCAGTCGGAAATACTTCTGCAGTTCCATTCAGGAGAATCGCATATTCACCGGGATTTGTATCTGTTGCTGTCCAATTAATTGTTATTCCTGTGTAGTCGTGAGGAACGGAAAAATCACTCGAAGCGTCAGTTATTACGGGATCAACTGAATCAACATGGTTGATTTCTACAAGTTTATCACTTCCATACTCAAATGAGTGGTAAGTTAACAAACCATCCGTATCATATGTACAAGTTAGAGTTATATTCACTGTATTTTGTGAATATATTCCAAAGGATCCGTTTTCTGAAGTTAATGTAAACCCGTTAGTTAAATTGGTGAATTTGATAATATTTTGCGTTCCATAACCCGCATCTGCCCATAATTCCATTGCCAAATTTGCATTACATTCATCTGCAAATTCCGACCAGTTTACATTATTTGGTGCAAAGAATATTGTTTGTATGTCTCCCATTGTACCGTTTGGACCAGATATGGGGGGTATGTTATTTGTATTAAACGTGTTCGTACCCCATATTGCACTAGTAGCTAAAGCTCCATACTTAAGATCTGCCGCAAATTGTGCTGTGGTGTTTGAGATAAGTTGGGCTGTACCCTCCCAAAAATAAGAGTAATAAGGCCAACCTGGAAAATCCATGAAAGATCCACTCGTAGTTGTCATATTAACCAGTGTTGTGCCAGGAAGATCGACGGCTTCAGTTGCGTTTATTCCACCATCCATATTAGCATCGGCACCCCCTTTGTCTGGAATAATTTCGTCAACGGTATAAAACATCGTAAATTGTGGTGGGGAGGCAACTTTAGCGGTCATATCTTTTACCGCAGACATATTTACATTATCGTTATGCCCAAAAGCAAGCGACCATTCAGCGGACATGTTATCAGCTTCCCATTGGTTCCACTCACCGCCAAGCACGTTTATATATACATCCCATTCCTCATGTTGCCCCTCTGTTAGACCAACATAGGAAGGAACTTGAGAAGTACCTTGAGCTATCGAAACTTTCATGAATGGAACGAGTAATAACAACCCTAGGAGCGAAATCGTTAATATTTTAGCTTTTTTATTTTTCATATTCAAATATCACTTTTAGTTAAATTGTTTTTATTAGATATCGTTGTTATTATTATTATTTATCCGCATTATTTATAAATGTACCACACACATTTATGAGAAATTTTTTACCAAAATTCCAACCTCTAAGTTCAATGAAAAATTAGTGAAATAACTAAGTCGAATAAAAATTATGTTCATTCGTTTCATTTTACAGTTATTACAGATTAAAATATTAATTCGTAGAAAAAAAAGAAAAATAGAGATTTTACTAATTTCTAGAGCGTTTTTTCCTTCTAATTATTAATACGGCAGTAGTAAATACGGCAGTAGTGCAAAAAATCGTAAGAGTTATCACATTTATATAATAATCCGGTATACCTTGATCTTCAGGTATTTGATTCACTGGAGGAGGCTTAATATCTTGGAGAATATAATCCGATATTATTTGCTCATAAGGGCCTCCATTTGAAGCAGTAAAACCAACCACAATATTGTACTCTGGTAGAATATAGATATTTTGTCCTCCCGCCCCAATGGTAAAATATGCATCAAAAGGATCATCCCTTATATAAAAGAGATAACCATAAGGCATCCCCCATGCACTAGTTTGTTGTGTTAATGCATCTTCCATGAAATTTGGTTCGACAATTTGTGTTCCGTCCCAGTTACCATCGTTCAGGCATAGTATACCAAATTTCGCTTGTACTTTCGGTGTACATGAAAGGCCATATCCTCCAAAGTCCATGCCTTTAGAATCATTCCACCATTCGTATTCATTTTTAGAGATTTGAAGTGGATCAAAGAGGTACTGCTGGGCGAACTCCTCCGTACTCATACCAGAAACGTTCGCAATGATGCCACTTAGGAGATTAACTCCATCGTTACTATATTCATAAACTCCTGTTTGCCCAGGATTATATTTCAATGGTACCTCATCAAGAACAAAATTAATGCAATCAATGTCAAGTTTAGTTTTAGCATCAGAAGGATAACCAGCACCGCCCCCATTTAATCCGGAATTATGAGTTAATAATTGTTCTATTGTAATGCTTTTCTTTTGCTCACTATCGGTGAATGTAGAATTCCAAATGTCAGCATAGAATTCGTATAACGTTTGATTTAGGTTGTCTAATAAACCTTTTTGGAAAGCAATTCCAATCAAAATGGACATTACGCTTTTAGTAGTTGACTGTTGCATATGGGTTGTATAACCTCCAGAATACTCTTTGT
>Ga0209978_10000954_pt1 | contig 11624 bp, 15 predicted proteins | sample BentaG_FD_182805 | JGI IMG/M metagenome (GOLD analysis project Ga0209978, IMG submission 182805) | Deep subsurface microbial communities from South Atlantic Ocean to uncover new lineages of life (NeLLi) - Benguela_00093 metaG (SPAdes)... | ecosystem: Environmental > Aquatic > Marine > Oceanic >...
AGCACCAAACTACTACGGGACCATAAACGCTGTTGGACATGCTTTCCTTGAACGATTCTTCAGTCTCAGACACAGGGGAAAATTTAAGTTACTCGGTAAACCTAATGTAATTGTTACTGTTGGAACCGGGGAAACAAACCATGCTGAAGACTTTATCAAAATGGTCTTTCGCAGTAACTACATGGCTGAATCAATTGGCGTCTTAAGGGTGAAAGGCTTAGCACAGTGCTACACTTGCGGGTTCGGAGCTAACTGTCCAGCTGGCGCAGTTGTTGGAAGACATGGTTTTCTAAATGAGATCAGATACTACCATATCCCAAGAATATCTCCCAAAACTTATAGACACGCACAGGTCATAGCAAAGAGACTTGGAGAAACAATAAGAGAAAATTTTTGATTAGTTATGGGGAAATGTTTGAAGGCCAGACATCAAGATACTGCCCTTTTTTTTTATCTCTCAAAGATCAATTTAGCACTTATATTACACAGCTTTTATGACGTTCGTACAAAGAACCATTAAATTACCCATTCTCCGCACAAACTTACTGGTAAAAATAGTAATACTCCAATCCCACCTTCTCTATTGATATTCCAAGTATAAACCAAGAAAGTAAATGTGTGGGATTAAGATTAAAATTTAATCCCCGAACCCACACCCTTACGCTCATCCACCTCCAAAGATTCCTCCACACACATATTCCCTTTCTCACCTTCTCTTATACCCATATAATCCTGTATACGCACACTCTCTCGCCTCTACACCTATTACACTTACCTCACACACTGTACTATGCAATGAAAAAACGAAACATGATCTAACTAGACATTTTGTGGTAAATAAAAAAAGGTTCAAAATTTTCTAAAATAACTTTTAGCATAAAAGTTGGAGTAGATCTTGATAAGTGGAGAAAAAAATATTTCGGATAAGGAGATATTAAACGGAATACTGAGAATAAAAGGATGAAGATTTTATTTCTTTGTGGTGATTCCGCTGTATTCTTGAAAGATTTCTCCAAATGCATTACAAAAGTATTTACATGCTTTCTCTAATCCTTCTCTTCCATTTCCTGTTAGTGTATAGGTAGTCGTTCTACCCTTCCTCTCCATTTTCACCAAGCCTTTTATGCGTAGATCTTTGAGGGCAGGGTATATGGTTCCTGGTGTTGGTTTGGTTCCCCTCCTTTTTCCCAACTCCCTGGATATCTCCTGCCCATTCATGGGCTTTTTTGAGAGGAGCCAAAGTGTTTGGAAGGATAGCATACCGCGCATGTCGCAGCAATTTGGAAGTTCTGGACAACATTCCCCACTCATAGTTTAGTATTGGGCATCCGATATATTTATATATTTCCATAGTATATATTGGACATACAATAAGTTAATAAGGCTGAATGAAGTGAAAGAAACTGAAGTAAAAGAGTATGTGAAAAAAAGATACAGTGAGATAGCGCAGTCCGGAGAATCGTGCTGTACGGCATCTTGTTGCGACACCTCAATCACAGATGTGGCTTTACGGATAGGCTACTCCGAAGAGGATCTAAAGGGTATTCCAGAGGCTTCAAGCATGGGTTTAGGCTGCGGTAACCCCGTTGCATTAGCTGGTTTACAGGAGGGTGAAACCGTTTTAGATCTAGGTTCGGGAGGTGGCATCGATGTTTTTTTAGCCGCCGAGAAAGTTGGAGTGAAGGGAAAAGTAATTGGCGTCGATATGACAGAGGATATGGTCAATAAAGCTAGGTCGACAGCATTAAAATATGGGTATGAAAATGTTGAGTTTCGACTTGGTGAAATAGAGGATTTGCCGCTTAAAGACGGTTCAGTAGATGTTGTCATCAGCAATTGTGTTATCAATCTGTCTCCAGACAAAGAAAAAGTGTTCCGAGAAGTCCGTAGAGTGCTTAAACCTACTGGAAGACTATTGATTTCGGATATCGTCACAGAGGGAGAATTACCTGAAGAAGTAAAGAAGAGCTTTGCTGCCTGGGCTGGATGCATTGCAGGAGCACTTGAAAAAAACCAATACTTAAATACCATAAAAAGAGCAGGCTTCAAAAAAATCGAGATTGTATCCCAATCCACATATGATATAAATGTTTCTCAGGAATTAAATGGAAAAATCACGAGCGTACAAGTCAAAGCCTATAAAACCTAGAAAAAAATTTTCAAAAAAGTATCTCATTATTCCGCAGATAACAACTTTGGGATTAAAATTTAATCCCAAACCTAAATAATAATCATATTTTATAACATTGAATGTGTACAGTATCATTGAAACTGAATAATATACAGAAAGGCTACTTGGTGAATGCTTTAAACTCTTGAGAACAAAAGGAAAAGAAGTGAAGAAAAATAATTTAATATATGAAGTCATAGATTTAACATGTAAGACAATATAGGTGAATCGATTGAAAAGAATAAGCTGGAAAGAATATACTGATCTGCTTGAACAGCTATACGATAAAATAAAACTGAGGACTTTTAATCATATCGTAGGTATTGGTCGAGGTGGATGTCTACTGGCATCATATCTAGCTTCGAAATTAGGCATACCATTTTTCCATGCAGTATTCGTTGGACATCGTATAAAACATAATCAAGAGATAGAGATAATTGTTCATGATATAGGTCAAATTGAGACATTAACAGGAAGCGTATTAGTTGTTGATGATTGGCTTGAAAAAGGACGTGTAATGAATTTTACCCTTAACCATATTCCAAAAGAAGCAAGAATCACTACTTTAGTTATGTTCTGCAAAACAAATTCTGAATGTAAACCAGATATCTTTGGAAAGTATGTTGAGGATGACGTCATTTTATTCCCATATGATCCTTAGTGATAAAAAGATTTTTTTCCATTTTTCGAGTGGAGGATTAAATTTTAATCCCCAACATTCACCTTCTCAGATCCCTACACCTACACATTTCCTCAACGCACCCCTCTTCACATATACATACTCTCTTTTCTATTACACCCCCTGCACACAAAAATAGTTTTCAAATATTACTACTCTAAGCCTCATCGAATAATTAAAACTCCTATCCATATTGATTTTAAATCGAATTGATAAAACATTATCTAAGGTTCTGCTTTAGTGCTAGCTAGGTCATGGAAAAGTGTTTATAGATTGCTTTCCTTAGGCAAACTCTTTACAAGTACTTCTTCTTGATGAATATAATTATAATGACTGTAGACATAAGGAGGGAAATGAGTAACATAAAAGCAAAGGCTGAAGGATTATCTTGTAAAGGCAGTCTAACGTTCATTCCATATAAACTCGCTAGTATCATTGGTATTGACATTATAATTGTTAGTGACGTCAACAGTTTCATCACTGCATTCAAATTGTTCGATACTAGAGAAGAATAAGCAGCAATAGTATTATTCAAAATATTATAATATGTTGTAGTCATCTCTAAAGATTGTTTATTCTCAATAATTATATCATCTAGTAAATCTTTATCATTTTCATATAACTTTACAACCCTTCCTTTGAAAATGTTATCCAGAACTATGCCGTTTACTAGTATTGCTCTATTGAAATAAATCAGAGTTTTTTATAAATTGAACAAACGAATTACATCTTTGTTTCTCATAGATTGCATTAACGTGACTTCCGTTCTATCGATTTCGTCCTCGATCTTATCCAAATATTTTACGAAATAATAATTAGCACTAGAGAGTATTTGCATTAGGAACCTTATCCTTTTTGAAGTATAGAAGTTCTTAACTTTGTTTTCATAGAAATCTTTCAAAACATCTGTTTCCATAAGACTAACTGTTATTACATAGTCAGAAGTTATGATTATACCGATGGGGATTGTTTCTAGAGATACATCCGAATTTTCCATTTTCTCACAGGGCACTCTAAAAATGATTAAAACATCTTTTTCTATGTCAAACCTTGGTCTTTCATTTTCATCAAGAGCTGAGTTAATGAGTTCCTTTAATACCCCAGTTTTCTCAATAACATAATCCATCTCTTTTTCACTAGGGATTTGTAGATTTATCCAGCATCCACTTGTGATATCTTCTAAATCAACAATATTTTCATCATTTAGATTCCTTTTGGTGATTTTGATCATATGATTCCCCTCTTCCTGCACACCCTACAAATCTAAGGTGCGCGCGCTCGTTTTTTAAGTCCCTTTCTAGCCATACGATTGATAGAATATAAAAATTGTCATTATGCGCACGTACAAAGTTAGGTGAACGCTATTCTTAGACTCCCTTTTTCGTTCATTTCTCAGAAACTTAGCTAGTGCGAACTAGAAATAAATATTTATTATTTGTATACCCATCTGAATTAGTTATGGAATATTAATGGTAGAAGATTAAATTCATAAAGTTGAAAATCTCTTACCTATTGGTATGCATATTAACACTTACGATAATCGGAGTTTCTATGCTGTTTGTGTTACGAACTTTCTCCTTCGAGTGGAGTGGGGTATTAGCACGTGCATGCTTCCTCTCTATGTCCACAAACATGGAGGCTCGCCTCTGGAAGTGGGTTTGATCTTTACTATTTTTGCAGGGATTAACTTTTTTTCATGACAAAAGATTTTTACGTTTAGACAGTAACTATTATTATGTTGGCGGGTGAGTGGACCTCCATCCGTTCCGCCTTATAAACCCCGGATTAGGAGGTGTAAATTTGGAAATAAAGACTAGGGATCTATCCTTAATAGCGATTTTTGCTGCTCTTTATGCTGTTCTCGTCTTTATCTTTGCTCCCATATCATTTTACACATTACAATTTAGGTTAGCTGGTGTTATCAGACCTGGAATTGCAAAGAAATGGACTCTAGCCATCGGATATGCCCTTGGAGTAATTATTGGAAATTTTTTCAGTCCATTTGCAGGAATATATGAATTACTATTCATGCCCATAATGAGTTTCATAGCTGGAATATTTGGATACCTCCTAGCTAAAAAGTTCAATAATAATTATTTTATCACAGGAGCAGTAATCGCTACAATAATACCCCTAAGTGTCAGTTGGATGCTTAATCAACTATTCACATTACCAATAGTAGCAACCTTACCCTACCTATTTATCAGCGAACAAATAATATGTTTCATAGGCGCTTTCATCTTCAAAATAATCGATATGAGGTTTAAATGGTGGTAAAAATGAGACAAAAAGGAATATGTGTAATAGTCTTAAGCGGAGGATTAGATTCAACAACAGTAGCATATTGGGCAAAAAATGAAGGATATGATGTTCATGGACTCACATTTAAATATGGTCAAATCGCAACAAAAGAAACCAAACACGCAAAAATAGTAGCGCAAAAACTTGAAATCCAAATCAAAGAAATCGATCTCTCTTCATTAAAAGAAATCTTTACAGGAGTAACATCATTAATCGATGAAACCATAGAGATGACCTCAACTTTCAGTCAACCCATAATAGTCCCCTTCAGAAATGCTATCTTCCTTTCTGTCGCAGTAGCATACGCTATTTCAATCAGTGCAACAAAAATATTCTATGGTGCGCAAGGTTCAGATGCACCCTACTATCCCGACTGTAGAAAACAGTTTTATAAATCATTTGAAACCACAGCTAGAATAGGAACAGATACAGAACTAGACATCGAAGCACCATTTAATAACCTCACAAAATCAGAAGTAATAAAACTTGGCGCAAAACTTGCTGTTCCATATGATCTGACCTGGTCTTGCTATTTTAATAAAGAAAAACATTGTGGAAAATGTGAATCATGCATCAATCGTAAGAACGCGTTCAAAGATGCAGGGATACATGACCCAACAGAGTACATTATCTCCGGGTTATAATCTCTTTATTCAAATTACGAAAAATCAAGAACAAATATTAGCAAAAAACGTTAGAGAAAATACCATTAGGTAAAGGGGCTAATATATGTCTAGAGAAGTCATCTAGACATTTAAAGATTTTAGAAAAGATGGCTCATTAAGCATTCACCAACACTTTAAAAACATTCACTCATTTCACTTGTTGTTTTATTACAAGCTTTCAATAAGAAGAGAATCTACTGAGGTTCATCTACAGTTGAAAGAGGTTAAGACGCGAATCTTTTTACTAGCACACACTTGGATCTATGATAGAGACTGAAAAAAAGGTGATAATATCTTATGTATTTATTCTCTTCTATCACTTTCTAGAATATTAATTGGATTACATCTTTAAATTAGAATACTATCACACATGAACATCAAGTTCTTTAGCTAATGATTCCAAGTTTCCCAATGTTAATGCGTCGATTTCTATACCTTCCTTCATCCTTTTTTCATATTCTCGGAATTCCAGTTCTCCTGGCATGAGTATCTCATCGAATCCTGGGGCTGTGGGTGTGTTTTTTAGAGATCTAATAAGATTATCCACCCTCTCTGTAAATCTCTCGATAGATGTGAAGCTGTCGATCTTGATGGCTGACATTAAAATGCCATTGCCGCGTTGTAACTCTGTGCTTGAACAACCAGCCCCTGTGAGGGCTCCACTTAACAGATCGATTATTATGGAAAGCCCGAATCCTTTATATCCTCCAAAAGGAAGCAGCATTCCCCCTCCAGGTTCTCCCCGATCACCCTTCAAAAAAATCTCAGGATCTACTGTCGGTTTGCCTTCACTGTCAATGATCCATCCCTTAGGAGTTTTTTCTCCTTTTGTATATTTCGCCCTCACTTTTCCTGCTGCAACAATAGAGGTGGCCATGTCTAGTACAATCGGTTTCTCTTCTTTAGATGGTATGGCAATGGAAATGGGATTAGTACCCATTTTGCGTGCTCTTCCACCGTATGGAGCTACTTGAGGAACAGCGTTGCATATGGTAATCCCTATCATATCATGTTTTATCGCCATCATCGGATAGTGAGCCACTAAACCTATGTGGTTGCAGTTGAATATGCCTACAAGGCTTATGCTTTGTCTTTTAGCCTTTTCAATTGCTAATTCCATAGCTTTCGTAGAAATTACTTGCCCGAAACCCCAGTTTCCGTTGATTAAAGCCGAAGAAAGTGTCTCATGAACGACTTCAAAATCGACTCCAAACCTAAATTTTCCCGCTTGAACTTGCTTGGCGTAGTAGGGTAGCATTAACACGCCATGGCCATCTTGACCCTTAAGATTTGCCTCTATTAGCTGGTTGGCAATAATATTTGCTTCCTCAGCGGATGCACCTAAAGCCCTTAAGATTCTTACACATACTTTTGTTAAATCATTTACAGAATATCTCATACTTACGTCCATTCTCGATTCTTGTCTATATAATTTATGTGCCTAGTGAAAACCAGAAACGTAGCACGCATCTTGTACGGCTCTATTTTAGTCTACCTAATTCCTTGAGGAAGAGGGTAGCTCCCTGTCCGAGTAATCCAAGGTCTGAAGCTATGGATATAAATTGGAACCCTTGTCTGAGTCGTTTTTTGACATCATCCAGACCCATGCCATAAATCCCAGAGCTGACGCCAGCCTTCTTACCAGCTGCAAATATCTTGTTAATTGCCTTAACAACTTTTGAATCGTTGATTTTACCCATCACTCCCAATGATGTGGAGAGATCCATAGGCCCGATGAAATAGGCGTCTATACCTTTTACAGAGAAGATGTCATCTACATTCTTCACAGCCTCCTCCGTCTCAATTTGGACGATAACAAGCACTTCCTCATTAGCCGTTGCTAAATACTGTGGATCACCAATTGTGGCAATCCGCGGTCCCACTCCCCTGATTCCCTCTGGTGGATACTTGCAGGCTTGAACAGCTTTTATCGCCTCCTCCTTTGTATTTATCCAAGGAATGATCACTCCATATGCGCCAATATCCAAGGCTCTTTTAACTAGAACGGGATCGTTCCAAGCAACTCTCACTAGGGGTACAATATCTGTACCTCGGGTAACCATCATCAAATTTTGGGTTATCTGTTCGTTTAATGCGCTGTGCTCATTATCATACACAAACCAATCGAATTCCATCTGAGCTAACGCCAACGTAACATCTGGACTTGGTATACCCATCCAGACTCCGACTGTTTGATCTCCAGCCTTCAATTTATCCTTCAACTTATTCCTCAACTTATTAACCCCTACCTCAAAGTGTGTAGAGAACCCTATTTATTACTCTTTTTTCAATTAATATCTTTGTAAAAGGAACTCCCGCTCCACAACCAAGATCTAAAATCTTTGCATGTTTAGGTAATAATTTCCTAAATTCTCCGATTTCTTTTCTAGTATCAAAGATATGGTGTTCCTTTTGATATTTTTCGCCTATTCTATCATATCCCTTCTTTACAAGCTCCTCTTTTTCAGTCAATTCTTAAAATCCTCAAGAATGGAACAACTTATGAAAAAAATATTGTTTCAGTCATTTTATTATAGTTAGAATAATTGCAATAATTGATGTTATTGAGGCTATAATAGATGAGCCTAGCGCAATTATAACTTCATATCTTTGATAGAATTCTTCTCTCCCTGTAACATAAAAGCCCTCAAAATTTTTCTCTTAAAGACAATATCCAGACGAATCTAATTCACAACGAGTATCCAACCTTATGAAGATAAACAAGGGAATATGACTATTAGAAACAAAGCCAAAAAGGAGGAAGATGCCACTTTGACTTAGCTATTCCTGATCCATAATCTATCAATGAATACCAGATTCAGAAGGCAAAATGTATTGGTAATCAGATATCTTAATTCTTTAAATCTTTAAAAAAAACTATCAGACTTAAACCCTGCTTCTACTGGCAAGGTCTCCCGCAAACCCCCCACTTTTATCCTGGGATGATTATTCTGATCGTAATTGGGAGAATATGTATTGTTTACATGTTCTATGTTTTTAAGTTGTATAGTAAACTTGGGATGTCTCTTCCTTCACAGATTTCATCATACATGTCAGGATAGTCCTCTTCAATGCGATCTTTGAATTGAGATGGCACAATGAGGATTAAATAATACATTTTGCCCCATGTTTTTCTAAACTTTCTCAGTTTAGATACGAATCGTCTCTCATCCCAATTGATCTTTGTGGGTCGGGTCCAAATGGGAAATGTTCTGTGACCAAGCCTTACCATTCTCCTTGTTTTTGGAGTCCAATAGCCGTGTGGTTCAAGAATAATGGTTTTCCCCTTTCTCATACATTGGGAGAGAATGAAATCTGGCGTATACTTGGATGCACCCTCATCATCCTTCAACTGTAAAGCGTACGGTTCAAACCTGAACATCACTTTTAATTTGGTAAGTTCAGCTCTGACTTTTTCTTCAAACGTTGAGTCTTCTCGTGCAGCAACATCAAAAGTGACTGGTGGACCCTTTATTTCTTCATGTATTTTTTGGCAAAACTGTAAATAGTCCACTAGAAGATGTAAATTTAATTCTTTTCCATGAATCCACCGTCCCAACATGTAAAATGGGTAATCCACCTTTGCTGGGTCCTCTGGAAAAAGTTCCTGAGCAAACGCAGTCACATGCTTTCTTGTCTGCTCAACTTTCGTGTGATCGTTCCACCAGTCAACATTCGGTTGTGGGCATAACCCAAGACAGAACGCTACGTCTTTTATGTATGAGGTTAGAGGGACATGTAGGTCTTGGGGTGAAAAATTCGTGAAAATATTGAGATCTGGGAAAGGACGAGTCATCCACAGCATGTACATCCACGCTTTCTCAATATACTGTCCTTGCATACGTGTTATGTTATCTGCAATATTGTTTACAAATTCCTTTGGTTTTTCAAATTTCTTAGCATATTCAATTAGATCTCTTTTAGCAATATTTCGAACAAACCGGTTTATCGATGCCAACACTTTCGGTATCTGATTCTTTGAGGATCCTAATCGGTTATGCAGATTCCAATTATTAACAGGCTCCTCGAAACTGTCAAGTTGAATTTGCGTAAAACAGTCGTCTCCCAGAGAATTGTGAATGTGAATCATGAGGGCTCGGGAAAAATCTGCTTTACGAATAAGCTCACTCTCACTTATCGCCGCAACCTGTAGAAAGTAATGCGCAATCTTCTTCCTTGCACCATACGACTTTGCATAAGGATCGAAGAGTAATTTGGTGGAAAGATGTTGATCCCACTCTAAACTTTGAACATTACAGTTCATGTTCACGTAGTTGATTAAAAGAGGTTTCAAATCTTCAAGAGACATGAATCGTCCCACCTCTTCACCCCAGACTAATTATTGATTAGGCAATTATTTATCTTAAGCACTCACAATATAAGACTAAGTATGGTATTCTGCGTCGTCTGCTGGAAAGACATAGAAGATAACATAGTTACCCAGTGTATTGATTGCGGTGAAGCTCTCTGTGAAGATTGCAGTTATGCTACTGTTCACTGTTTTGACTGCGGCGGAATCCTCTGCAGTAATTTAGAATAATATGGGAGAATATCTGGGGATAAAAGTCTCAAAAAAGGAGAAATGGTATACGTGAGCATATGAACTGGTCTCCTCCGGGCTACTAGATAACCTATGGATGCTTGCTATTCTCCCATAACTTCACATGTGATATGGCGTGTTCTAGGTCCATCCAATTCTAATAGAAAGATGTTTTGCCATGTCCCTCTGTAGAGCCTTCCGTTTTTTATGGGGAAGGTTTTGGAGTGTCCTAGAAAAATGGAGGCTAGGTGGGCGTCAGTGTTGTCGTCAACTCTGTCGTGGAGCCAATCATCACCCTTAGGAAACTCCTCTTGAACTTTACGGAGGATGTCTCTCATCAGCCCACTCTCATGCTCGTTTACGATTATCGCTGTGGTTGAATGGGGGGAGTTAACTAGAGAGATGCCTGATTCGATGTTACACTCACGCACAAAAGCTGTGACCTGTTCGGTGATATCCACGAGTTCTAAGCGCTTCCTCGTCGAGTATGTGAACTCCTTAAAATATACCTGCATGTTGATCATCCTAATTCTTAATTTAATAAGGAAGGCTTTAAGCAGTTCGTGAAGCTTCTTGTCAGTTAATAGACTGGAACGAATTGAATAAGGTAGCCATGGGTGTGGTAAAGTATGTCAACTAATGGGAGATGTAAGTTTTATCGGTTGATTAGTGGAGAAGAGAGATCCACATAGTGTTTGAAGACAAGGTTTCTTTGGCCTTCCTTGACTATAGGCCTCTCTTCCCCGGACACTGTCTTTTAGTTCCAAAGGATCACTACGAAACCATTATTGATTTGCCCACCCGTCTCATCACCCCACTCTTCAACAACGTCCAACTCTTGGCACATGCAATAGAGAAGGGCTTAATGGCGGAGGGGTCTTTCGTAGCCATCAATAACCGCGTAAGTCAAAGCGTGCCACACCTCCACATCCACATCGTGCCCCGTCGAAGGAAGGACGGTCTGAAAGGCTTCTTCTGGCCACGACATCCCTACAAGGATAAGGAAGCCACCTTAAAGATACAAAACCTTCTGCGAGACACTATTGCTCAGATCCAATCCCAAGAAACGAAACTGAGCTAGGCATAAGCGACTTAACGAACTAAAAATTAATATTTATAGATTAATAGAAAAATTTCTAAAAAATGGGGAGGGGGTTATTCGTACATGTGTACTGATAGCCCGGAGGCTATTGACACTCATGTCGTGGATTCTGTAGCGAGGTTAATATTTTTTTAAAAAAAGAGACTTTTCAGGTTTGATTGTGCATA